>Ga0049107_10000630_pt1 | contig 11110 bp, 7 predicted proteins | sample WorMetilPIANOSA1_FD_61187 | JGI IMG/M metagenome (GOLD analysis project Ga0049107, IMG submission 61187) | Marine gutless worms symbiont microbial communities from Max Planck institute for Marine Microbiology, Germany - Olavius ilvae PIANOSA.1 | ecosystem: Host-associated > Annelida > Digestive... | reverse complement strand
ACCTCTGGGACTAACACCCTCAACTTGACAATCCATGCACTTTTTACCTATTCATTGTCATCATTACATAATGCATATAATACCATTGTAACTTCTTATTCTACATTTGCTTACGGTATGGTAATTTGCACATTGCTACTTGTACCAATATGATATCTGAATATTTGCCAATTGTGCCATCTGTAATATTCCATCACAGACATAGTCATTATCAGTATAGAAACAGGTCAATGTTAGAGGATCAAGCAGGAAACATCAGAAACTCCATTACAACTGCCAAATCCTAAGTATAAGAAGAATGCTGAAATGCATATCACAGTGGAATGTGCCAATAATTAGGTTGATTCAATTCTATCAAAGCCGGGTAGAAAGCATGACGTGTAGTTAACTGCGAGAATGCACTGTATTATATAATATACAAGACTAGCTATAAATCTCAAAAGTTTCTGGTTGCAAAACTTTCCCATTTTACAGTAAGACGTTTGCTGATCATTGAATAATGCAGTCAAGGTTTCCATCAGATGCGGTCGGCATCGTAAGACATTGAACGGCAGATCTGCACAGATACGACATCGTGCCGTATCGGCCGCTTGGCGCTGAATCATAAAAATTCTGACAGACACCCGCCGCACCTCCACACTTCAACGGTATCGATGGACGGCCAGGCGCAGTACCGCAGCATAGATTAACATCACCATCCAATTCACGCTGTCAACCACCACACAAACGCATTTCACAGCACTGTCAAGTTAAAGCAACTACATTTTGCTACTTAAACTTTAACAAGCTGAAAAAGGCACCTGGCATCTGGAAATAGGAACAGATATCACTTATGCAAACCCAAGGTGCAGATCCATGCAAACAGACCTCACACACCAAAGCTGATACTGACAAGTGACAACTGAAGGCCCAAGGCTCCGTGAAAGAACCGAACATCTCAATATATTTCTTTTTTCCGCCCATCACTCAATGGTGTTCTATTTCCGATGTTCTGTTTACTGGTGGAGAGGAGTGTCAGATTTTAGTGTTTTAAATATTAATTATTCGGTTAATATACTGAGCGAATGTCTACATATTCTAATCGACTGCAGCCAGCTCTCCAAAACCTGCAATTATAACGTGTTGTTCTGTTGTTCAGTCCGAGAAAATCACTCGTAAAGCCAGTGACGCAGCAGTAAACCTGCAATTATAACGTGTTCAGTTCTTCCAGCCGAGATCATCATGCACGACGCATATATCAGCGGACGTTCAGAGAATAACATTAAATGCGTCCTGCATGACGATCTTGGGTGGAAGAACCGAACAACTCGTTATAATTGCAGGTTTTCTGCTGCATCACTGGCTTTACGAGTGGTTTCACAGTTTCATAGGTGTGGAACATATTCAGTTCTTTCACGGAGCCCTTCAATTTTTAACTCTATAACCCTGACCAGATTTTTTGGGTTCCAAAACAATGCGACATGTGGCAGTTCCAAGATCAACCTCTGTGCCACGTTTGGTGGTCCTGGCTTGATTTGCTGTTGAATTATCATGCCGGCATGCTTATAAATCACACACAGAAACAGCATTAACTGCCTTACCCATGCTGTGACAAACATCACGTGGCTTCAGTAACTAAACCATGCAGGCAAACAAACCTGTTCTTTGATGAAGATCTCGTTGGCATGATGAACAAGTTTGTCGACAACAATCATCTCGTTCCAGCGGCATTTGCCGCCATCATGTTCCACAATCAGACACAGAATCATAATTGCCTCCACCATCAACTGACGGTACTCCGGCTGAGTGATCTTGTTGAGAATTGCTTCCACTTGAAGGGCAAATTTCAACTCACCCGCAGTCATCTGCAGTGGCAGTGTTACAACAGGCGACTTTTACTTTCTGGATTAAACTGAGCTGAAAGTTGGTCTAAGATTAAGTTACTCTCAACAGTGGTTGAAACCGAATTTCAGGGTCAGCTTTTAACAAAACTTGGTGCGGGTGAAATAACTGTTAAACAAATGCCACATCTGGTGTGTATGTGGTGTAGTTCATAGCAATCTAGCAAAATGGCTACCATATCTTAGTTTACAACTGCAGACCAGATTACTTAGTGTACAACTGAACAAAACTGACAGTAGCTGAGTAGCAGCAGGCTTTAGACACATAAAGATATATAACACAAAGGAAAACAGTGACTGCTGTAGGTACAACGAAATCAGTAAAGTATATAAGTAAGGCAAGTCCAAGTGGAACTCTTTGGCACCGTTTGTTGGGCATCAAGAACGGCACATGGCCTACAAGAATACCAGTACCTGCTCCAGCATCTCCACAGGTTCTCATTCACCCAGCTGCACTTGACACATTGCTTTTGTAGTAATAATAAATTTGCCACAGTCAGCCCAGAAAGTAGAAGCAGACAACTAATGTCTGTTTCACGGGAGCTCACCTCATTCTGCTGCTCAGAGGGTCAAACTCAATTATACATGTATATGACCCAGATCGGCTGAATGACCGCCCCAATTTAACTGCAAGCACCTTTAACCAACAGTATAACAACAGTCCTGGTCGTAGGGCCTACTGCTATGCAGAACTTGCCAATTTTTTCCCTTGTGGGGGCTGTAACCATGCTAGTACTCATACCCGGCAAGGGATGGCCAGGCCGAGTTGGCCTGGGTGGCTGGTTACATTGCAAGACGGTTTATCTGCCCAAAGGCTGTAACCCATCCCAATACCAACCGGGCTTAACAAAGAGCAACTCCATAGATAACGACCAACGCCTTACCATTACGCCAAACCACCATCATAAAGCAGGCTGGTTAAACAATCACTGAAAGTCATCTTTGCAGAAGTCTTTTTTCAACTGTACTAACCTCTCTTGTGAGGTTGCCTGACAGAATATGTCCACCAACCGAGAGGCCATAGCACTGCAAACACATGTACAACCATACTTTCCTAACATCACTAGACGGATATTAATTAATAAATGCTCATCAAGAAACACAACATCTTATCATATCATAGTTAATAACTTGATGTGAGTATATGGAATATAATGCATTATCTGCCCTAAAGCAGAGTTGATAATGATGGTGATGATGACCTACCCGTTGGAGCAATTTCCAGATATCGGAGTAAAAGCCGACAGGAACGCGGTTGAGTGCACCATCAAGACGACGTCGACGCAGCCACTGACCTTGTCTGTCTGTATCAGCAGCTGCCGGACCATTGTCTGCTGCTGCAACTGCAGCTGACAGATCCAAACTCAGCGGCCCTATCTCCTCCACGGTCTGCACAGAACATTTGAGGGTAACACAAATTGACGCCATGCTATTAGACTGGGAAAACGTACACCATATTGAATCTCCAAATATAATTTAATAGACAAACACCTACTGTTAGCATAGCAATTTTCAAAGTTACGTAAACCTGGGTTGCTTGTTCACTGTACCTATCGGTATTCCATTTATTCCTAATCAGTGCAGCCTTTCTCTCTCTCTCCGTTTTAATGGCCATTTTCCAGTCGAACCTGGGTTAGCTGGTGTTCATTGAAGCAAAGGATGATGGAGGTGGTGGTGACAACTGGGCTATAAGTCGTGCAAAGCTCCAGTCAAATTATCACCACCGACAAACCAACATCCAGTGCAGCCTTTCTGAATAGGCCTTTTCCGTCCAGCCTGATCATATCAAATATTCCGCAGCATCTCTTCTGTTTAATTCAGTGAACCTCAACTGTCCTAACATGCTAGACTCAATCTCTGAATAAATAACAACTATCATTATCATTGAACATTTGAACAGATTTTCACAATAACAAAGTTCACACGACATCTGAATTGTGCCAATATTAACACATAAACAGTGGGTTGCATAACCTTCTCAGCTTGACAATGGCTCATAAATGGCAGGTTAAAACGTGTGTGCTATTATGTGTCACATTGTTTATTTATCTAGTAATTCTTGCAGTCGCTGACGATGACATTTTAAAAACGGTGATGATGAGAATCAAGATTGTTACTGCTGGTCAACCGGGGATTAGTGATACTTTAAACAAAAGAAGTTCTTAGCAACCACCAGTAGCATTATTTTTTCCTTCAGTGCTTTGACACTGTTGGTTGGGTTACACGAAGGGCATCTGGCCTGTAAAAAGTTGGGTGCTGATTTGCTGGTGGTTACGATTTTACTGGAGCTTTGCACATGATATAGTTGCAGTTGTCATCACCACTTCCACCCTCTTAGCTCCAATAAAACTGGCTAACCCAGGTTCACCTGGAAAAATGGTCATTAAACAGAAAAAGAGGATTACTTTTGTTTGACATGCATATTTTGGGGAGTTTATGGAAACTGAAAGTTTACGAGCTCACAGTGTAGATTGCTATAGTGAATTGTTAAGTGCTAGCTGAGCTATTACAATCACAGACTACAGACAGCAATATACTAGTATCACATTCAAACACAGGTGCAATAATGGCTATGCAAAGAGTTCCAGACTTGCAATCGCGAGGTTGCGGGTTCTAATCTCGCCTGCAGCTACTGTGTACCAATGCCAACTCAGCATGTCATCCCTCCAGAGTCGGTTAATGAGTATCATCGAAAGTTGGGGAGTAAACGGGCATACCATGTGGTGCATTGGCCCCGTATTTGTAGTCTCGCAGCTTCAGCTGATGTCTGGCTATGGGCTAATGAAACGGAGATTAGCGCCACCCTATTGGCCCATGAGGTTCAGGAAGGACTTACTCTTACATTCACACATGGTAGTTGTAACACATTATACTGTGGCAGCAACTATGCTATTTTACAAACATAATAAACAAAAGTGGGTGGCCAAACATAACACCTGTAACACAGCTTTGCATGCATGAGAAAACATTTACCAGATTACTTCTACGGTGCCATAGGCTTAAGAACATCCCAGTACTATTACTAGTACATAGTGCATGCCAATATCTATAGCATGGAAACAAGAAATCTGCAAGTGATAAAAATGCATAGAAAAACAGTGAGTTGAAACATGCATATTGGAGTTAATCCTATAAGTATAAACACACTCGGCTTTTGTTTAACCAGCCTACTGTGTGTGATTACCACAGGATACGTGGGGTTCCCCACAGAACTCCCATATGAAAAACGCTTTGGGGATGGCTGGAACAAGATTTTTGTATCACTACATCTCTAACATACAGTGGATAAACAGCATACAACTGTTACTGTATCGTACTGTCACATATCCAATTCAAACACAAAATGAAACAAAAGAGCAATGCGCAATGAATGTTTTGACTGCTCAAATTTCTTCAATTATGAAACCAGCAGCAAAATGGAATGGAAGGGATCAACAAGAAAAACATTTAACAAGGAAAGGAAACACGACACAACAACAACCGCCATTTTACGGCCCCACATACAGGAAAACCTCGGTGAGTCAGTATCAGAAGTAAATATTTAGCCCTCACTGTCAGCACTAGCCTTTTTCCAGGACATGCTCAGTGGGCTGAACAAGAAATGAACCACACAATCCTCCCTAGTACTCTCAATCAGTCAAGTCTTCTCTTCTTCATTCACTATCAACCAGAGCATATTCCTTATTTATCTTCAAAGTTCTCATATCTGCCCTGACCACCTCCTTCCAAGTTCTTTTAGACCTACCTCTAGGAATAACACCCTCAACTTGATAATGCATGCACTTTATCACCCACTCATTGTCATCCTTCTGTATTATGACCATATCACTGCAATCTTATACACGGCACTACTGCCACAATAGTTTCCAGTCATGAGTTTCAAGACCAGCTCTTGTTCTGAATCAGCAATCAATACCAGGTCATCTGCACATAGCAGTTCCCGTGGTACACCGATCCAAAATTCACAACAGTTTTCCACCATGACCCTGATGTATGCCAACCTGAACTGCAAAATGCACCATGTTAGCACCAGCAGTCATAGCTACTGTATACCGCCATGCTCCTTGGCACATGGCCATCACTGCTAACACTCACCATCCTTCCACTCCCGACTAAAACAATGGTCAATTTGTTACTTATTACTTCACTTGAAACATGGCACAACCACGTGAGCAATTAATACACAACAAATTGTGAGTAAAAGGTGGGATGAAAACTGGTTAGTTGCAGCATTTCAGAAGTTTGCAATAGTTCTTTCAGAGGTGCTTCAGTTCAAATAATTTCTGCTGTAATAATAAATATATGTACATGTGACAAAAAAATTATCCCACTGAAGATTCTAAACCAATTCTACATATTAAAATGCGGTGAAATCACCAAATCCCCATGTATTTCACTTAAAGTAATAGTCCTGTTCTCATTCAATAACATTTTTTATTTTTCTTTCATCATTCTACAATCATTAATTTAAAAAAATATTTTTTAAGTTTGTAGTTAATCATCAACGGTTGGCATTCCGCAACACAGAGCAAAAGATTTCATATTTACAGGGATGGATGGACGGATACTGATCTTCTACCAGATACTAGATTCAACTGCCAGAAACTGGATTGGAGTTTCACTCTCCAAATGAAGCCATAGTTTGCTAGATAGCAGAAATTCAGTATGCTTTGGACAACTGGATTGTACATCCGTCCATCCATACATTTAATAGAATAAACAGAATAATAGAATAGAATAGTAACACATAATTAGTGGAACGGGTGAACAGCTACAGTGAGGTGCAACAGGAATGGGCTGTGGGAGGAACATGGTTGTTCTAAAATATCTGTGTGTAACTCACGGACTTGCGTCTGGTGCTAACTATCATATCACCGACACTGATAAACGAATCTGGCTCTAGATACACAAGCACATAGCACAGATTCAAACTGCAACTGAAACTCCATATACAGTGTACACTTGTAAATACATACAGTAGCAGAATAAACCGAACTGCATAATCCGACCCCGGAGTTACCTTTGTCAGTTCTGTGTTGGCGCCCCCAGAACCAAGCCTGCTACGCGTGCCAGACGGTTTGCGATAGCGCCGCGACGAACGCCGATCAGACGAATGAAATGATATACGGCGCTCACCCTGAATGCCGTCAGCTGTACCTGCCGAACTAACTGTCTCTTTTGACATAAACAAATCCATCAGCATACTGTATTGTGTGCGGCTCTTATGAGAGGTTTATCCAATACTGCATAGAAGTGCATATGCAGTTTATGCAAATTAACATCAAATTTGTGATAACAGATAAGTCACAGATCCTGACAAGATCACTTTACAGTAAAACTATACAGTATCTACTGGCATTTTATGACAGTGCATGTCACTGGTTTAAATAAATGTAAATGTAAGTTAAATACAAATACAACATACAGTTCTACAACTTGCTTTACATCCAAGGTTAGCCCTGCAAACCTTATTTAGTATTTAGGATGTAGCACTTTCATGCTCTTTACTATAGTAACCTTCTTACTTGCAGTTCATGGTTACATCATTTGAAAACAAACATATCAGTGGCACACCATTCAGCTGTATTCATATCGTCAAATCAGTAAAATACAGAATTTGAAGAACACATCTGTTTAAGTGACTATTACATGGCAACAGTAACTCTACAAAGAACTGTTTTCACACAATTTATCTTACAGTCAGTTTAGATTCTGATTCATAACTGTTAATGTTTCATAACCCGATACATTATACTACACAAACTGATTAGCCACCATGTGATGTACAGAATCACAACTTCAATGAATAACATACATATTCCTATTGTCACATTAAGGTCACGACTTCAGAAGTAGTAGTGACAGGTCAGTCGGTGGTATTAAAACCAAAGTGAACAGAAATGTCTGAGATTCTCAAGACTGTTGAGCAAATGACTTTTGAGAACTGTTCTAGGGCAGCATATTCCAGATGGAAGGAGCAGAACAGTGGTAACCACAACAGGCACAGTCTGCCTCGATGGGCAGCCGTAGTAGTTCTAGGACACTCATGTTTTGACACGGCAACTGAGATATGCCAAGATTGAGGTATGTCCATACTGCTACACAGATTTTTATCTTATTGTGTGGAACTGCACAAAAGGATGATTACTGGAAATGCAATAACGCTTGCATCAAGTTAAAAATACACTGAAAGTTGTAAGTGCAATCTTGTACTTGACTGCCTGTTGAACTGGCAGCCAGCACAGCTTATACAGCAAAGACTACTGGTTTGCCACGCCACATGTCACCACAGAAGAACAACTCCACCGCCGATATAATACTGTAGACTGAAATAAGCTGCTGTTAAACCTGTGGAAACTCCAAACTCTTTGCCACTCAATATATGATGCAGAAGTGTTTTCATCTCGAAGGGACTCAAGTTTAGCAGCTGATCTGAAGCATCTTCCCCTACACATCAACAGTAAAACAGTAGAGGACTGTTCCAACTTACCAATTTTACTCAATAACAGTGATTTGACATCAGGAAGGGCATTCGGCCTGTAAAAATCACACTTCAGTAATCATCAAAGGTTTCATGGGAAATCTTTCAGGAATGCAGCATAATCCATGGCGACAAGGAAAGACAGTCTAGCTAAACAGAAGCCACGTGACAGGCAAATAGTAACAACACAGTGGTTTGGTCACTGAAGTCCTTGGTGCAGTTGTTAAAATTTACCTTAATGCTGTGGTCTAATGGACTGCATAACAAATATATAGATTTTTAACTTTTGTTCAACTGCTCTCGTTTATGTAATCAGCATGCGGGTTAAGCTGATCACCCATAGGATAAACTTTGGGGAACACTGAAGCAATATTCTTCATGGACCAGATGCCACTCCCGACACACAACCAGCCGTGTCAAACAGTAATGGCAAATGTAGTGGTATCACATCAGAATGCTGATCAGCATGGTCAAACCTAATTAACATTATGTTAATCAGTTTTGACAGTATGTTAACGTTTATTAATTAATTTATTATTACTATTATTATGCGTGTTTTACTGTCATCAGTCCATACACAACACATGTTGCATTATGTTACACATTAGACTACTGGTGTTTTTTTATGCTTTACCACAATTCTTACTACAGAGCTCCAAAAAATAACACTCCCGGACTGTTCCAGCCAAAAAGGCAAAATTTTCCTGACTTAATAGCGACAAACCAAACTATCTTCTGAACTGAAGAAATGGCACAAATTACGAAAGTAGGAGATTAAATGATATTTCAGTAAGTTAGTAACAGTCAGACTGTGACATGGCAGGAAGTGACTAGAGGGAATTGCACAGACTATAGTAGTGATGCTGTGAGCTGAATACAAATATACGTTTCTAGTGCCAGCTCACCCAGATTATCCTGTATTAAGGGCCATTAAATGAGTTTGTTGTTGCTGTTAGGTAACAAATAGACTATCACCTGTATCACAAGAAACAGCACTGAGTAGCAAAACTAATAGATAGATTTTGCTTCTACAGGGTGCACCAAAATAAAGTAGCTCCTAAAGAATTTGGCAAATTTTGTAACAATTACTGAGAGTTACGACACACAATATTACACACTAGTTACCCATTTACTTAGTTGCAAATCTGAAAAGTTTTATTGCATTATCTACAAAACTGACAAACTTATTCTGCTTTTGGTCATGACATTTAGATGTTATAAAAAGCTGTCTCAACTGACAGCATTAAGACAGTGCAAACATGGTAAGTGTGAACACTTTTTATTTTTAGTAAGTGCTCAAAATGTCCTCCACCAGCCTTCACATACTCGTCAACCTCTTTCCAAAACTCAGGGCAGCTTTGTTAATTGGACCTGCAGAAAAGTCTTCCAGTGCGACTTTCAATTCTGAAATTGTTGTTAACTTTGGACAAACTTTCAAAAAAGCTTTGGCCAGTCACGATATCTTCAAGGGCTTCAAATCTGGACAGAAATAGGTGACCACTGCTCCTTCTCAATCGTCTGCAAACAGTTTGCGTGCAGGAATTGTTGAGCAACACATGCAGTGTGCGTATAGCCCCATGCATTCTGGCGAATCTGCTGGTCCGTCTGGCAGCAGTCAGTTGCAGTCTTTGATAAAATTTGGAAGCAAAAAATCAATAAACAACTTTTAATTACTGGTAGAAAAAACATTACCACTAAAATTACTTCACACTGGCGTCATTGTCATGTCAAGCTGGTGTTAATTTTTATAAAATATATAGAAATTAGTTAACTCAAAATAAAATGCATGAGAATCTTCAAATAGCTGCATTTAGTTTAACGTAGCTCTCTCGTTAGCCACACCCAAATAAAACATGGCAAATACATGTTAACGTAAACATTCAACACTCGTACAAAATATTGCTAAATTTACTTAAACCACTGATGAGTTATCAGCAACAAAACGTAGGGGGCTATCTTGGTGTGCCCTATATAGTGTTGTCGGGGATTCTTATTTTCCCTGACTTTTCTTCTCTGACTTTCCACCAAATTTTGGGGTTTCCCTGATTATTCCCAATTTTCCCAGTCATGTAGGAAACCTATTTTATAGGCCCACCTTTCAGGAGCTATTCTAGTCAGGCTGAGTGCCTCAAACCCAGCCTCAAATGTCACCCAGATAAAAAATCTTTGGCAACTGATGCATCAGATTATTTTTCATAGCCTGGAGGCCCGTCCTGTCATCCAACCAACAGCATCAAAGCACTGAAGGGTATGTCACTTGCTATCTTACATGCAACAACTGGATGTATATTAATATGCTACTCTACAAACCACCCAAGGAGCTGAATCTGATTTCCTGTTTAATGTAATAGTTTTGCAGCAACTTACCAGAACACTTCAAAGTTCGGGCAAGCTCAGATGCCATCACCTGAATGATGAGGCCGACACGAATGCGTAACATTTCATTGAAGAGTTTCGGTTCCGTGCGGATGAACATTGCAAGGTAGACAAGAATCTCCTGATAACACACATACACAAATCACATACATTGCACAGCTGACAGACAAACACAACTAGCAACAACAGATTCAATACCTTGCAAATCTAGTGCAGAGTAACTTCACTAACAGGAGCTCTGTTACTCCGTGTTGTTGGCTCTGTGTTACTCTGTGGCAGAATACTGTTGCCCAGTGTGGCAACGTTCCACACATGTTAGCCTTGTAGATGCCCAACTGCATTCTTCCATGCGCCTCATCTCTGGCACCGTCCG
>Ga0049107_10000629_pt1 | contig 11111 bp, 2 predicted proteins | sample WorMetilPIANOSA1_FD_61187 | JGI IMG/M metagenome (GOLD analysis project Ga0049107, IMG submission 61187) | Marine gutless worms symbiont microbial communities from Max Planck institute for Marine Microbiology, Germany - Olavius ilvae PIANOSA.1 | ecosystem: Host-associated > Annelida > Digestive... | reverse complement strand
TAGTTATTAAACTGAAACTTTTTAGTTATTTAGTTATGCCTTTTTAGTTATTGTTATAGTTATAGTTATTTTGATTTTTTTAGTTATAGTTATAGTTATAGTTAACTAATATAACACTGTTCATGAGTCGTTTTTGACATCAATGCCAGGAAGATGCAATCAGCCAGAACCATTAAAAAACAACAGTTGTGAACTGAAATCAAACCACGTCTCCCGATCACCAGTCGGCGAGTTTTCCCCAAGTTCGGTCTAAATTTTCGACCCTGTTGAGCATTATGACCGATACATTTGCGCGACAATTTTTAACGATAATTGCTAAAAATAATATCCTATAGCGGCATTGTCGATACGTCCAGCAAAAAGTATCAGTATCTAGAAGATATCGAAACCGATACTGTTACAGATACTTCTTAATATTGTAACCGGCAGCTATGGCTTGTAAACCCTTATACAGAGTTCATGTTATTACACAAATAAGACAAGCCTTTAGTGCTGTCTCTGTCTCTTGGCAATTTGTGTGTGTATATAGTTAGGCCTATATCCTGTTTCGTAAAACAATTCTTTTCATACTAGTTATGCTCGACATAACTATTATGCAAAAAGCAGTTGGTTTTGGCTTGTCTATTTACTACGTTTGCGATGGTCGAAGACAAAGTTGGAAGACGACCCCCAGGTGAGCTTGGGGCAAGTCCACGGAATGTGATGTTTTTCCCTTCAGTGCTTTGACACTGTTGGTTGGGCGACAGGAAGGGCATCAGGCCTGTAAAAAAACTGGATGTTGGTTTGTTGATGGTGATGATCTGATTGGAGCTTTGCACGACTTATAGCTCCAGTTGTCACCACCACTTCCATCATCCTTTGCTTCAATAAACAACGGCTAACCCAGGTTCACCTGGAAATGGCCGTTAAAATGGAGGGAGGGAGGGAGGGGTTAATAGCATGAAGAATATATGCCTACAAACTAAAAATAAAAATTCCGATAGCGCCAAGAATGTGTGGCTTGGTGGCCAAGTGGTTAGGGTGCAGGATTTGCAATCACTAGATCACAGGTTCAAACCCCGGCCGACGCGCTGAAGAGTGCAACCCTGGGCAAGTTGTTTACACACATGTGCCTCTGCCACCAAGCATTAGTTTGATTGCGGCGTAAGACGGGAAGGTAGCCGTAGGTCTGGCGTCGCACTGGCCTGCATGAACACATGTTTTATCCGCCTACGGGCTCAACGGCCTACGACAGGCAGACAAGCACCCCGCGGGTCCCACCTGGGCCCGGCGCACTTTACCAGAAATAAACCAGAATTACAGTAGCAATGACACAGAAGAAAACATACAGGCAGAAAGATTAACAAGGGAAGAAAGACAGACCTGGTAGACTTTGAAGGTAACCCATTCGTACGAAGGCTCCGTGGCGTTCAGGTCGTGACCAGCCGACCTAAGATCCTCCTGAGCCTGACGCAAGAATCTTCGTGCCTGTGCTGGCTGAGGGTTGCAGCTGGCAAAACTCGGTGGAGGAACATTCGAGTGGAAAGACGTCGACGACGTGTTGGCATATTCACGGGCGAAGTTCTCTCGGTATCGTTCGCGCTGCGTTCGATGCTCGCGGGCGCGACTGTTCATCTGATCGTAGAAGAACCGAAAAGCGTCGGCGAAATTGCGCCGGAACGACTCGCTTCCGGCGAACGGATTGCGCGGATCCATGGGGAAACCTTCGGGCAGGTCGACGTCGACGCCGGTCTTGCCCTCGAGACGATCCAGTTCGGCGCGGATGTGCTGCGTGATGTCCGTGGCGAAAATCTGGTAGTCGATGTTCTTGTCCGGATGCCAGCGAAGCAGCAGGCGTCGAACGACCTTGCGCCGCTCGGCGTCCGGCAGCTGCCACGCCGCGTTCAGAGCCTCCGTCACCTCTTTCTTCACCGACTCTTCACTAATCGCCGAATCTACGTCGCCGTCGTCGTCGACGTTTTCGTCGAACGCAAACTGATCTGTTTTGTGTTTGACGTTGTGCACGCTGGCCCGTCTTTGCGGCGAGTGCGTCTTCTGTAGGGCTCGGTTAGCGTCGCTAGACCGCCGCTGTGCAATCGCCAAAGTCTGCACTGGCTTCGGAGTAACCGGTTCGAATACAGTCTGATCGGCGTAGACCGACGCGGGATGTTTGGGCGACAGTTTAGACGAGCCCGATGGCGACAGCTTTGGTCCAGGAGATCCAGCTGACGCGGCCAAGACTTCAGCGCGATGGAATCTGTACAGGCTGGTGGACGGAGCGACGATTGGAGCTCGATCGTCGCCAATGTTGATGAGATAGCTTTCAGCCAATACACTGGCTACACCCCTATGATCCTGGCCATTGAATCCGTTCCTCAACACCTTACCGTTCTGACGTCCAGCAATTGTCAACAGTCGCTGCTTATCTTCCTTCTTATTCTGTACGCTGTCTAGATCTTGATCGTCGGGAAGCACTTTCTTGATGACGATGGCGTAGACAAACGGCATATCGCCGAACAAGGAATTCAAAGAACTCTCCGCCTCGTCATCGAGCTCATATCCGACATATTCCCCGTCGTCAAATTCCTCGAAGTCCTCACGGAGGAGATGGTGATCCTCGACGGGGACGAACGATCCAGGACTGGGCAGCGCCGTTCTTCTCCACTCGTCGTCGGAGATTGATCCGTGGTCGGGACGGACGCGCAGACGGTCCAATGTCCTCGAGATGGCGTGCGGTGCGCACGAGAGCATCGGCCGAATGTAGTGAACAGAGTTCTTGAGCAATTTGCCCGAAATCTCGTTCACCGCGTCGGCCATGAGCGCCTGCAGCTCTTCGCTGTCGGCGCCGACAAGCTTCGAGATGTAGATGGTGTAGACTGTTTCGGAATTGTCGTCGTCGGTCGACGATAGACGTTGTTCCACGAAGCACGACGTCTCTGCCTCGCTGTTACTGAGCGGTTGTCCGGTGTCGGTGTCGACCAGGTAGGTAACGACGCGATCCACCGTGTACAGCTCGAGGCACTCCAGTCGACGACTGATTGCATCCAGCACCGACGTCTTCACCTTGTGTCCGGAGCGCTGGTGCTCGTGGCGAATGAGTCGTACTAGACCGGCCGTGAACGACCTGGAGACGATCTGACTGCGTAGTTTTTCCGCAAGTGAGCTGACGGTCCGCGACCCAGTGTACCGCTCACATAGCGTTTCATTGACGACCTCTGTCAGCGACCTCGGACACAGATATCTTGGTAGCAACGGCAGAGTGTCCGAGTAACTGTCGTCTGTTGGAACCAGACCACACTCGCTGAGATTCACCAGCAACGGTCGGTCGATGCCTGAAATGCGGTCCAACCACGAGACACGGTCGACGAACACAATATCGGCAGAAGCACAAAGTTTGCCCTTATCAGTCGGCAAGAACAGTTCACCGTCGCCTAACAGGGCGTCGGCCAACTCCTTGTTTCGTGCCAGTGATTTGAAAAGTCCTCGAACCGCTCTGAATGCCAATCGCAGCTCGTTTGGATGTAGACGCGCATCCAACGTATACTCATGTAGCTTCTTTAGTACAGTAGCATACTGGATCGGAGTAGCCTGGTTGGTGGCTCCGAGACGAACGAATAACTCGCGGAATTCCCCAAGTTCCGATGGAAGTCGGTAGAGGTACGGAACTAGCTGATCCTCGTCAAAGAGGCTGACAACGACCTGTGAGGGTCTGAGGTACAGTCGGCCGAGATCGTACACAACGCAGGCGACGCCTGAAAGTTTTTCGACAAGCAGCTGTCGTGTTTCGTCGTCGGCTTCTGTCGTCTCAGACTGCAAATATCGGTAGGCTTTCTTCATGATATCTGCACGCATGAACGTCCTCACATCTTCCGAATGACCATCAGATGAACTTTTCTGTTCTTCAACGCATAGATTCAGCACGTTTTCTACCACAACACTTACCGGAGGCTTCTCCCGGATGCGCAGTCTGTGAGCCACTTCCCGCCAGTACTCGGCGACCGTCATGCCATCGTAAGTACCCGTATCAGAGTCGCTGAACCGGTAAGGGTTTGCCCACTCAGGCAACAGATATGCGCTTGTCCAGACCAGCGATTCATACCGTTCTAACATCGCCTCGTGAAATGTGATATACTGCGGAAAGTAATCATCGTCAGTTTCACACTTCCGCTGGTGAAACGGCGGGTGTATTTTGTGCAGGATAGAGCTGCCACGTGCTGCCGGTATGAACCTGATATCGGCGATCGATTCCAGCACTGATCTGGAAAGCAGGTCTTTCATCCGCAGTAGATGTACCATCAACGTTCGCGACTTCTCGAAAGTGGATTCACTAGCCCCGGCGGTTGCCACCTCCTCGGCAACGGAGCTAGCGAACTGAACGAAAGACTCAGCAGAAACTTCTGTTTGGAGGCCTACGTGTCGCAACAGCTCCAGCCACTTGAACTCATTGAACGGCGGAGCAGGGAAAGCCAGGTCGTCTTTGGCCAGCATCTGTTTGAACACTGCGTGATATGGGTCACAAAACATCTCCGGGCAACAATAGCAACCGTCCGCTCGAGCAACAAATTCCAGCTTTCGTAAAGCTGCCAACACGGTGGACCGATCGCTGTTGGAGGTTCGTGGCAAGTACACATCTCGAAGGAACTCCAAATACTTCTGCTGCATGGGCGACTCGAACGTGTGAAACTCAACAAAGATAAAATCCAAGAACAGCTGCAGAATGGAGATCGACCTACATCCGAGAACTTCATAGAGGTTGACGAGGGCCGGATTATGGAGAAGGAAGATGGTTCCGAAACGAAGTCTCCAGGCATCAAGATCGCACTGTGCGGCAACACTCTCATTTAGCGTATACACCTGATTAGCCCCGGAGAGTGAAACAACATCGCCAGAGACTGTAACGTGAATGGAGACAGATCGCAGAATCGTGCATAGATCTGCGTCACCCTGCCACGTGTCAATTAGGTCGGCAAAGTACCTCAACAGAGTGAAGCATTCATCGCGGTGCAAGAGCCACGCCTGTGTCGTAGAAACGTGTTCGAGAGCTCTGATTAACGACCGCGGGTCGTCAAGAGTGGAGGCGAGTAGCCGTGGAAATGAGGAGTTGATGTTTGGGTGATGTCGACCGGATGATGGTCCTTCGAGGACCTCTGTGTCCAGTTCTGGAACCCCAAGCTTTGTCAGACATCGTCGGACTGGCTGGCTCATTACGCCCACGAGACTATAGTCCAACACAAACTTGGCACATCCGACAGGCACCAGAAACACGTCCGCGTCACTGCTTTTGCCGGATGTCACATTGTTATTTGTCAAGCTGATCTTCACCGGAAATAAACACCAGTCATCAAGTGGACGCACAACATCCTGTACAGTTACCCGATCGGCGCCAAGCTCCTCATATTCCAGTCGCAGAAAGGTCCACAACTTTGCCAGCCACGTACCAGTGGGTGGTCCGTTCTCTTCGCTGGATCGCAATGCACGCTGATTTGGCGGTCCGTATACATCTGCAGACAGAACTGCAGGTAGCAGTTCCGCAAACGACTCAACAGTAAAGGAGGAAAACACGGGACAGTTGTCCCATACGCTGTCGCTGAAGTGAGATTCGTGGATAGATCGATGGAGAAACTTGTCCCCTAGGCCAGGCAGCAGATCAAAGTAGACGGTGCGATAAACTGGATTCGCGGCTGAGAAGGAACGCAGTAGATTATCATGGCAGAGAAGAAGCGGCAAGCCGTCGAGGTGTTGTGACGCGTAGTCTCTGTCCTGCAGACAGAATGTAAGAATCAACTTGAGAGTGGCGACGTTCCGCAGCTTCGAGTCGGCTATGTTGACGGGCAACGAGTCGGCGATGTGACACTGAGATGAACCAAAGAAATCGATAACAGACATGGGGTTGACGTAGCAGACTTCGATGCCAGCAGAGTGAAAACTTTCGCAGACATAGCTGGGGAGTAAAACAAGGGGAAATCCAACTGACAGTAGCACACGTCGAAGTACGTTTGCACTCGTCGGCGGCTGTTGCTGGAGCGCTCGATTTGCTCCAGGGCGAGGTCGAGATGCGTTTAACTTTCCTGGAAGAGATTCTGACTCCGGGAAGGTGTGCCTGAGATTATCGAAGTAAGCAGCACCGGCCTGAACTGCATACCACTCCACCATACTGACGTCGTTTGGATCTTCACCTGTCTGGAGAAAAGTTTCGCTGATGGAGGTTCTAACGACAGGGAGAAGTGGTAACGATGAAAGTGCAATACCACGATACACTGCCTCCAGAAGAATCAACCAGTAACCGCTAACAGCATCCGCAAGATTGGGAAACAATCGATGATATCTGTTCACGGCATCATCACCAGCCTTTATCTCATGACCTATACTGACAGATACGGCCTGCATAACGGCAACGTACGACGGAGCAATAGTGTGCCGGAACAGTAAAGAGTTCCACATCGATTTGGCTCCACCGACATCATCCTGCCACAGATTGCGTCTGGACTCGTGATCGAGAGCGAAGTGCCCATTTATACTGACCGGAAGATCGCATTTGATGGGCAGCGGCAAAAAGCAGGAGACACGACGACGACGGGACTGGATCTTTCGTGGATCAGATGCGTCTACGATGGCAGCAGCGGCTCCACGCGGCATCAACATCAAATCTCCACGACGAAACGCCTCGTCAACCGTCGAAGGAATCTCAGTTTCACCACCGAACCCTAACCTCTGCGACACTAACCACTTCTCCCAGCAGCCTCGGTTGTCGGACAACGTCACTTCGTACGTCACAGACCGCTCGTAGATGTCACACAGTTGTAACAGTCCAGAGGCAATAGCCGTGGCAACCGTCTTCGCATGCTGCACAAACTCCTCTTTGGCCTTGGCATCTTGCTCAGACATCAGTGCCTGCACTGTGTACGTATTGATCAGATGACCGCTGGAAGTGTCCACTTCCGACAGATGAACTGACTGTATAGAGTTGAGAAACAGAAGGCTGTCGAATATCTCCGGACGTAGCTTGTTGAACAGGTCGTCGATGGCGTCTAAAGTCATCGGCTGGTCTGAAAGTTCGGAATGTTCGGCCATGGCCTGATTCCGCAGCGGGAGTCTAAACATCGTGCCGTTGGTCAGATCGAATCCGCTGTCTTCTAAGTAACACGAGAAAACGTCGGTAAAGATCTTACGCAGTCGAGGAACCTCCGCAAACCTGCGCCCAGGCTCGTCGTACGTCGCACCGGGAACGTACTGCGCGTGCGGGTCAAAGATGCACAGAGTCCCTCCCGCATCGGGGCCGCCAGTCAGGAACGACGGCACATCGGTTAGATGATAGACGCAGTTGAATCCTACTCCGTATTGCCCAGTTGCGTTCGGGTCTGTGCCTTTTCTGCCCTCACCGAGTCTCTGAATGGCGTCAAGATCGGCTTCTGTGAACGAACGATCGTTGTATATACACAGCGCAGGTCCCTGCATGGATTTCCATGCCGGATCAAACAGTCTTTCCACGCCGTGTTGTCTCGGGTCCTTGACAAAGTGGACCGTAGTGGCGCCTGCGTCGTCAGCGTTCTGCAGCATTTCATTGAGAAGTTCTCGGTGGCACGGATACGCCGCCAGGATGCGGCGGAGACGAGTGGTCAGGCGCTCGCGCTGCCCGAAACCGAGACCTCGCGAGTGCTTGCGCAGCATGTCATGTCTGCGAGTGCTAACTCCGAGCTGGCGCGACATCGCGTACGGAATCAGCGGGTGTGAGAATGCGCTTTCCAGCAGGCCCTCGTCCTCTTCTCCGGCAACAGACGGCGCCGGCAACCAGCCACAGTCCGGCTCGTTGTAGCACAGATCGGCAGCAGAACGGAGCACTCCGGCAGAGTCCGGAATGTAGATCGTTCCGTCTGTGCTCAGTATCTCGGCCATCGTCACTTTCTGCTCACTCATCGCGTCGTTGAGTAAGCTAGCCAGCTGTAAAGCAAGTTTGAGGTTGTCCTTATCAAGAGGCATAGAATCGTGCTTCTTCCTCATTGCATGGAGAGCTGAGACGTAGTCGGATGTGCCAAAATGGTCGCGCACTCCAGCCGCTGTCAGCAAGTCGCCAATTCTCTGGCGCTGGGTTTCTGGAACTCCACACAAATACGGAAAGCAGCTGTGCATGAAGTTGAATGCCACCTGTCTGGGAACAAGTAGTCGACCAGAAATGAGGATAAAATGGGTGTCACCCAGGCTGTCTCCGATGCGCTTTCGCAACGTGACGTCATTACAATGACTCTGTAGGACGTCACTCACCTGCGTCATGACTCGCTGGAAGTCGTCAAACTGGTCTGCAGCTGAAGGAATTCCAAACTCCACCACGTGGTTAACAACGGCGTGAAGCTGCTCCAGAACGTCATCGACCGTCGGAAACTTTTGAGCGGCACTGATCTGTAGGAACGACTCGAGCTGAGAACGTTCTGGCTGTGACACGGGGAAAACCCCGGCATCAGCAACAGGTCTTACACAGCAAACGAGATCACTGCACTCGAAAGTGTACAACTCGGCCGAGCACATTCGCGGATTTTCAGCCGCATACCAGGGCAACGGAAACTGATCTGGTTTGGACATCACGGGCAAAAACGGCACACAAGTCATGGCGTTCTGAACAACCGAAAGACTCGGGTTCGAAGAGTCGGGAACAGAAGCTTGATCGACAATTAGTTTCTGTGCAACCACATTCAACAGCCCAGTGACCATTTGCCGTGCCAGAACGTCATCAGGTATCAGAATAAGCTGCTGTGTGCGGTCCACAATTTCCTGCCAGCTAACGTCTCGAAGCTCATGCTTCATGCCGAGACCGCACAACAGCTGGAGAATGTCAGGCCTGCAGAATACCTCTGACGGAAATCGCGCATCTTCTGGACTATACATTTGAGCCAACAGTGACAGCGGATCTACCAGATCGCACGGACGCTCAACTGCTGATCCGTGTGGGCAACAAGGAATTGATGCATTGTTCTGAAGGACTGACTGAAGACTCGATTCATTCCTCTGAATGGCATCAAGCAACAACTCGTCCCTCTTGTCGGCAACAATTTCGGAAATATTCGGTATAAAAACGTCATTGAGAAACCGCGTTACATCATAAACGTTAGCGGTTACATTGTCTGCAACACAAGTTGCAACGAAAGCTTCACTCAACCATGTCGGAAGAGTACAGACTATCTTCTCCGAGGCCGAAACACATTCGCGAAACACGCCGAGGGCCACTGAACCAGCTGGCGACGTGGCATAACTGTTTTCGAGGAAGAACGTATCTTTGATAGCAGCCCAACTGCTGCCGTCAGAAAACAAAGCTGGCGAATCAAACTCGTTGCTTGGAGCGGAAACTTCAGAGTAGAACGCAGAGAGAAGAGGATCGCATGATGCGTCGCTGAACAGTGGGTTTGGCCAGACAGCATGAAAATTGAGTGACGACGCGGGACTTGAGCACAGCTGGGTGACGTCAGCAAGTGCTCGAAGATAAGCCTTTGAGACGGCGTCACGGAGCAGCGACCGGTTCCATGCAGGTCGCGGGTCAAACCGATCATCTTCGTTCGGCTGACAGAGGTGCTTGCGACTGGAAGTGACGGCGAAAGAGCCGTTGACATGAACCGGAATCCCGAGGCGAATTGGAAGCGGCATGAATGAGAACAGTGATCCAGACGGCGCCGAAGTGACGGAATCTACCAGTGGAACTGGAGTGAACGAACTGTCGTCACATGGATCAAGACACACAGCAACCGCAGCGGTCGGTAGTAGAAAATCTTCCTGCATCGCCATTCTGAGAGACTCTTCGACACCCATCACGGTGCAGATTAGCCATGTTTGGCCAGTAATGGTTTCAGACCGATCAAGAAGACCTGCGCCCTTCGACGTTACCGCAGAACTGACTGTACACACCAAGGAAGAGTTCGGCGTTTCCACGTCTTCCACGGCCGCTCCAGCTCTCAGGCTGGCGAGTACTTCCGCCGACGACCTCAATACCGACGTGTTCACCAGAAGGTCACGAGTTTTCAGATCATCGATGGCAACAGTGGATGGTATGGCAACCGGCGGCGAGAGTTCGCGAATAACTCGATTCAGTTTCCTCTCAGCCGAGAACACCAGGATCGGATCCCGAGCGGCAGTGGACCGCTTCGGCAGATGATGAATACTGATGCGGACTACGTTCTGTGCAAACATCAGGATCGACTCGGCAGCTTCGGACAACATCCGCAGTAGATCTCGAACGTCGTGGTCGGTGTACGGACGACTGCATATTTCGCTGCTGGCCGCCTGGGCCGCCGTACGCAGCGGCAGTCGAAACAGAGTACCGTCGTACGAGTCGCCGACCTCGGTAGCCTTCGTGTCCGATCGGAGTAGCTCGCAGCCGAACACACCGTCCCACGGCCGGAACTGGTTGCCGAAACGGCGCAGACTTCGGCGATGCCTGCGAAGATCGATTCGGACTCCGGGACGCGACCGGTCGCGGACGCATCGGCCGAGATGAACGGCGTGCGGGTCAAAGATGACGATGCTGTGACGACTGAGGAAGCACGGCACCTCGGTCAGGTTGTAGACGGCGTTGAAGCCGAGGCCGAAGCGACCGATCTGGTCAGTCCGTGACAGCTTCGTCGCGCCGCCGAGTTTGGTGATGTTCTCGAAGTCCGTATCAGTAAACACCGCGTTGTTGTAGACCCACAGTGCCGGTCCTTGGCATCCTTTCATCCCGTCATCAAGTAGGCAGCTCCTTGCGTCGGCGTTTTCTCGCTCATCGTACAGAAACTTCACCTAAACACACAAGACCAGCAGCCCAGTTATAACGGCGACATCACTCTGCTATAAGAAAGGGTTTTTTGACCCGCGCTGTAAAGTCGAAACCCTTGAACAGATTGTTCCAAAATCTGTAATGTTGATTACGTTGTCAAAAGGAACCTCAATTCCGAAATTGGTAAACACATCCGTCCTTGAGGGGCGCTACTGCCATAGCCAGACTCCACTCAGTCGCTCTGAGAATTTGCCATCGGTTTTGCACTATATGTAGCGGTTGGCGGTTTGGTGTAGCGGTAACGCGTTGGTCTCGATCAACGCAGTTGCTCTACATCGAGCCCGGTTAGTACTGGGATGGGTGACTGCCTTCGGGCAGCTAAACTGTCTCATTACGT
>Ga0049107_10000628_pt1 | contig 11123 bp, 11 predicted proteins | sample WorMetilPIANOSA1_FD_61187 | JGI IMG/M metagenome (GOLD analysis project Ga0049107, IMG submission 61187) | Marine gutless worms symbiont microbial communities from Max Planck institute for Marine Microbiology, Germany - Olavius ilvae PIANOSA.1 | ecosystem: Host-associated > Annelida > Digestive... | reverse complement strand
GCCGGCTCAAGGACTGGCGCCGCATCGCCACCCGATACGACCGCCTCGCGGTCAACTTCGCCGCCGCCGTCTACCTCGCCGCCATCGTCTGTTGCTGGTTATGAGTCCGGAGCCTAGAGGAGCCGAAGGCGCCGGGCGAGCTCGGCTTGTTCCGGACCGAATTCGGCGGCAGCGCCGTTCACGCTCGTTCCCTTCGTCAGCAGGGCGTCTCGGTCCGCGTTGCGCTGGTGATGGACATGATCGGGTTCTTCTCCGACGAGCCGGCGACCCAGGATGTACCGTTCAGCATCCTGAAACCGTTCTACCCGTCACGCGGAAACTTCATCGCGATCATCGGCAAGTTCGGCCAAGGCGACGTCGTCAGGGGAGTCAAGAGAGCCATGCGGCGCGCGTCGCCGCTGCCAGTCTACTCCATGAATGGCGCCGCCTTCCTGGAGGGCGTCGACTGGTCGGATCATTTGAATTACTGGAACGCAGGCTACCCGGCCGTATTGATCACAGACACCAGTTTCTACAGAAACAAGCTCTACCACTCCGCCGGTGACACGGTCGACCGCCTTGACTTCGAGCGGATGGCCGCGGTCGTCCAAGGCGTTCATGCGGCGGTCCTGGCGTTCGCTGAGCCCACCGAGTAACGAAGAAAACGGTCGTTGCGCCCGCGTCGCGCGGTCGCCTCGCCCCTGTTTTGCCGTGCCCCCGCCCCCTATGCTGTTGTCCTCGGCGTGGGCGGGAGGGGGCCATGGAACCGGTGTTTCTGGCGGTCGCGTTTCTGCTCGGCTTCGCGGCCAAGCGGGTGGGTCTGCCGCCGCTGGTGGGCTTCCTCGCCGCCGGCTTCGCCCTCAAGGGCTTCGGCTTCGCCGGCGGGCCGTTCCTGGATCGGATCGCCGAACTCGGCGTCATGCTGCTGCTGTTCTCGATCGGTCTGAAGCTGAAAGTCGAGACGCTGTTCAGGCCCGAAGTCTGGGCCACCGCCAGCCTGCACATGGCAGCGACGGTGGTGCTCTTCGGCCTGGCGATCTTCGGTCTGGCCACCGCCGGCGTGCACTTCTTCGCCCGCCTCGATCTTGCGACCAGCGCGTTGGTCGCCTTCGCCTTCAGCTTCTCCAGCACGGTCTTCGCCATCAAGGCGTTCGAGGAGAAGGGCGAGATGAGGGCGCTGCACGGCCGCGTCGCCATCGGCATCCTGATCGTGCAGGACGTCATCGCGGTGGTGTTCATCACCGCCTCCACCGGCAAACTGCCGTCGCTCTGGGCGTTCGCGCTGTTCGGCCTGATCCTGCTGCGGCCGCTCTTGTTCCGCATCATGGACCGCTGCGGCCATGGCGAACTGGTGCCGCTGTTCGGACTGTTCGCGGCCTTGTTCCTGGGCGCCGCGGCCTTCACGTTCGTCGGCATGAAGCCGGATCTGGGCGCCTTGATCCTGGGCGCCCTGTTGTCGAAGCACGAACGCGCCGGCGAGGTCTCGGACTCGCTGCTGAACTTCAAGGACATCCTGCTCGTCGGCTTCTTCCTCAACATCGGCCTCACCGGTGCCGTCAGCGCCGAGGCGCTGCTCGTGGCGCTGCTGTTCATCGTTCTGCTGCCGCTCAAGGCGGCGCTGTTCTTCGTGCTCCTCACCCGCTTCCGCTTGCGCGCGCGCAGCGCATTTCTGGCGGCGCTGGGCCTCGCCACCTACAGCGAGTTCGGCCTCATCGTCGGCGACATCGGCGTCAAGGCCGGCTGGATCGGGGTCGACTGGCTGACCGCGGTGGCGGTCGCGCTGGCCATCAGCTTCGTGCTCGGCTCGCCGCTCAACCTGTTCGCCCACGGGCTTTTTGGCCGGCTGCAGCAGCGCCTGGAGGCGTGGGAGACGGCGACGCGCCATCCGGACGACATGCCCATCCGCCTGGGCGACGCCCGCATTGCCGTCTGCGGCATGGGCCCGGTCGGCACGGCGGCCTACGACGTCATGCGGCAGCGCGTCGGCGACGTCGTCGTCGGGCTGGATGTGGACCTCGACCGGGCCGCGGCGCACCGCGAGGCCGGGCGCAACGTGCTGCGCGGCGACGCCACCGATCCCGACTTCTGGCAGCGGGCCGAGCGCGGCCGCATCGAGCTGGTGCTGCTGACCATGCCGGAACTGAGCGCCAACCTGGACGCGCTCCGGCAGGCCGCGGCGCAACCCCACGACTGGAAGATCGCCGCCCTGGCGCGCTACCCCGACGAGGTCGCGCCCCTCGAAGCCGCCGGCGCCCACCTGGCCGTCGACATGTTCGAAGAGACCGGCGCCGGTTTCGCTGTACACGTCGAGCACCGCTTCGCCGACGACCTCGCGGCGCTGCGGCAGGTGGAGGGGTGAGGGCGGCGCGAATGTTATTGCAGCGCTGGCGCGACAGCAACTCGCAGTGCCGTGCGGCATCTCTCGGTGTCGACAACGGGCCTCATGCCAATCGCGCAATGTTCGCATCTAGCCAAAAGCGACCTACGGCTGACCGCCGCAGCGGAATTTGTTCTTGCCGCACACGGCGGCGCGCAGGCGCCCAGCAAACGCATCCTCACGCGGTCAGCGAAATCCCGGACAGAGCCTCATATAGCAGCAGCAAGGCCGAGAAACCCGCCACCCCGGCGGAAAAGTAGAGGTAGCTTTTGCCGCCGGCGATGGCCGGTAGCTCGTAGACAAAGGCGACGATCAGAATTGCACCGGCGACGAAGGAGAAGGTCAGCGCGAAGACCAAATCCGAGATGGGGGTGACCGCACCCAAGAACCATCCCGCCAGCGTCGCGCCAGCGAACAGGTAACGCAGGGAGCTGTCGTAGAGCCGCGACATCTTGTGCCGCACCGTGTGGTTTACCCCAGCCAGATGAATCACCATGGCACAGGCGAAGACGATGACCGGTTCGTAGCGGTGGTCAGGCTGCTCGCCGATGAGAAAGCCGATCAGCGCGACATAGACGGCGAGCGGCAGGATCCGAAGATAGAGCACTGAGCGGCCCTGGCGCTCCTCGTCGCTCTTGGTCTCCTGCGCGCCGGATGCGCTATTGATCTTCGCCAGGCCGAGGAAAAGGGTGAAACCGACCAGGGCCAGAAGGTATGCGTGGTTCTGCAGAAAGAGCGCAAGGCCCGCGCCCTCGCCAAACTCAAGGGCCTGCTGCTTATTCGAGAGATGGGGAAGAATGTCCAGGAAGACGTAGGACATGGCGACGCCGGGGGCCATGCTTCGCCAGGGCTCGCGGTCCAGGAAGTGCATTCGCCCGGCAAAGAGGTGGACCTGCATGACGAGCAACACGGCGGCGAGGGAGAGCATGGTCATGGTGTTGGCGCCGGTTTCGGTGGCAAGGCCTGGCGTGCCGGGAGGTGGAGCATAGCAGCAGCGCGCCGGCGACATCGGCGTCAAGGCGGGCTGGATCGGGGCCGACTGGCTGACCGCGGTGGCGGTGGCGCTGGCGATCAGCTTCGTGCTCGGCTCGCCGCTCAACCTGTTCGCCCACGGGCTCTTCGGGCGGCTGCAGCAGCGCCTCGAGGCGTGGGAGACCGCGAAACGCCACGCCGACGACGTGCCGATCCGCCTGGGCGACGTCCGCATTGCCGTCTGCGGCATGGGCCCGGTCGGCACGGCGGCCTACGACGTCCTGCGTGAGCGCTTCGGCGACGTCGTCGTCGGGCTGGACGTGGACCTCGACCGGGCCGCGGCGCACCGCGAGGCCGGGCGCAACGTGCTGCGCGGCGACGCCACCGACCCCGACTTTTGGCGGCGCGTCGAGCGCGGCCGCATCGAGCTGGTGGTGCTGACCATGCCGGAACTGAGCGCCAATCTTGACGCGCCCGAGCAGGCAGCGGCGCAGCCCCACGACTGGAAGATCGCGGCGCTGGCCCGCTACCCCGACGAGGTCGCGGCGCTGGAGGCCGCCGGCGCGCGCCTGGCCGTCGACATGTTCGAAGAAACCGGCGCCGGCCTCGCCGTGCACGTCGAGCACCACTTCGCCGACGAGATCGCGGTGTTGGAAAAGGCGGAGGGGTGAAGGCGGCCCTTACTCGTCCCGCTCCCGCTCCACCGCGCCGATGTCCGAGCGCGGCTCGCCGCCGCAGGGCAGCGGGCGGGTTACCTCGCGCTGGTCCTCGCTCAATGTGGCGCCCGGGATCTCGTCGACGGGCGGGCTGGTGCACAGATGGGGCAGGTGGCTGCGCGTCTGGCCGCCGTTCAGGGCCAGCGGGCGCAGCTGCGGGTTCGTGCCCGGCATGTCGTTCGGCCGGTTGAGCGCGCAGGTGCCGTCGCTGTCGATGTTGTAGTCGGCCGAAACAGGCGTGCCGCGGCAGTCATCGCCGGCGTTGCCGGCGACGATCGAGTTCTTGATCTCGGCCGTATTGCCGGCGCCGCGGACGAAGACGCCGCCGCCGTTGTTGGCGGCGTTGTCGTAGATCGTCACGTGCAGCAGGACCGCCGTCATGTCGCCGCACCGCGTGCCGTTGTGGGGCAGCCAAAGCGCCCCGCCGCGGCCGCTGGCCGTGTTGGCCGACAGCGTGCTGTTCTGCATGCGCAAGAGCTGGCCGACACAGGCGATGGCGCCGCCGTGGGTCGCCACGTTGCCTGCGAAGGTGCTCTTGTCGATGAAGATCTCGTCGCTCTCCTTGACCACGCGCATGCCGCCGCCGTTGCCGGTCGCGATGTTGCCGGCGACGGCCGTCTCCAGCAGGCTCAGCGGCGTCTCGGTGAAGATGCCGGCGCCGTCGCCCTGGAACCGCGGGCCGTCCTCGGTGCAGCCGCCGCCGGTGGCCTCGTTGTCGACGATCCGGCTGCGGTCGATGACGATCGTGCCGACGGGGCCGGCGCCGGTGCCCGGCTCGAAGTCGAAGTAGAGCCCGCCGCCCGACCAGCCGGCGACGTTCTCGATGATGCGGGTGCGGCGCAGGGTCACGTCCGGCACCAGCCCGGCGATGCCGCCGCCATGCGCCTCCGCCGTGTTGCGGTCGACGACGCTGCGGTCGAGCGTGACGACGGGCCGCTCGCCGCTGCTGGTGACCAGATACATGCCGCCGCCGATGTCGGCCGTGTTGCCGCGGATGGCGCTGCGCTGGATCAGCGCCGTGCCGCCGGCGATCTCGATGCCGCCGCCCTTGGGCACCGCCAGGCCGAAGCAGTGCACGCCGTGGGGCGCGGCGTGGTTGTCGCTGACTTCGCTGCGCAGCAGGCGCACGGTGCCACGGTCGCTGTAGATGCCGCCGCCGTAGCCGCCGGTCACGCGATTGCCGCTGACCCGCGTGTCGCGCAGGCTCAGCGTCGCGCCCTGGCCGCTGAAGATGCCGCCGCCGCGGTCGTTGGGTGCGCCTGAGTAGAAGTGCTGGTCGGCGACGTTCTTGGTGATCGCCATACCGAGCAGCACCAGCGTGCCGTCGCTGCGGATGCCGGCGCCTTCGTCCGCGGCGCCGTTGGTAACCTCGAAGCGCCGCATAGTCACGCTGACGCCGGCATGGACCTCGAACACCCGGTCGATGGCGCCGCCGTCGACGACCGCCTGCCCTGCGGCCTCGCCGCCCAGGCGGCCGATGCGCAGGTCGTCGGTGATGTCCAGGTCGCCGACGCGCGCGACGTCGTCGTGACCGGCCAGCGTCAGCGTCATCGTGCCCGCCGGCAGGACGACGTCGTCGAGACCCGGCAGCGCGTTCGCCTGCTCGACGGCGGCGCGCAGCGAGCAGGCCTCGGCGGCGTCACGGCAGACACTGTCACCGGTGTCGATGTCGTTGGTGTCGGCGAGGCTGTTGACCGTGAAGGTTGCGGCCCCGGCGGGCTCGGCCGCCGCGGCAAGCAGGACGATCCCGAACAGTGCGGCAGCCTTCATGACGTGTCCCCCCGGATCGAAGCGCGCAACAGTGTCGGTGATCGGAGGCGGATCGATCAACCGCGCGGGGCGCGGTCGTCCGACACCTCCAGTGGCCAGACGATGGTGAAGCGCTCGAAGATCGTGGTGATGCCGTCGTGGAAGGCGAAGCCCTCCTGCGCCGCCGCGCGTTCGAAGAAGCGGCGGTGGGCGTCGCGCCACCAGGCGAGGGTGCGGTCGCCTTCGCCTTCGTCCCAGGCGAAGGCCGCGTCGACGCTGTCGAACGGGCCGATCCGCAGGTCGGTCGTGCGCCAGATGCAGCGGGGCGTGCCTTGGCCGTCGCAGGCGACGACGTGGTCGCCGACCTTCGGCAGCGGCTCGTTCGTGTGGGGCGCGTAGTACCGCGCCAGGCCGGCGGTCGCCCGCTTGGTGCCGGCGAGCACCAGCCCGATAAGCTCGTCGGCCATCTCCGGGCTGTCGCCGAACCGCTCCGCGACGTAGTCGCCGGTGACGCCTGTAGCGGCGCAGAACGCCTGCCACATGGCGTCGGTCGCCGGGGTCTTGTTCAAGGCCGCAGGCGGACGAACGCCACCGGGTCGGCGATGCCGCGGACCTGCGCCACTTCGCGGGCCGCCGCGATGCCGTCAAGCACCGTCGCCACCTCGGGATCGTCGGCCACGGCCAGCGACACGACGATGTCGCCGCCGTGGCTCTGGCCCTCGAGGCGTGCCGCGAGATTGACGGTCGAGCCGAAATAGTCGAGGCGCCGGTTCAGCGTCACGGCGATCACCGGCCCGGCGTGCACGCCGACCTTGATGACCAGCGCGTCGTCGTCGGCATGTCCGTCATTGAACGCCGCGACCCGGCCCTGGATGTCCAGTGCCGCCGCGACCGCGTGCGCGGGCTCCGGGAACGCCGCCATCACCGCGTCGCCGATGGTCTTGACGACGGCGCCGCCATGGGTGCGCACGGTCGCGGCCAAGAGCTCGAAGTGGTCGCGCACGACGGCATAGGCGTGGGCGTCGCCGACCCGCTCGTAGAACGCCGTCGAGCCGCCCAGGTCGGTGAACATCAGCGCGATGCGGCCGACGGCGGCGTTGTCGCCGGGGCGCAACACCTCGTCGCCGAAGCGGTCGCGGAAGGCCTGCAGCGTCGTCGCGCGGTGGGCGGTCAGCGCGTCCGCCGTCCAGGCCAGGGACTCGACGATCATCGTGCGCCGGCGCGGGCCGTCGTTGCGGAAGACGATCTCGCCGGCAGCGCCGGGGCCGCCGGTGCGCACGTCGGCCCCGTCGAACACCACGTCGGGGAACGATCGACCGTCATGCTCGATCTCCACCTCGTCGCCGACCTGCAGCGTGCGCAGGCGGTAGGGACCGGCGGCGAGGGTGGCGGCGACGGCGCGGGTCTCGCCCGGCTCGACGCCGACCTGCACGCGGATGTGCGGCGTCGTCATCGGCCCGAACAGGCAGTATTCGCCGTCGGGCACGTCGCGGATCGCCGGATTGGGGCGGAAGCTCAGCTCGACGTTCTTGGCAAAGTCGCGTTCGTAGTCGATGTTGCAGGCGCCGCAATGGCTTTCCGCCGGCAGCCGGTCGAGCGCCGTCGCCGTCGCCTTCGCGCCCCGGCAGCGCGGGCACAGCAGGTCCCACTGCTGGTCCAGCAGGCCGGCGTCGACGGCAGCGAGGAACATCTCGACGGTCGCCTGGTCGTCCGCGCCCCAGGCGCGGGCCAGCGCCAGCGGGCGCATGTTCATCTGGTCGACCTCCTGGGCGGTCGCCAGCCACTCGGCCAGGCGCGGCGCCAGGCCGTGGCCGTCGGGCCCGGCCTCGACCGCCGCGACGGCGCGTTCCAGGCGCCCGCGCCGGGCCACGTCGAGGGGCTTCAGTTTCGAGGCGAACGGGCCGGCGCGTCTTCCCTCCAGCCAGTCGCGCACGCCGTCGGCGAGACCGGTGAAGTTCTTGCGGCAGGCCGGGAAGAACGCGGTCGAGAGCAGCGCGTGGCCGAGCGGGCCGCGCGGCGCCGCCGCCAGGCGGTAGGTGGCGAGGGTTCCCGGGCCGTCGGCCGCGAGGCTCAGCGTTGCGTCGATCGTCGCGATGGGACCGTTGAGGAATTGCCGCACGTGCCGAAACCAGGTGCCGAACACCCACTCGACCGGAATCTCCTCCCAGCGCAGCGGCAGCGGTCCGATTCTGGCGCTGCCGAAATAGCGGATCGCGCCGTCGTCCTCTTCGCGCTCCTCGATGGCGTGGCGCGGGATGCCGGCCGCCTCGTTCCAGCGCGAGGTGTCGGCGAGCGCCGGCCACACCGCCTCCGGCGGCTGGTCGAAGCGCCACTCCCAGGTCTCGGCATAAGTCTTGGGCATGGGTGACGCACTATAGGCCGCGCTTGCCCCGGCGCGTCGCGTCACGATACTGCGCGCCATGAATCTGCCGTTCCGTCTGCTGGTCTGGGCCCTGCCGGTCCAGGTCGCGCTCTACGGGCTCGAGGCCTCGCAAGGGCTGGGGCCGATCGTGGCGACGTTTGCCGCGAATGTCGGCACCATCGACCCCGCGGCCGTCGACCGGGCGTTCCTGATCGCCTTCGCGCTGGCCTTCGCGGCGGCGCTTTTGGCCAGCCGCACCGACGCCCATGGCTGGCCGGGCCTCGTGACGTTTCTCCTGCAGGCGATGCTGCCGGTGCACGCCGCGGCGCTCGCCATCGGCACGGTGCTGGCGGGCGCCTATCTGCCGGGCACGGCGACGCTCTTGCTCGTCGCGACGCCGGCGACGCTGGTCATATTCAACCGTGCGGTGGCCGAGGGGCGGTTCGAGTTCTCGTCGCTCCTGATCCTGTTCGTGCTTGCGGCGACATTAACGTTTCCCTTGGCATTCATTTGCTACCGTTTGGCGGCGACCGGCGCCTGACGGGCCCGGTCCCAACCGCGCCAGAACCGCCGACCGAGCCATGCTGCCCAAGCTATTTCTGTGGCTGTTCGTCGAATCGAAAAGCCGCCAGCACGCCGACCAGGTGCTTGCCGACCGCAAGACCATGAGCACGCGCCGCAAGGCGGCCGCCAGCTCCGCGGCCGAGGGCCATTTCGGCCAGCCGCCCTCCGAAGATCGCGAGGCGCTGATCATGCAGGCGCTCAACGTGCGTGCCGACAAGGAGCACCTGTGGAACGACCTGAGCGAGGAGGAACGCGAGAAGCTCCTCGAGCAGCTCGGCGACGGCACCAAGAAGATGATTCAGCAGATGAAGGCGCAAGACGGCGGCAAGGGCGGCTGACTTGCGCGAGGCGCCCCGGGCGCAGCCGTTCCCCTATAATCGCCGCGAGTCGACGGCCGTGCACACGGCCGGCGCGGCACGGCTTACAGGGGAGAACACGCGCGGCATGGCGTCCCTTGCCAGGCGGCTCGACACCAACGTGGCCGGCGATTTCTTCGTCGACGCCGAGTGCATCGACTGCGGCACCTGCCGCTGGATGGCGCCGGACGTGTTCGACCGGCGGCGCGGGCACAGCCGCGTGCACGCCCAACCGACCGACGGTGCGCGGATGCGGCGCGCGGAACAGGCGGCGATCGCCTGCCCGGTGGCAGCGATCGGCACCGCCGAGGGCCACGACCTCACGCCCGCGCGGGACAGCTTCCCGGCGCCCGTCGACGGACCCGTGCACCACTGCGGCTTCCACTCGCCCGACAGCTACGGCGCGGCGAGCTACCTGATCGTGCGGCCCGCGGGCAACGTGCTGGTCGACTCGCCGCGCTTCACCGGCCCGCTGGTCGCGGCCATCGAGCGCCTGGGCGGCGTCGCGACGATGTTCCTGACGCACCGCGACGACGTCGCCGATCACGCGCGCTTCGCCGGGCATTTCGGCTGCGCGCGCGTGCTGCACGTGGACGACGTGACGCGCGGCACCGCCGACGTCGAGCGCCGCATCGACGGTCTCGACGCCGTCGCGCTCGACGACGAGTTGACGGTGATCCCGACGCCCGGCCATACGCGGGGCTCGGCCTGCCTGCTGTTCCGCGAGCGCCATTTGTTCAGCGGCGACCATGTCGCCTGGAGCCGTGAGGCGGACCGGATCACCGCGTTTCGCGGCGCCTGCTGGTACGATTGGCAGGTCCAGACCGAATCGATGGCGCGGCTCGCGGGGCACCGCTTCGCCTGGATCCTGCCGGGCCACGGCGCGCCGTGCAGCCTTCCGCCCGCGCGCATGGCCGAAGAGATGCAGCGCTGCGTCGCCTGGATGCGGCGGCAATGAACGACACGACGCGCACGGACGAGGGATTGGCCGACGCCGTACGGGCCGGCGACCGGCGGGCGTTGGCGCGCGCGATCACGCTGGTCGAATCGACCTGCGCCGACGACCGCGCCCGCGCCGCGGACCTGATGGCGCGCCTGCTGCCCCACACCGGCGGCAGCCTGCGCCTTGGCATCACCGGCGTGCCCGGCGTCGGCAAGTCGACCTTCATCGAGGCCTTCGGGGCGCTGGTGCTGGCGCGCGGTCATCGCCTGGCGGTGCTGGCGGTCGACCCGTCGAGCACGCGCACCGGCGGCTCGATCCTGGGCGACAAGACGCGCATGGAGCGCTTGGCGACGTCGCCCGAGGCGTTCATCCGCCCGTCGCCCACCGGCGGCACGCTGGGCGGCGTCACGCGCCGCACGCGCGAGGCGCTGCTGCTGTGCGAGGCCGCGGGCTTCGACGTCGTCATCGTCGAGACCGCCGGCGTCGGCCAGTCGGAGACGGCGGTCGCCGACCTGGTCGACCTGTTCCTGCTGCTGCTGCTGCCCGGCGGCGGCGACGAACTGCAGGGCCTCAAACGCGGCATCGTCGAGCTCGCGGACCTGATCGTCGTCAACAAGGCCGACGGGGAGCTGAAAGCCGCGGCCGACCGCGCTGCCGCGGAGTACGCCGCGGCGCTCAACCTGCTGCGCGGCGGCGAGGCGCTGCAGCCGGAAGTGCTGACCGCCTCCGCCCGCACCGGCGCCGGGCTCGACGAGGTCTGGTCGGCCATCGGCCGGTTCAGCGACCGGGCCGTAGCGATCGGCGCCCACGCAGCGCGCCGCGCCGGGCAGGCCCGCGCTTGGCTGTGGAGCGAGATCGACGCCGGGCTCGAGGAGGCGTTCCGGCAGCACCCCGAGGTCGCGGCGCGCCTGCCGGAGCTGGAGACCCGCGTCGTCGCCGGGGAGCTCACGCCTGCGGCGGCCGCGGCCGAACTGATTAGGCTGTTGGAGGGCTAGGCTCCGGACTCATAACCAGCAACAGACGATGGCGGCGAGGTAGACGGCGGCGGCGAAGTTGACCGCGAGGCGGTCGTATCGGGTGGCGATGCGGCGCCAGTCCTTGAGCC
>Ga0049107_10000627_pt1 | contig 11136 bp, 10 predicted proteins | sample WorMetilPIANOSA1_FD_61187 | JGI IMG/M metagenome (GOLD analysis project Ga0049107, IMG submission 61187) | Marine gutless worms symbiont microbial communities from Max Planck institute for Marine Microbiology, Germany - Olavius ilvae PIANOSA.1 | ecosystem: Host-associated > Annelida > Digestive... | reverse complement strand
CGGCGTAAGGGGTCCTAAATGCTTAAATGATGGGCCTACCAGATGGTCCAAAAAGTTTTCCGATAGGTTTAGTCGTTTTGATACAATACCGGCTGTGACAGACAGCCACCCAGCCACCCACCCAGCCAGCCACGTCGCCGTAGCTATTAGGCTCTATGCTAAAGCGTCGAGCCTAAAAACGAGTATGCACATACCAATGCTGAAAGTATGGAAGCTGAGAGAGTCCAATGTAAAACAGGAATTTGCTCAGTTGGTAACAGATAGAAAAGATGAGGTATTTGAAGCTGACAATGTAGAAAGAAAATGGAATGCAATGAAAGAGGTATGGCAGAAGGCAACAGAACAAGTATGTGGGTGGACAGAAGGGCCACCGAGGCATAGTGAGACATGGTGGTGGAATGATGAGGTAGTTAAAGCTATTGAGGAGAAAAGAAGATGATATAAAATATGGCATGAAAACCAAAACAGCAAGTGATTGGAATAAGTATAAAGAGGCCAGACGAAATGCAAGAAGTGTTGCTCTTGCACAGGAAAAGACAAGGCAAGAGCTTGTTAATGAGTTGGAGAGTACAGCAGGAAAGAATGTCTACAGGGTTGCAAAGCAAATGGCAAAATCCAGGCAGGATATAGTAGAAGTAAATTGTGTGAAAGATGCAAATGGAAATGTTGGTAGAAAATAATCAAGTGAAGGAAGAATGGAGAAAGTATATGGAAAAAAAACTGCTGAACGAGGAAAACACATGGGATAATGCCACAACCTGTGAAAAGGTAGAGGGACCCTGTGAACTGGTTAGAAGAGATGAGATTTCGAAAGCTCTAAGAATGATGAAGAAAGGTAAAGCAGCTGGCCCTACAGGAATTGTGTCATCAAAACTGATAAATATAATGACAAAACTGATGCAGTGATGTTGGTTTCATGAGAGAGAATAATGAATGTCTCTTCGACATATGCTGCTGCACATGTAAAAGTGAGTAGGAAAAAGTAAATTTCTGGAACTTGGCATTTCAAAGACAGTAAATGACATTTCACTGGACTAGACGGTAGTTTTGCTAGAGATTCGAGTGGGGAAAAACAATACAGGATATGCTGTGGATTTGGCTATGGAAGTAGAAATACTGATGGGTTAAATAGTTTGTTGATAAGTCTGGGTTTGTAAATACACGTTTTATGAAGGAGGATAATAAGCCGGTGTCAGGCCGCAATAGGAGCACTGTTGATTATCAGTATTGGTAAGGAATCGAGATAAACGGTTTGGAATCCAACATTTTTCCAAATGAGGTTTGTATTTCAAAGCAAAAATTGCTATTTACAGTTAACAGTTTCTGACCCTTAGGCAGATTAAGTTTGAGCCACGAATATGCGTCTGGAAAATTAAAAATATAAAATTCTGAAAAAAATAAAGCACTTTGACTTCAAAATGCCCAATTGCACCAAATTTTGATGTTTTTGGGTGTTAACGGGGTCAAATTAAAAAGTTACTAAATATTCTGAACCTACAAAGGCATATTCCTGTGTGATGCTGTATCTTTTTTTAGCCACTAAGGGTCAAAATCTGTCGACAGGTCTGTCCTCTACACGTGCCCGAGATAATAAATAAATAAACCGACAGACAGACAGACACAGATGGAGCGACTGAGAGAGAGGCAGACAGACAGATAAATGCCACAAGAACATTATACTTCACCCATTTGCCCATAAGACCCCCTTTGAATGGATTATCACCAAATGGACTAGACACACGCGGTTGTCCCGAGGACCTACTGAACGGTGCCAAATTTTTGCAATCAATTCGAGGGTTTCGATTCTCTAGTGGGGTCAAAATCCTACCCTTCCCATTGCGGGGAGGTGTACTAAGACAAGTGAAGGTCATCATGACTCGCAGACTACTGATGAACAGTAATGACAGATGCCCTTTGTGATGAATGTAGCAGACCGGCCTAGAGCAACGTGTACATACTGAATAGTGCTTGCACATAAACGTAAATGATGTATCATTTGCCTCCACATATTTACTGGCAAGATGCCTCAAAGCGGCAAACTGCCGGTATTAAATTTACTCACGGGCCAAAAATCAGGTTTTTCGCCCCACAGGGGCGACTCGTTGCACTGATTCTCGTCAAACTTGGCACGGCCGACAAGCACCTTGGTCTGCTTGGAAAATTGCTTGCAAAATTTTACCTCAATCGGTGCGGGGATTGGGAATGCGGCCCCAAAATATCAAAAATTTCCACTTTTTTGGTAAAGAGTCGCCTCGCAGGGGCAAACCCCTTTCATAAGTTCATAAAGTTCTGACGCTTACAGCTAAAAAGCGTGACCAGTGTGATTACAAAAATAGCGATAAAACAGACTAATTAAAATAAAAGTCAAACTAGAAGCTAATTAAAACTAGGTCCTAGAGCTGTAACATCTCTGGAACAGTACAGTTTTAAGTTGATGTTTAAAAGCGGTAGTATCAGTAGTTCTTGAACTGATGACGGAAGGCTGTTCCAAGCTGCCGGACCAGCAAAGGCGAAGCAGCGATCGCCAAATTTGAGTCGTGTTGACCGATTTCTAAAATTTTTAAGGGCTTTTATACGACTATCCTACATTAGTGTTTCAAATTTGACGTGACTCACATCACAGGTTACGGAGTTATTGGTGAGAAACTGCACGTCGGTCAATTAGGCCGAATTTTTCCATGCACCCTGTAGGAAAAACTATGCGTTGAATCAAAAAATGATTCCCACCCTTTTTGATGATCCCGACGAGCTCTATCACCATGCAAAGTTTGGAAAAGATCGCACAATGCTGTAGGTGTGAAAATGTGGTGTTTTTTGTCACACTCCAAGATTCCGGAGCATTGTGCGTTTGATGGGTGCATAGTTCGAACAAACATTGCGTTACCGTTTATAGGCCGATTTTGACGAGGTTTTCAGCGTTTTTCAGAAGGGATTGTCTTTCAGATGCACTACATAGTTGTTATTTTTGTCCCTAGGTGGCGCCACAATTTTCGCGAAATTGCGGTCACCGCTTTCATTCTGGATTTCCATTTTAAAGTCTTCTCAGATAGTCTCTCTGCCATCATTTGCATGCAGTAACTACCATGACAAACCTCCCCATAACTCCTTAGCAATAACTTTCATTGATATTGCAAACAGCAAATGATTCACAATATACGTAACTGACGCATACCAACCTTCACGTCTAAATGGTACAATAATAAAACCATAAATAATGCATTCCAAATAAAAACTAATATTCAAATACATTTTTAAACAGAAAATAGAAACGCCAAAAAAACATTCTGATAACAAAAACAAATAAACCATTTTATTTCAAGAAAGCCAATGCATACAACAATCTGACAAGTTATGTAAAATTATCATATATTCAGAATGGATTATAATTTGCAATTGCGGAAATTCTCTGCAGACAAAATATGTATATTTGCTATTCAAAGCAAATTGATTATTCTGCATTTTAACTTCCCGTTATACAACTGGCATTCAAAAGAGTTGTGCAAATTGTACGATTAAAAGAACAAAAAATGACAGTCTATTTCTGAACATATTATCTGCTATGTTCAATGAATTTGCAAAACTTTTCTGCCAATGATTTATGCACTTGAAATAAAATTTTTCTGTCCATCATTTTAGCCAGGCTTCCACCACAGACTGAGCAAGTCACATCTGGACAATGGATGCTCTGAAAATTTCAAAACAAATTGAAAGCACTCGCAGAGTGCAAACCTCTGCCGAGTTAGCTTAGCTCATCCTGCTAATTTCTTACAACTGTCACCAGTGCTAAAAAATTTAACTTTACAAATTTGTGGATCCCGATTGTGATCTTAATCAGCACCAAAACTGAATGGTTTGTTGCTAGTGAGATATCCCACCCCAGAAAAAATGTCACAAAAATTTGTTGACAACATCAAAATTTGTACAAGTCCCCCTATTCTACAATTGCAAAATTTCCTTTAAAAAATTCTTGGAGCGGCATATACACTGATCTGGATCATCACCAAAATAACATTTGTTGACACATCCCACTCCTGTAAAATTTCATCAAAATTCGGTGACAACTTCCTGCTGACGGACAAACCAACGAAGGCAAATTAAACCTCCCAGGCGGAGGTAGTACTAGTCATTGGGGACCAGGTCAGATCATATCCAGCGTCAACAAGTAGAATGAGCTCATCTAATGTATGACACAGAAGTGTGAAGGTACAGTGACTGTTCGTTTGTCTTCACAACTTTATCTCGCAAAGGATCACACACGTTCCTGTGCAAAAAGGCCGTTAAACAGGTTGTTGTTGTTGTTGTATGCTGTTGCTAAGTGTGACAGACAGACAGACAGACAGAACTGACACAACATGCACTGCACTGCACTGCACTGCTAAGTGTGACAAACCCACAAACAAACACACACACAAGCAGACAGGATCGATAACATACACTGCACCGCTAAGCTTAGCGTGCAGTGTAACAATACCACACTTTACCTGATTCATTAATCATATCCAGATTAGTTTTCTTGACAGCAATAACTATGCAGCAAACAAATGCATTGAATAAAAATATAGTTTCTGATGAGTAAAATAGTGACTGGTTAACAGTGACTGACATATTCAACAGGTTGCATTCATACCACTACAGACAGTGGTCAAGCTATATCAACAGTTGTGTGCAGTTAACAGTAACTGGCAAGATAAGGCAAGAGTGCTGGCGTCAAGCAAGCATATCAGGACAGAAGTCAGCAGCTGCACTAGCCTCACGTGTGCAGCCAGCATGCACTGGCTGACTCTAGATACTACTGTGCAATGCCAAAACTACAAGTACACTGCACATCAGTACATTACTTTTGTTGAAGACAACAGAAATATCACGTCTATATCAGTTAGTTCTGTTGTTGCTATTAGACCGGTGCACTGACATCAGACAAGTCACTAACTAGTATTTATTACCAGGTTTGACGGACTGCTGGTCCTTGTCTGTCGACGGCTGCTGAAAGCGACTATGTCGCCGATGATGCCGTCGTTTGCGAACATCTCTTGGATAGCGGAGTCCAATGTAGATGGCAGGCTGGTCTTGCCAGTGTTCACGATGATGACCTGCAATGTCACATATCACATCACTGCATGCTCTTCAATACTGGCACTCAGCTGTTAAACATAATGCCAAGAATATTCCAATGTAAACACAAAAAATGACACTTCATTTGCATGAATATATCCTGTGTGTCCCAAAACGTAATGCCTAAACACAGTGCAGTGCTTTCTTGGTGGATAGCGGTTAAATGTTAAAATTGAATATTATAACCCCCAAAGGCATGTTCTTGACACAAAAAATGCCTACTGACCTATTTTGGAGGTGATGCATTCACCAATGGCAAGATAAAGACACCAAAACAAGACAAAAAAACATTGTGGCAAACTGGCCAGACCACTAATGACATCGGATCGAAATTAAATTTTACTTGTGGGTAGGTCTCTGGGGTTAATAATAATAATAATAATAATAATATGTGTTTATTATGACATGACAGTCGCACATCAGCACAGTACGTTGAAGAATGAAAAATTACACACAATATCGCACACAGTTCAAACAATCAATACACAATCTTATACATAATCTTGTAGTTATAAGTTTCAAGTTTCATGAAAATCAGCTAATTCAGAGATCAGAGATCTAGAGGACCAAAAATCGCCATTGCCCATTACTTTGGCTGGTTGCTTATTCAACAGCTTGTATTGTACTACTGTACAAGCATGATAAAATATCCTTTCCCAGTTAATACGGCATGTACCCCTGCAACTTTTTCCAGGCAGCTCTAAATCTTGCCATCACTGCTCACTGGCATCCTCCTTCTGCATCCAGCATATCACCTAGATAACTAAACTTATCTGCTTTTCTTAGTTATACCCCATCTCCAGTATTCAGATTGCCACCATTTTCCTTATTTATGATCGGTGGTTTACAGTTTTTGATGACAAACTTCCCTTCATATGATAACTTCCATTCCAGATTTCCATTTCATTATCTTTTCGTACACTCTCCTCACTGTCTGCCATCAACATCAAGTTGCTTGCATACACCAGCTTTCAACACAAACTTCCCTGTAGTTCTTCAATAATAACTGTCAGAACTATCACAGACAACAAAGGGCTTAATTAATACTTAGTGATGTAATTCTACATGGGCCACTTCCAATCCGTGACCATATTCCCATCAGAACCCTAGCTATCTCCTTCTGTTCTTCTACCTACTGTCTGTACAGCCTCATACACTGGCATAACAGCATTCACCAACCCCATTCACTTTCCTCTATATCTAGGTATGCCTTCTCGAGGCCTACAAAAGCAAAATACAGCTTCTTTCCCTTACTCCCATATTTCTCCTGTATCTACCTAACATTGACGGTTGCATCACTACCAAATAATACACATTAATGACCTCAAGAGATATCTACCTGGATTTCGATGCACACTACTTTGTGATGTCAAATATCTGAAAATGGCACCATTTTGGGCCCCACTAATATGGAAGTCACATCCGAGGAAGTTAATGGTAAATTGCAACACAATACAGTAACTCAAACATCTAAAGAGATGTATGCAATTCTACATGGGCTATACTTTCAACGAGTGACCATTAACCTACATTTATGATTTCAGGTGATGAAGCTCAGCTGATGTTGACAAACCCGTGCGATGCAGTCAAGGTCACCAAACATGGTGCCATTCGATATGTTTGGTATGGTTTCCTATTAGTGTACTATAGTAACTTTGTCCCTAAGATTTTTCAGATATTCGACTTCAAAAAAATGTTGTGACCTTGAAATCCAAGTCAGAAGTCTCTCAAGTCCTTGAACCACTACTGTTTATTATACATCTGACATTTCTGTTGTGGCTAGACACAGTGTTAAACCTCATTCATTTGCAGATGACACCCAGTTACCGACATTGTGTGCCAGCCTGTGCAACAGCAACAGTGTCTGAATTGAGCAACTGCATAATTGATCTGTCGGATTGGATGATGTCACATCGGCTAAAGGTGAACCAGTATAAGACTGAGTTTCTGTGGCTTGGAACTGTGGGTCAACTTGTGAAGTTATGGGACAGTAGACCTGTGCTCGTTCTCTCAGACTGTGTGATCAGAGCCTCAGATGAAGCCCGCAGTCTTGGAGTTATTATTGACTTGGAGCTGAACATGAAGCGTCAGACTCAGATGGTCAGTCGTTTGTGCTTCTTCCGTCTTAGGCAGTTACGCAGTATCAGTCATTCTGTTGATCAGTATACAGCTGCAGCACTGATTCATGCTTTCATTACTGGCAGACTGGACTATTGTAACGGTCTGTTAGCCAGTGCACCCAGAGTGGTGACTGATGTGTATCATAATTATCATAATGTTCAGAATGCAGCTGCAAGACTTCTGACAGGACACGGTCGTAGACAGCATGGTCTACATCAAGTTATGCATGACGAGCTTCACTGGCTCCGGGTAACAGACAGGATCAACTATAAACTTGTTTACTCGTGTACAAGGCGTTGCATGGTTTCGTGCCAGATTACCTGTCTGTACCTTGTATTCTGGCATCCAGTGTCAACTACCAATCACATCTGAGATCCGCACCCCAAGGTGATCTTATTGTGCCGTGAGTCCGTCAGCAGGCATTTGCCTATGCTGCACCATGCGTCTGGAACTCCTTACCAACTGACCTGAAAGATTACAACTTGTCGCTTGCTGTTTTTAAATGTCGTCTCAAATCGTACTTTTTAACTAGGCATAATTTGTAAACATTGAGACGGGGTTCGCCTTGATAATGTTGCCACATTATTATTATTATTATTATTTTTTAGCCCACCAGCACAAAGCCGCGGGCGTGAAAACTAAGCAAAATGTTAAACAACGGCTGCGACAACTTCTTATTCGGTGTTCATTGTGTTGAGGAAGGAGACCGCATTCCCCCGCTGCAGAGCTATGGACAGGCATTGAAACAGGAAAACTGTTTCTCTGGTGTCCTGAGTGATGACTGTGGTGCGTCTGCCAATCTCCTGGACTAGCTCAATAGCCATGTCATCCCATGTGCCATTATTATTATTATTATTATTATTATAAAGTGACACCATTTAATAGACTGGGTAATGGGTATGGTTTCCTATTACTGTCTTATAGTAACTTTGTCTGTTTTTAAGATATTCAACTTCAAGAATGCCATGACCTTGAAACCCTGTTAGGGGTCACTCAAGGTCACTGAAGATAACTCAATTTGATATCCCATCCATAATTACCTATTGATGCACCCTAGTAGCTATGGATGTACCTTTTGTCGTTTTTGACATACTGATTTCAAAAATCTGGATCCAGAGCCACTCAAGGTCATCACAACTGGTACCATTCATCAGATTGGATATGATTAGTGTTCTATAGAAACTTTGTCCGTAATACACACCGTTTGTGAGATATTCACCTATGAAAAATACGGTCACCTTGAAACCGGGGTTAAGGTCATTGAAGGTCATTGAAAATGGCACTCTTTGATACACCACCTATGAGTTCCTAATGATGTTCCATAGTAACTATGGCTCTATGTCATGTCTTTTCTGAGATATTCAATGTCAAAAAATATTTTGACCTTGAAAGCTCGGTCAAGGGTCAACCAAGGTCATTGAAAGTGATACCATTTGATAGACTGGGTATGGTTTCCTGTTAGTGTTCTATAGTGACTTTGTCTCTAAGATGCACCGTTTTGAGATATTTGACTTGTGACCTTGAAACACAGAATAGGGGTCACTCAACTTCATTGGACCTGACACGGATCGATCCGCTGCATATGACTTCCTATTAACATTCCATACCATGGGCCTATCTTGTACTGTTTCAGAGATAAATGGCGATCTCAGTTGAAAATCGCAAATTTTTCTCACCCCCATGTATTTGGCGCCCCCGTTGAAAAGGGTTTCCATTGGAACTGGGCACCAGCATTGGGAGTCAAAAAATTGGAATGATGGGCTACCGGGCCGAGAAAGAAGTTTGACGATATCTTCAGCCGTGTGACAGACGGACGACAGACAGACACCAGATGACAGTAAAGACAGTGCTTACGGTTGCATTGCGCAGTAAAAAATATGCCAATTCACCATCAGTTTGTATCGCGCGTCACCATGCTATGCTATCATTTTAGCAATTCTGTTCATCTGCCATCACAATATGGTATTCTATGTAAACAAATGCATATATTCCCAGTCTTTCCACTATCTTGTAGGGGCATGACCGTAATTTTTACTACTGCCATCCAACGTTATAAAAATCCAAGAGGAACTCCCTCAGTGGAGAGAATTAATACACCATAGTAGGAAAGTGGGAAAAATTTGCAATTTTGACTCAAATTTCTGTTTACCTAGGAAATGGTACGAGACAGGCCCGTGGGTACTATGATCATTAATGGAAAGTCGTAGCCCATTGATCCGTGTCGGTGCCAATGACTTTGAATGACCTTGAAAGGCAGGACGAGAGGGTTCAAATTTTTCGTGTGGATCTCAGTAATTACTCATACCGTTTGACCTACAATGAGCGCACTTGGCAAGGCCAGGTTACACATGTGGGGGATAGGCATGTTTCTAGGGGGTAAGCCACTCCTCATCCCAAGGGGGAAGCCCCAGCATCCCCAAATTTTTGAGACCCCTACATACACTCATACAGTTTGACCTAAATTCAGCATGGTAACGTGGGGAAAGGGTATTTCAAGGGGTCAACCACCACGCTCCCACCCAAAGGGGATGGCCCTAGCTTCCCAAATTATTTGTGACAAATGCTGACGTGTGATCTGTTTGTGGTAGCTAGCCTTCTTGTTGCATGAAGTAACAACTGTGCAGGCTGTAGTGCAGCTGCCACAATATGCCCCTGCCCCCTGCAAGTAGTGACTTGAACAGCCACCCAGAGCTTTTAGGCTGGAGGTCACTGGCATGTTGGTGATGCGGGCCACTGTACTCCAGCTGTATACAAGGCTGAAGTTAGTAGACCTCATTCTGAAGATGTGGCTGATTTTCAGTCACTGCAGTGATCGTCCTAGTGACATTGGCCGTTAACCTTTCAATCTCTAAATGGGGTTCATGGGTCACCCACGTTCGCTTCCCTCCTAACAATTTTCAGTTTTTTTGGCACTTCTATTCTCAACTTAGGGTCAGGCATGGGACGGACAGACAGACAGACAGACGATGGCCATCAATGCTTAGTGCCCCACCATAAGGGGGCAGGGGCATAATAAGGACTGTGGAAACTAATTTCTGGCCTTTGTTGCATCTTTTTCTGTATTACTATAGCCTCTTGTTAATTAAAAGACATATATACACCTCAGTAACTTTCTGGGCAACATTTGCTTAAGAAATCATCATACCAGCAATGTCAGCTTCACTAGGCTGAACATGTACAAATGATCCATAGTCTTTCAAAGGTCTCTCAGGATCATCCATTTTATCTAACAAACAACATGTCATCAAACATCAACCTGAATGTAATACATACAAACCACCAGTCCTTTATGTGTTAAAATGCAAATATCAGCAGCAGAGAAGCAGAGTAAACACCCACACCCACACCCACAAGCACACACACACACACACACACACAGGGCGCGCCAATAAAAAGTATCCCCAACAGTCTCTTGCCGATAAGTCATCAATAGTTAATTTTGTAATATTTTGCAGGAGTATTGAACGTTTATATCAACGTATATTTTTGAAGTTATATTTTGCTACAGCTAAATCAAATGCAGCTATCTGAAGATTTTTGAGCATTTAGTTTTGAGTTAACTAATCCTCATTTATTTCAACAAAATTTAATGCCAGCTTTACACGACAATGACGTCACTGTGACTCAATGTTAGTGGCAATGTTGTTGCAAACATTAAACAGTGAAACCGACTGCTGCCAGATGGAGCAGCAGATTCAATAAGATGCATGGAGCTCCGTGCGCATTGCACGGGTCTCTCAACAATGCCTCCACGAGAAGTGTCCGAAAATGCTTGGAAAGGAACAATGACCACCTAATAACTCTCCAAATTTGAATGGAATGGAGTTATTGTGTCTGGGGAGCGAAGCACAAACCTAGTATTTTGAAACCTTCATCCGAAGCCCAGAACAGTTTCTGAATTAA
>Ga0049107_10000626_pt1 | contig 11140 bp, 10 predicted proteins | sample WorMetilPIANOSA1_FD_61187 | JGI IMG/M metagenome (GOLD analysis project Ga0049107, IMG submission 61187) | Marine gutless worms symbiont microbial communities from Max Planck institute for Marine Microbiology, Germany - Olavius ilvae PIANOSA.1 | ecosystem: Host-associated > Annelida > Digestive... | reverse complement strand
TCACCGACGACGACATTAATACTAAATGAAAAATAACAGTAAGCTGTAATGAAATACAAGAGAATTACAAAAGTACATTCATTCGAATAATTTTACACACTGTATCTATATTTATGTGATAATTTAAACGGCAGAATGTGTCGCACAATGTTATCCAGCCGCTGTTGCCACACCGTAAAGTCTATTTTACATGAAAATCCTCGTAAAGATGTGTGGCTTTTTTCATTATCTTACGTGAAGGTAAGACGACGAGGACAGCGGACTACGAAGACAGTATATGACGAGGACGACGGCGGCGGATGATGACGGCGGACGACACGAAAGAGCCATTAAGCCATATAATTTTCACATATTATAGCCAATATGCCACATAAACGTTTTGAACTTTCACGTATGATATAAGTCATACAATCATACAACTGTACGTTAATTTTCACGTAAAATAGCACCTTGCCACGCATACTGGTTGCATTGGCGTCGATGGTCATCACTTCAAAGGCGGCCCTCTTACACCGTGAGGTCGGGCTCCTGGCCGGGCCAGGACGGGCCAGATTTTAGGCTTCTGGCCCTTTGCTGCTGGTCACAGTCTGGCTAGGCCAGTAATTAGGCTGTAGCGGCCAGATTTTTCTGGGCCGGGTTTAAGTCTTGACCTAACCCTATGCCTAACCTTACCCTAATCCTAATCCCAACCCTAGCCCTATGCCTAACCCTAACCTACCCAAAAAATAAAAATAACCATAATTTATGCAGTACAACTGCCTAACGTGTTCCGGAAATTGATCGTGACATTCCGCCGTGTTCCGTGGATTATTCTTTTTTAATATTTAATTTTCTTTTATTTATAGCGACCTATCACCGATGACCTATTCCATCAACTGGCCAATCACAGTGCGTTCCACCATTCCGTTCCGGAAATTATATCTTCACTCTTCAGGTGGTCTCACCGGTGTTGATGTAAGGCGTATTTCGTCAATCTGTGCGTTTGACTAAATGCGCTGCACATTTTGCCAATTGCGCAAGCGCAAGCGTAGCCCGTACCCTAACTCTAAAACTAGCCCTAATCCTAACCCTAACTCTAATGTAAGTGCGTTGCGCGATTGACTAAATATTGTGCAATTTGTCAAATACTGCTAAATCGATCAGCGGCGCAGCACGTTTGGTCAAACGTGCAATTGACCAAATACGCACTACATTAATAATTAGCGAAAACTACCAATAATGAAAACTTACTGAAAACTCAGTAATAATCAGCGTAGAGGTTTAAGTTTAGGTTAAAGGTTTTCTATAGGGTTAAGGGTTAGGTTGGGGAAAGGGTCGGGGTTAGTTCTCGGTAATTTAGTTTAGATTTTGGTAACAAAAAAACTTTTCTTCAAATTAGTAGTCTAAAATATATATAAGATATAGTGAAGTAAAACAACCGTTATTTTATTTCAAAACGTACGCACCCAGGGATGGATTGGGACTGGAACTACCCGGAATGGCATTCTGGTAAAGATATTGGTGAGTGGAACGATGTTACGGTTAAGATTTGGAAGATGTTTGATTATTTTGTTTCACACTAGCTGTGGCTGTTTGCCGTCAATTTTGCCGTAGTATGCACACCAGATGCAGGATTTCAGCTGATAAACACCAGAAAACATTTGGCTTGAGTCCCCTGGATCCCGTTGCTGCAAAAAAGGGGAAGGGAAGGGACGGCAAAGGGGTAGGGAGGGAAGGGAGGGAAAGGAAGAGGACGATAGAAAGGTAGGAGGGGAAAGGAGGATAGGGGAAGGGTAAAAAGGCAGGGGAGGAAATGGGAGGGGAAATGGAAGGAAAGGGTGAAGGAGAGCATTCCGGTTAAGTGCTACTTACGAATCAATCACTGACACACCCTAATGCAAAAACGAACATGGTCGACAGAATGGAACATACGTAATTGAGTGTCGGGTTCTCTACATCTTAGACGTTACAGTTTCTTACATGTTGCGAGTTCTGCAGCTGATCATCTGCATTGACCTGTCTTGCATGCATTACGTGGACTTTAGTCATAGTCAGGTGTTGGTCAGATGATGTCACTGTGTGCTGAAATGGATTACGTTTGCCATGTGCATCCGCATTCAGTTTTGTCACTGCTCATTTCCGAGCTTCCTCTCACATTCCATTCCAGTGCATCCGTGTAACAGTGTGTTGACAAAATGCCAGAGCCAGTTCCCATCTCCGAAATGACCTGTACTGTGTCGAGTGGGACGTTTAACTCTACTATACCATACCATGCCAGAGCCAGTTGCAAGTTGTCCAGTCCAGTCCACAGCTATCTCTTCTTGTGCTGACGTTGTTGCCTGTGCAGTTGGAAGTGTTCAGTAGCCTAAATTATGTGGTGGCTTAACAGCAGTCTGAAGTCTTTGCAGAGTTTGCACATCATCTCTGCTTTATACCTGTTCCATCTGCACTGCACTTGGATGGAGTGTTGAATTTGGGCGTTCCATCTATTCCATCATGTTTTAGTCGAGCGCTTCAGGGTTCAAACTAATGACTGCAGGACGCCACAAGATGCCGTGACACTTCTCGGGACGCTGTCCAAATAACTCAGAACTATAGTCAGAAGCCACGGGATGCTGTCAAACGAATTATAAAGTGGAAAGTGTGAGATGCCGCAGAACTACGAAATTCAGCAAGGTAACACACGTGGGGGAACATGTTTCTAGTGGTCAGACATATCCTCATCCCAAGTGGGCACTGGGCAAGGCCCAGCTCTTCTGAATTTTTTGCAACCACCTACTTGTGCAAAATGCTCACACCGCTTGACCTGGAATGACCAAATTTAGCATGGTAAGACATCTACATATGATGATTCTGCAACCAAAGTGGGGTGGACGCCATTGCCGCAAATTTTTGGGACTTATGCATAAGGCCACGCAGGTAACAAAATTTGACATGGTGATCCAACTGGGTCGGAGAAGTTTTAAAGATGTGCCATGCCACCAGTCTTCGGGGCGGCGTATTGGGCAAATTTTTTACAGTATGAATGCTATAGCACACAATTGCATTACTGTTTCCCATCAAGCAGTTCATCGTTGTCAGGTGCCATGTTCGGAGAACACAGCTGATTCCACGATGCATTACTTGGAGTAACTGTCAGCTGCCTGTGGCAGTGCTGAGTGGAGACCAAGGTTAAACAGTTTGAGATCACGCTTGATCGTGCAAAGCCAGGATGTCAGTCCACAGGGAGACAGCCAATAGATGCCCGTAGTGTATGTGTGTGTGGTCCCCCGTGGGTGCAGCTTTAGAAATGCACCTCGACGGCTTAAGATGGCATTGTATAATTAATGAGGAGACTGAAGTTGGTTGGTTTGTGAGCATACGGATATATTGGAGAGATGTGCTGTATGTGGGACACTGAGATAATGGCATATGCACCGTCGATGAAAGGCATTGAAGCATAGTCTGTTCACTTCTGTCTCTTTCCATGTGTCTGAGCCATTAATCAGCAACCAATCACCTAGTGTTATTGTCTGGCTCATTTTCCTGCAGTTGACCTGAGGCATTTCAGTGAACATGTCTGTGACTAATTATTACCCACTACTAGAGAACCGCACGGGGACAAATGTAGAACCCAATCCCTGCCGTCCCCCATCGCTTCCAAACCAGTCCCCGCCCCGTACCTGTAACTTCCAAGCACATCCCTGCCCATACCGATTACCCGTCAGTTTCAAACCAGTTCCCACCCGTACCCATGATATACAACCTATCCCCTTCCCTTCAATTCAAACTATGTAATACATGCTAAATGCTGTAAAAACAAATGAGTTAGTGCATCAAAATTCAAAAAAAATCAGTAAAAAATTCCAAAAGCATGAGACATGAGTTTGACATCATGAGCCACCAGACAGTTGAAGACACACGGTCTACAGTCCAAAAACAAAAGTCCCATCGACAGAGTCTGCAGAAAGAAACAATAAACATGAAGCGATAATTGAAAATAAGAATAATGTTTGCTCTGCACTGTAGTATGGGCTAAGGTAGCTACCAGTTGTACAGGAATACCGCGGTGTCCCCGCAAGTTGCTGACCCCATCCCCGCAGTGACCCCATATGCTTGGATGTGGTTAAACAGTGAACTTCATCCCCATAACTGTGGGGTCCCCGTGTGCTCCGCAGGGACCCCGTTGGCCCATCCCCATGCGGTTCTCAACCCACTACCAGTCTGTGGTTTTTTTAATCATTTATTAAACAGCTTAGCTGAAGGGGTACTGGCATTAGAGGGCTGATGAGAGGCATGGCAACCCTCCAACAAGGTAACCAGGAGCTATTAGTGGTCAGAGACAAAGTTGGAAGACCCCCAAATGAGCTCGGGGTAAGCAAGTCCATGGAATGTGATATTTTCCCTTCAGTGCTGTGACACTGTTGGTTGGGTGACAGGAAGGGCATCCGGCCTGTAAAACAAAATGGATGTTCGTTTGTTCGTGGTGATGATTTGGCTGGAGCTTTGCACGACTTATAGTTCCAGTAGTCCAGTTGTCACCACCACCTCCATCATCCTTTGCTTCAATAAACACTGGCTAACTCAGGTTCACCCGGAAAATGGCCATTAAAAAGGAGAGAGATTCAACAGCTTAGCTGAGCTTCTTAGTTTACTGTAAATAGATAGAAACATGAGTCAATTTTTTTTGTATATATTTCTATGCTATATGAAATTAGTAATATGTCTGTTCTTGTAGAGAAGATTACGGGGTTTTCAGTTTGCAAGGATGTATTATGATGTTGGCGAATACGACACGGCAAAGAGGTACCATTGCTTTAGTCGATATTATGTTATCGAATAAGTATTAAGTATTCTGTCATGAACAACTTGAAAGTAGGGATGTTAACGAATAACGAGTCTCGATCGAGAGGAGTCGCGTTCATTAGTATTGATCTCGAATGTGAGCTTGCTGACTTTCAAGAATTTTTGAGAAAGCTTCTTGTGAGGCAGTCATTCCACTTCACCTTCACATCAATGGTATCGCGGCATCATAAGCTCGTGCAGCCATCCCACACGACAGGCAGGCTGCTAGCCGGTGACTTTGTCGCGTTATTAAGTGTGGTGAAGCATTGACATCCCACATCGATAATTAAAAGTAAATGTACAGCACAATGCAAATGCTGTAGCAGTGAGTTAAGTACCACTGGTGGCCAGACCTCTGGGTAACAGTGCCATCTGAACACCCAATGCCCAGTGCGGGTTCCAGGGTTGTAAGAATAGACCTGCTCCATTTCCTGGCCGAATGTCATAAAAGGCGAATAAACCAGGCCTTGCTCTGTCTGTCGTATATCTTAGCATGCTTTACACTGTATTGTTGTTTATTAGGACCCCTTTTTATGTATTGTTAGTTTTCATTTGTATGTGTTCTGTCTTAAGTTGTTCTGGTTAAGTCGTCAACTTGCCATATTGGCTAGAAAGACTCCTCTGAGGAAGCCTAATCATGGCAAGGAATCAGCTCCATAAAGCCCAGGCTGAACAGTGTTTGATTGTCTTGGTTTATTGTATTCTTTCTTTGTTTAATTGCATAATATTTTTAGATTGCCCCCCGGCCCTATGTGATATACTTCTTACCCCTGTGGCACAATATAGCTTATTTGTGCTGAAAGTGCCGTTAAACACCAAGCAAACTTAACAAATAATCTGAACACCCAACATGATACGATGCTGAAAGTCGACAAAAGTCAGAGAAGCATCAGCAAGGGTTTTGCACATGGCAATGCCACAGTAAGTCCTAGCTGTTCAAGCAAGATCCGATCACTGAGCTCATCTGTCGTCTCATCACTGACAATATGCTGCCAGTTGGCATTGTCTACTCAGCCGCGTTCATTGCTCTGATGAACTGTGTAGAACCCAGTTACAATTTACAAAGTGCTTGTTGCCAAACCATGACAGCAGTGTCGGAGACAACAAAAGAAGAGGTGCAGATAAGTCTGTCATCATATAATTGACAGCAAATGTGTCAGTAGGCAGTAGGCACCAACACAGGCGCCGACAGTTACGTCACTGTCGGCACGAATACAAAACATGTCGGCGGATCTAGACTTGACTCGATGAGAACCTGGGAATCTCATTACTAGTATTGAGTAATTTATTTCTTGAATTTTAATATCACTAGTTGAAAGCAGGATATTTACTACAGTATTATTACATGCTAACTAAGAGCAATGTTATCTTTTTGTTAATGTATAATCCCGAAATTATTATGCTGTAGTGGAAATACTGTTACTTCCTAGTAATTTAATTGTCTGTTCTGTTGCGATATTTGTTAATACCAGATATCTCATGGCATTCATGACTGAAAAAGGAAATGCAGCAGCTGCATACAAGTTATTGGGACAGATACAGGAGATGCAGAAACAGCCAGCACTAGATGCTTACAAACGCTCATTAGACCTGGACTCTTCTCAGAACGATGTGTTGCTGAAAGGTATATTCAAATCTGTGATGTTAGGCCTGATTGTTACTGGTTACTAAACTATTCTTAATTGGCATTTTTAGTTGCCAATAATAGAGGTCAGGAGTTTCAGTCAACCCTTCTCATGCAAACACGTAACGTGATTCGGGGCAAGTGCAATGTGGTATTGTTGTTGCCACGGCTGTAAATTGAAGCTGTTACAGCTCATTGAAAAACATTAACATGTTGCTTTGTGCATGTGTGTACTTCTAATGCAAGTATCAGTTAGTACTGCGATCTAGTGAGAGTATGAAGCTGATTAATGTGAAATTCCGTGCATAATGTTTAAAATGAAGTTGTATCTAGTTACCTACTAAAATTACTAAAAAAAAAGCAGTACACTGTATTTTTACTCCTAACTTGGCCAAATGTTGTCTGATTTTCAACATTCAAATACCAGCATACTCAGCAGTAAATTCACAATAAAATAATAATTAAAACTCCCACCACACCTCAAAGGCATTGCTACACTACCTTTTGAAAACTACTTTTCAAAAATTAATCTAATTAGTAAATACAATACATAATTCAAAACTTGTAGTTTGGAGCAGTTTTATGCTGCATATTTTTAAGCGATATGGTTCATACACTATAGGCTACTGACTAAATTTCCTGGTTAATGGTAAAAACTGGACTGGACAAAGGCAGAGTAACAGTTCTATGGATGTGTATTTACTTGTAGTTTGCGAGCTTTACTACCAGAGCCCAAATCTCAGTCCAGACATTGCCAAGGTATGCAGATTCCGTGTTTGGCATTTGTACAGCTAATACTGTTACTGAACATTTATAATTGAGACTGACATTCAGCAGTAAGATTTGTCTAGGTTTATATTTGCACTTCTCGTCTCACTCTTAATCCTGCTAACTTTTGCTTAGAACCTCCAACGGGCATGTGGTGAAAATTGCTGCATTCATGAAGAGTTAGTAGACTAAAGTTTTATAAATACCTCTCTGCATGTAGTTGTGGATTTGCAATGCATTCACACCTGCAGCTAGTTATTGTAAGGCTTTTAAATATGAACTGGTACAAAGACATGTGACTAGTGTTATTTTACATTCACCTGTTAACAGCTGTTTTTGTTCATGATACGACACTTTAGTCTTTACTAGAATTAATGGAGATTAAAAATTTAACATATGATTAGATGGATGTGCGGTGTTAAGCTGAGAAAAGCAAAGTACTTGGAGAACTCTTAGGATTGGAACCATTAACAGAAAGTGGTAGGTAGCTAATCGATCTGTGTCGGTTCCAATGACCTTGAGTGACCTTGAAAAGCAGGATGCAAGGGATCAATTTTTCTAACGAATTTCCATAATTATGCTTGTACATTTTGAAGTAAAATGAACAAACTCCGCATGGTAGTACAAGTGGGTGATAGGTGTGTTTCTGGGGTGGGAGCCACACCCCATCTGAAAAGGGCAGAATCCCAGTGGTCCCCGATTTTTGTGGTTCCCCTCTATTTACGCCTACACCCTTTAATGCAGAACGACCAAATTCGGTGTGTTGACACATACGGGGATTGGGGAAGGGTGCATTTTAGGGGATACTGCACCAATGCATTGCGCAGTTTATTAGCGATTGCTGAGTTACTTGTTGCTAGAAGTGATCTTAATTTGAATCACTGCCGACTTTATAAGACATTTGTATGTAATGTGGAAAGCAGTATATCGCTTCCAGTGTCAGTATGGTACTTCTTATTGGTATCGTCATGCCCCTGGTATTAGCTGTTGAGTATCATGTCACTTGACAGTATAATCCAAACCGTAATAGTGTGCAATATAATTTTGCAGTTCTGGGCTGAGAAGGCAGAGCAAGTGTTTCCTAATCATGATGTGGTGTTTCACCTGAAGGTAACGAATGACCTGCATTGTGTAACGTGAGAGTTTAGGGCTGTTTTCACTGCAGTCGTGCATATCTTAGTAATTACTGAAGGGTGATTTGGGTATCGATGGCATAGGTGCATGGGAAGAAGGCATGACTTAAAATTTTAAGAATATTATCCTTTGAGGCACACACAGTCACAACACCACTAAGATGGGGTTGGAAGTTATGCATCCATTCAGAAGCTGTGATATTCAGGATAGTGTGTGGCAAAAATTACGGGGATCAGTTCAAGGTGCTTTAAAAGTAAGCCAACATTGCAGGTTTTAGAATGTTCCGCCCGTTTCACAATGAAAGCTGGTCTTGACACAGACCAGTGATACTGATGGAAAACTAAATGCAGAGACTTTCAGTTTAAACTGCAGAGAGACTGCAGGTTAGGTTGTATATGAAGGGTGCTCACATTAATAGCAGTAGGAAGTTCTTGTATCTAGAGAAATGTAGCAGAATTTACTAATTAAATGTTCATTTCTGTATACAACAAAAAGTAACAGTACACACACACAACAGACATTTTACAGCACTGATGAAAGCATGACATGAAACAAAAACGATGCACTGTGCATATCTGCAATAGACAGTTTTTTGCTTTTAGCTGGATGCTGAATATACCTCCAAAGAAGTTTTTTAAGCAACGTTGGCAATTGGATGATATTTAAAGCAGAGAAATTGCTTATTTTTTGGTACGTGAATCAATTTGTGTTGAATGCAGATGCGAGCAAGAGAAGGTGATAAAAATGCAAACAGTCAGCAGGAACTTGTGGATCTGTTACTGGCTGAAACGGTAAAATCCTTATACGTGTACTTTGTTATAATTGCACTATGCATGCATATTTTACTAACTCACTTATTACTTGACAGTAGGACAGAGTGGTTGCTCTGAAGAACAGTGCACCCTATTCTGTTTTCTGTTTTTTTTTTTAAATTAAATTAAATTGTTAACTGCCACAGTTTAAAGAGGACACAGGCAAACTGTGTGTGCGTGTCCTGGAAATTAGTCTTATACTTATTTCAGACAGATAAGCTGCCAAGACTGGGAATTGAACCTGGTCCTGTCTCTGCCTAGAACAAGACATTATCAAGGCTACAAGTGCAGGCTGAGCACTGTACCCTGTTCTTTTTTTAATTTTTCCAGATTAACTCCTGTAACTTAAAGAGACTTGAATCCATGTTCATAATTTTTGGCATACAATATTGAGTGTATCTTGAGTGTTCTAGCTTCCAAATGCATGCATAATTGTTTCACTTCACCTTAGTTATGTGCTTACACTACCCGAGAATACATTAACAACAAATATGCATGTTTTTTTCCTCCGTGGAGGCATATCAGTTGTGCCAGTTAACAGCCTGTGTTTTAAGACTTCGCTTGTTCCAACTTTAAATTTAAATTTCTTTCAACTACTTTTCAATACAGTTTTGTTCTTAAAATACATTCTGTATTAAGCGTCATGTTTAATAACATAGTGGGGATGTAAAAAAAACTGGCACTTTCTCTATCGTGATAAATTGCAGACATAAAATAAGTAAACTTGAGGTAAAGTGGGAAATGATGCATGCATTTAGAATCTAGGACATTTGGGATACACTGTGTCAGAATAATAAATATCAGCTGACATTTTTCAGTTATAGAGAATTATGTAGGCAAAATCTTTTTGAGATGTACAGTAGTATTAATAGAGTGTAATGTGTACAAACACTGCAGGAGAAGCATCCGTGGGATGTTGTTCGTCATATTCGTCTCCTACGTCAGTACATGTCGGTGGGTGCCATCAACGAGGCATATACACGAATAACGAGCCTGAACGGTTCCATTTCATGCAGTTTTGAAACGAATCTTGATTGGAACAAATGCGTCTGTGATGTATTCAAAGTAAGTGTGATGGTAAAAATGCCAACATATGTAGTAGTAGTAGTGGTGGTAGTGGTAGTGGTTGATAGTAGTAGAGCACATTATACAAGCGCCTCCTCTAATGCAGTACATGTCCCATTGCATTGCGAACAGCTGTCTTTGATGCTGATCTGAAACTGTTGATATTCAACATTAAGCCCTGAATAAAATCTGGTATGGAGTTTCCAGACTATTGAACCTATGACGGAGGAAGTTCGACATCCGAACTTGCTGTGACAGGCATTTGATGTCATAGCATGATCATCTGGTGGTGATTGGGTGATTGCAAGCGCTGATGGCTACACACTGTGTTAGAATAATAAATTTCAGGTCACATTTCTTCCAGTTATAGAGGCGCGGGGCAAAGTCCAACTGACCAGTCAACTTTGCATTAGATCCATTGTTGAAAAAAGATGTAAACGGCTGAGAAATGTGACAGAATGTATGCAGTCATCGTGCCGCAAGTGTTTCTGAACAATGATAGATACAATGCAAACCAACTTATCGTTAGAGAGGAAAACAGTGTGCCTATTCAGTTGCTAATGTATTCTTGGGCAGTGATGCAACACAACTAAGATGAAGTCGGAAATCATCATGCATGCATTTAGAAGCTATGATTTTCAGGATAATGTGTGCCTAAAATTTCGGAGATCAGTTCAAGCTGCTTTAAAATTATGCCAACATGTTTTATCTTGTGAGATACATGATGTATGAACCTGCTAAGTGGGTTTTCTTGTTGCTGATAGATGTACAGAGATCAGACTGGTGTGGACATTAATGGCAAGTTCCACCAGCACTACCTGACTGCACTCAACAATCTCACTGCACTCTGCCTGGAGAAAGCTTATCTGCATGATGCAGTGGAAGCTCTGTGGAAGTATGTTACATTTTCTCTCCATTTAAACGGCCATTTTTT
>Ga0049107_10000625_pt1 | contig 11143 bp, 7 predicted proteins | sample WorMetilPIANOSA1_FD_61187 | JGI IMG/M metagenome (GOLD analysis project Ga0049107, IMG submission 61187) | Marine gutless worms symbiont microbial communities from Max Planck institute for Marine Microbiology, Germany - Olavius ilvae PIANOSA.1 | ecosystem: Host-associated > Annelida > Digestive... | reverse complement strand
CGAGGTAGAGGCAGGTACGGTGTAATTTGCAGGTAACACTGTGTGATCCGTACCTGAGCGCCTTGAGTGTAAGGTACTTCAATAAAGGCGCTATATAAATCCACTTCCTTTACCTTTTTTTACCCAATACACGTCGGCCTACGCATCTGCTGCATGCAGCCTGAGTGGCGAGTATCGAGTAATCTTGAAAGCAGGATGACAAGCAAGTCGGACACGCAGCATCGGCAGCTTAGTCCGTTTGCTGGCTAAAACTGTATGGTCAGATGTCAGGTAAGAACACTATGCAGAGTGCAGATTAAGCAGATAAAAGAAACTCTCTTCAGTGTGCATGCAAACATTCTTGTTATTACGCCCCCGCCACTAATAGGCGGGGGCATTAAGCGATGCTTTTGTCCGACGTCTGTCTGTCGCGTACATCGGGCCCAAGTCGAGAACAGAGAGGCCTAGGAAGACTAGAATTGGCACAGGGGTAGCCCACGTCACACGTGACTCGGACACTATTTTCAAGGTCACCAGGCCGCTTTACTTACCGCGGCCTTAACGAGTCAGACAGCTGCAGCGGTCAGCGTGGGAACGTATTGGGCGTGGGAAACTACTGCTACGTTGCGGTGTGCTCGGCGGTGCTAGGCGCTTCGGCGACCACAGAGGGAGGAGCGGAGGGCATATCGTGGCGGCCGCCCGCCTACAGCTTATTTAAACGGTGATGTGGTCACACATTGGGCAAAAAGGCAGCACAACTGGAAAACTGCAGACCAAAAACACTAGGACCCCACTTTCTTGGGGATGTGGGTGCATTTTTCAGGTCACCTCCACCTTACTGTATCTGCTCATTCAGCCTGATATCCATCAGTTTCCCTGACATTAGTGAAAACAGTAATACGAAAAATAATAACCAAATACACTTATTTATCGAACTTTTTAGCAAAGTGAATTCAAAATTTCACCAAATAAATTAACTCCTTTGCTGAAAATATGCAAACTGTCACATAAATCACAAACTTCAACAATCAAGCACAAGCCATATCTACTTTACTTGACTGAAAAATTCAGGCAACAAACACGTATTTCATCCATGAATAAAGAACAGCATGCAAGAGGAGACGCAAACCCTACACACCACAGCAGCATCATATACAAACTGCCATATAAATCACAAAATCCAGAAACCAAATACAAGCCATATATAGTTCATTTGACTGAAAAATTAAAGCATTGCATACTGTGACCTCTACTGGTTTTAAAGGCCAGTATTCCACGACACTTAAGCAAGCCCCTAGCTGGTACCAGACTGTTAAACCACGCTGTGTTTATCTGCGGCAAGAGATGATGTAGGTGGCAGTGGCACCAACCACAACTTCAAAAAGAACTTCCAGTCAAATCACCACTAGGCCTACCTACAAGAGGAACAGCAGAGCACCAACCCGAGAGCAAGATCATAATGCAATGTCTCTGTAGGTGACGGTTACCCAATATACGTCGGCCTACGCATCTGCTGTATATGCAGCCTGAGTGGCGAGTATCGAGTAATCTTGAAAGCAGGATGACAAGCAAGTCGGATACGCAGAATCGGCAGCTTAGTCCGTTTGCTGGTTAAAACTGTATGGTCAGAGGTCAAGTAAGAAGACTATGCAGAGGCAGATTAAGCAGAAAAAAAACTTTTCAGTGTGCATGCAAACATTCTTGTTATTATGTCCCCGCACCTAATGTGGGGGCATTAAACGATGCTTTTGTCTGACGTCTGTCTGTCGCGTACATCGGGCCTAAGTCGAAAACAGAGAGGCCTAGGAATACTAAAATTGGCACAGGGGTAGCCCACGTCACACGTGACTCGGACACCACTTTCAAGGTCAAAAGGTCAAGGTCACCAGGCCGCTTTACTTACCGATGCCTTACCGCGTCAGGCAGCGGCAGCGGTCAGCGTGGTTACGTATTTGGCGCGGGAAACTACTGCTACTTTGCGGTGTGCTCGGCGGTGCTAGGCGCCCACAGAGGGAGGAGAGGAGCGGGGGGCATATCGTGGCGGCCGTCCGTCCGCCTACAGCTTATTTAAACGGTGATGTGGTCACACATTGGGCAAGGCAGACCAACTGGAAAACTGCAAAGCAAAAACACCAGGACCCCACTTTCTTGGGGACGCGGGTGCATATATTTTCAGGTCACCTCCATCTCACATCATCTGCTCATTTAGACTGATATCTGTCAGCTTCCCTGACTTCAGTGAAAACAGTAATACGCAAAATAACCAGATGCACGTATTTAACAAACTTCATAGCTAAGTGAATTCAACATTTTAAATAAATTAACTCTTTTGCTGAAGATATACAAACTGCCATATAAATCACAAAATTCAGAAACCAAATACAAGCCATATCTAGTTCATTTGACGGAAAAATTAAAGCATTAAATACGCATTTCATCCACGAATAAAGAAGAGCACCCTAGCGGAGACGCAATAAAACCCTACACACCACAGCATTTAAATTCTGTATTGCATACTGTGACCTCTACTGGTTTTAAGGGCCAGTATTCCACGACACTTAAGTAAGCCCAAAGCTGTTAAACCATGCTGGGTTTATCTGCAGCAAAAGGCGGTGTAGGTGTCAGTAGGACCAACCACAACTTCAAAAAGCTCCAGTCAAATCACCACTACCCACACTCCGCCAACACTCATTTTTTTTCACGGGCCAGACTGTAACGGTTTACTCCATCAATCCATCGATTTATTTACCTCGAACTGTTTCATAAGCTTCACAGCTTAGGATTCCAGAACCGAGAGATCTTAAAATCTTCATCCTCCAAAACATATATCAAGTTTCATTAGTGATCCTGATGATGCATTCTCAGGTTGAACCACTGACAACAGACAGGGTTGACTACAGGATTCTGACATGCTACGGCAAAAGCACAACTAGTAAGCACTCACAGTCTGGAATAAACAAAAGAAAACAAATCACAGCAGTGGTTCATCACTTGACCAGACAGAAGCAGCAAAATGAGGACAGTTGGAACCCCCCCCTCCCCAGAATCCACGGAATGTTAGGAAAGTTTGTGAGGTTTCTGGCGAGGATGAATAACAAATGTTGTCGCATTCCCACAGGGACGGAAAGAAATCACGTAGGATTCCCGTGGACATGAAGACAAAATTTTACTGGAATGCTGCTACTGGCAGTGGCAGAAAGGAATCTGTCAGCATACTGATGGAGGTTTGTTACTGATACTAACATTTATTGCCATGTAGATGTTATGTTTTACAATCACACGCGACTCCAGCTGTACTAGCAGGGATGGAATAGGGATGGGAAGAGTTGTTTTGCAGAGATGGGTGGGTATGGGGATAAAACTCGACAGGGACGAGACAGGATGGAAATGAAATCTGTACAGATTGGTGGGGATGCGTGTAAACTGTCCCCATGCCGATCTCCACACTAGAGAACAACTTGTAACGCAGCATGCCGATATTGTAACGAGTGACTGCAACGAACAAGTACAGCTGTGTAACTAGCTGCCGGCGGCTTCTGTTCCAACAACTTCCGAAGCCCCAGCGCAGACACAAAACCAACTCCACAACCTTTTGCTGTGGCATGGGAGAATCCGCCCTCCACCACAAAGCCAATTGTTGGGCGGACAGTTGAACCAAGGACAGTGGAAGGGTTCAAATCAACGGTTTTAGTGTCTGATGATTTACGATGACGGGGTTCCGTTGGTCCTTTGACCCGACCACGATTCCGTACATCAGCAGTGTCTAGAATGTCTTCTTTCGCAGGTAGGCAAATCAACGCAAACTTAGTGGGAGAACCACGACCCAACAGGACAACACGTACTTTAACAACGGCGCAACCACAATGCAGTAGTTCTGTCAATACACTCGTAGTAGCAGATTCATCCAAACTGTTCGGTTTGCAAGACTTTAACTGCAAATTCCTTCCAGCACATGCATCATTTAATGACGACAAAAGCTTCTGATTTCGGACACAGTAGAATGACCGATCATCAACATCATGGTCGCTGCTGTCTCTGCAACTGTGCATCCATCCCTGAACGAGCTCCAGACATGGACAGTGAAACGGTGCCACCACCCCCATCTTGTCATAATTGCATCGCTTCGCTGGCGGCCTTCTGTTGTATGCTGAACGCAGTTCATCGGCTTTGGACAAGCTCATTTTGGCACCTGCGGGGGTGTCGGGACAGCAGTCTGGGAATGCCAGACGACCGGCCTCAAAAGCAAGGCTCCGCTGCTCTCTGAGTCCGACTGCCTTGGCACCTCGATAGACCAGAGCGATCCAGAATGCCATCGACCAACCAGTGGGCAAGATCAGTTCCCAACCACTGCCAAAGTCCAAACCAGCACTACAAACTGCTTGCTGCTGCTGAGTGTAGCGATGAAATGAACTGCTCTGGAAGCCGGGGTTTTGAACAAGTAATACTGGAATGCGGGACTCTTTCCGGCCAAGGTCTGGCACTGAACCTGACACACACACACACACACACACATATCATCTTCATAGTAAAACGATTTACATCATATATGCTCAACAACAACTTGTCAACAAGGTAACTCCAGCATGGTGATCCCAGGACTGTCTGACAGGTGATCGATGTGATCCCAGGACTGTCTGACAGGTGATCGATGTGATCCCAGGACTGTCTGACAGGTGATCGATGTGAAAGCTTCATACTGCCTAGGTGCATTACTGTGCCAAATTTGTTTGCTCTTAATGGTATGAGTGTATATAGAGAGAGTCAAAAATTAGCCTCCTCTTGCGGCCCCTTCCCTATGAGCAGCTCCACAGCAGCGTGTTCAAAAGCTAGTCACATCAGCCATGTCCATGAACTACTAAAATTTAATCCAAGTACGTCCACAAGTTATCGAGTTGTGTTCACAGGCAAACAGTCAGTCAGTAAGCACTTAAATCCTCTCTGCTGTCAAAGATAGAAAGAAGTCACACAATCATAAAAGTCAAACAAAAACAAAAACTAACAGATTTAACATAGCAAATATTCAGCTGATAACAGCAACTACACTAATACAGATGCATTATCAGGCATGTAGACAGACGTAGTGTCCAAGAGTCAATGCAATAGCAGTCACGCTCCTTCTGCGTCAGGAGTCATATGTCATAGCGGATGCAGAAAAGATTTAAGATTTTTGGTGGTTTGTGCTGCAAAGGACAGCTGGCCTGTAGAACTTCACATCAAAGCCCTTGTCAGGATAATAAACAGGTCAACCGGCTAACCCAGACTTACATGGAAAATGGCAGTTAAATGCGAGCATGCTATTAGGAGTGTGCAAGATATGAACCATTTCTAAATTGTTCATGTTGAAACTACAGCTGACCCAGACTGCAAGCATATGACCACTGGCAACTGCATGCCGATTTCCAAACATTTAACATAATTTACACTCCCGTAATGAACAAATTCTGAAATGACTTATGACTCAGACAGGAAAAGATCCAATTATGTGTCTACATACAGCGGTATATTATATGAATAGGGGGTTGTGATTTAAAATTTACTGCAGTAGGCTTCAACTAAGTAACCGAAGAAAATCGAAGGAACATGACTGTAAACATTGTTTATTACCTATATAATATGTGCAATATAAAGGTCACCAAAACACATGCACAATTTACAAACCAATGGATTTACTTCTATCAACCACTGGACAGGATCATGCAGACAGGTTTTTAATGTAACTGCACTATGCAAATTGACATTTACTTACTTACAATAACATCCCTCACCGCTGTGACACTGTTGTCTGGGTGACAGGAATGACATCCAGCCTGTAAAAATATCACACTAGCAACCCCAAAGGTTTCTACGGAGAAACTAGCCTAACATGGATTAAAGTCAAACAAAAAGCAGATTTATTGTTGCATATTGTCAGATTTACAACAGGCTTTAATCACAGTTCTCACAGCATAGTGTCTGAAATGTTGTAAGTTATTTAACCCAGTAACACACGACTTCTATTTTCAAGGCAAAACGTGGTTAGTTCAGTTGCTAGGGACCTCTGGTGAACGAAACGAGACATTTTTCATTTGAATATTGAATGGCGTTTTTCACATCAAGTTTCTTATAGAGTCCCAAAAATGGGATGCTATGCACTAATGGGTTAAAGTTTGGATGAAAAACAACAAGTACCTGGAAGAAGGCTCTTTGACCGCCGACGGTTGAGCTCAGCAGTCGACATCATGGTCTGTCGGACTTCATCACGAACAGATTTGTCCCAGATCAGCGACGAACTTGTGAAAGGTTCCACACTGTTCAAGATGGGATACTCTCTATCTCCTCATCACAATGAACACAAAACTTTCTTCACTGAGTATGCATTGCATACTGTCTCTAACCGACGTCTCAAAAAATGTCGCTCATGCTTGAACGAACATTCGCCTAATTTCTGGCACATTACTTTGCCAAATATGCATGTTGTTTTTGTTTTCTTCCATGTACAGCTATCCACTACTGTCATGCATTATTTCACATATCAATTCACACTACTCAGTTACTTTACTTTGCATTTAGAGCCTAAGAATTTCAGCATATAATTGTGCCTAAAATTATCAGCAATGGTTCAATTTTCTTCAAGTAACACAAGCTTAAGCTCAATTTTTTTTAGATATGGTGTATATAGTTAGTGAGTGAGTGGGACTTAATGTCCCCATCAACACATAACAGGTAATATTGGACACAAGTTTTATGAGTCAACCACTAACAACCAAATCCATAACACCAAGAAAAACACAAAAAAACACTCTAAATTAAACCAAAGACAAAAACTAACACTCTGGTTCACCTGCAACATGGTGCCAAAATAAACAGTGACAGTAAAGAATAAAGAAAACATAATTCTAAACAACCCAAGTAACAACAGTACATCTGTGTAAATGCAGACATAACCAGACAACAGCTCATCACAGTGATTTTGGTTATTGTCAATGACAGTAGTGGATAGCTGTACGTGGAAGAAAACAAAAACAACATGCGTTTTGGCAAAGTAGTGTGCTAAAAATTAGGCGAATGTTCGTTCAAGCATGACCGACATTTTTGTGACATCGGAAGTGCGGCTGGCCTCTAAAACCTTCCACTTTTCCCCTCATGTGCTGTTCGCAATGGCCGATTTTTTGTCAACAGAATCAAACAATGCCAAACAAAAATTTATGTTGGCCGACATGGCTGCAGGTCTGAACAGACCCGTAGTAAAAATTGCAAAAGTTAATGCTGACTTGTCGGTCCAACATGTTGCCAACAAAAATTTTTATCAGGCCAATTAGTCACTCTGATTTTGTTGCCAACAAACTGCGCAATGTGAATAGCGCATTAAATGGATTACTCAGTGAAATGTGGTTGCTACAAGCCACGTGGTACATGCATACAGGTTATAAATTAGTCCCTGTTCTATAATCTCTTCAACACTGTTTGTCTATCGACCCCCAAAATTTCATCCAAATTGGCCTGCAACTTTTTGAGTTATCTTACAGCTGTAAATTACGGCTGTAAAATTTATCATGTAAGATAACTCAAAAGTTGCAGGCCAATTTGGATGAAATTTTGGGGGTCGATAGACAAACAGTGGGTTATGACTATGATCTCTCTCTGTTTTAATGGCCATTTTCCAGGTGAACCTGGGTTAGCCGGTGTTTATTGAAGCAAAGGATGATGGTGGTGGTGGTGACAACTGGAGCTATAAGTCGTGAAAAGCCCCAGTCAAATCATTGCCACCAACAAACCAACATCCAGTTTTTTTACAGGCCGGATGCCCTTTCTGTCGCCCAACCAATAGTGTCAAAGCACTGAAGGGAAAAATATCACATTCCATGGACTTGCTTACCGCAAGATCACCTGGGGGTCTTCCAACTTTGTCTCTGACCACTAATAGCTCCTGGTAACCTTGGGGAAGGGTTGCCATGCCTCTCATCAGCCCTCTGATGCCAGCACCCCAACATGATCACAGCACAATTATCTCCATTACTATTAAACATGACCACAACCACAACTTAACCATCTCCGTTATCGAAGGTAATAAATGAGAACAAGAAACATACTCACCATCTGCTGAGTACATCGCCGAAGTCCGACGCTGTGGAAGAAACAGCCGAGGATCTCGGACAGTTAATCCATGCACTGAACACGGCGGCAGCTCAGCAGCATTCTGTATAGCAGCCAGTTTCTTCCAGTTACTTGCCTGACGAGTAATTTCCGCCATTCCATGCTCAGAAACAACATAATCGTCCCACCAGCGGTGCCGCGCATCAGCAGAAACCTGTTGATCAGTATTTCTATTATCTGTCATATTATCTGATACATGAATATCAGGAGCTTCTGCAAGACAGAGAGCTTTCACGATCACTTGGTGTGACTTGGGACCAATCAAACGAAACCGACACAGTTCATCTTTTAGAGACTCAAGATGCACTTTGTCGTTTTCGTAAACGTTTCGCACAAAATCCGCTTTACTCAGGAAATGTGGATCTCCATTCTGGACAGTCTTTTGAGATTTTATTCCGCTAATATCTTCTACATCAGCATCTCTCTGTTCAATTTTTACATCACAAACAGTTTGCACTTGTGACAGCAATGTCACTTTGTCAGAGTCCATGTGAGTGACCTTAGAGTCTTGACTTATGATGTAACGTTCTACAGACTGCTGGGTGACAGGCGTTGTATCAACTGTGTTCTCATTTTCCAGCTTTGGTCGCTTTTGACAACTAACGCCATGTTTTCGCTTCTTCTTCCTCTTGCCCAGCGTCGACTTCACCGCATCTACACGATGAACAGCGTCACAGTCAGAACGGTCTGGCACCGATCTGCAGTCAGCTTCTGTCAGGCGAAAGACACTCTTCAGTTCAGTCAAGATATCGCTGTAGCATGCCGGGTGAGTCCATACCCACAGTGTCCTGACGCTGTTGCTATCGCTCGCAGCTGCTGAGAGTGGTCGCCAGAGAAACGTCACTTCACCCAGTGCATGGAATGGATAAAAGTTCTCGCGGTACAACACTGTACGACCTTGTCTTGTGCCGGCGATATAGCAAACTGCTCCGAATGTTGGACCTACAGACACATCTGTGTACTGACTTCTGCATATACTGATAGATCTACAAGTTAACTACGGCGAAATGACACAATGAAAACAGCAAGAATAATTAACGGTGATATTACTTCAGCAATACCTCGCCATATATCAACGTGCTTCTAAAGTAATATCACCGTTCATTATTTTGTGTTTCTTGGGGATCAGCCACACCTCCTATTCTAAAGGCCAGAGCCCCAGCACTCCTCGATTTTTGACTTCCTTCTATTTATGTTTACTCCCTTCAACGCAAAACAACCAAATTGGGCATGGCATATAGGGAGGGGGAGGGGCATGTTATAGGGGGTCGTCAGCTACCCACTACATAAATGCATTGTGCGGTTTGTCGATAGCCGAGTTTCTTGAATTATAAGAAATGCAAGCAAACCTATCAGTTTAAAGGCCATAATGTATTACAAGTAATGCACACATCACCATTTTAATGTCATTTTTCCAGGTGTACCTAGTAACTGGCTAATCCAGGTTCACCTGGAAAAATGGTTGTTAAAATGATGTGTATGTGTGGCTACCCCCGTTCACTTTCCTTCTCCATTTCATGGTATTATTATGGTATTTTGAAGCAAATTTTAACGGCCAGATAGATGCCCTTCCTGATGCTAAGCAGTCATCAACTACAGCGTCTCAATGAAGGGGCGACTTTTCACGTCAGCCCTCCAACATCAGTACCTAATACTTACGTAAGTAAGTAAGTAAATTTATGTCTGCGCAACTATTTACAGCCTAAGCTGTCACGAAGGTGCTATGCTAAGTACAATATGCTCGGCAAAACAGAAAAGTCTTCAGATGTGTGGCGTGCAGAACTGCGTCATTGTCAGAGATGGGTCACAAACAGAGAGCGGCAACGAGTTCCACAGTGACGGACCAGAGACGGAAAAACTTCTTTGTCCATAGGTCGTCGTTCGAGATCAAGGTACCGCCAAATCGCTACGTGCTGCGGAACGGAGATGACTTCGGCTAGCGGAGGCAGAAACCGGGTCGCTCATCACTGTAAGGTAGACTGGTGCCATCTGGTGAAGACATTTGAATATAGGGTAGTTGGTTAGTTGGAGTTTAGTTTAACGGCCCTTCAGCACTAACAGGCTTTAATGTGCCACAGGCATATGAAATATATTGTGTAGGGCCAGAGACAAACACGTAATAAAACAATAAACAAAATCGATAAGACACAAAAGTGCTCTTCAGCTCGGATTTTGTTGAGATACAAACAGGCGTCCTTAGAGGAGTCTTACTAGCCAATCACTTGCAAGTACGGACAACTAAATCGACAGAACAAACACAAAGAAAAGAAGCCATACAGTAAGATATCCCTAACAAGCTGTGCGGGAGCTGCCACAATATGCCCCCACCCCTCTCCTCCCTCTATGGGCGCCGAAGTGACTTGCGCCGCCGAGCTGACAGCACCTAACTGCAACGTAGCAGTAGGTTTCCACGGTGAATACATTCCCACGGTCACAGCTGCAGCTGCCTGATGCGTAAACGCCGCGGTGAGTAAAGTGGCCTGGTGACCTTGACCTTTGACCATGAAAGTGGTGTCCAAGTCACGTACGACGTGGGCTACCTCTGTGCCAGTTTTGGTCTTCCTAGGCCTCTCTGTTCTCGACTTAGGCCTGATGTACGCGACAGACACAGACAGACATCAGACAGCATCATCGCTTAATGCCCTGCCTATTAGGGGCGGAGCATAATAAAGGTCGATATGGTACAATAGCACACTCAAGAAAAACAACATTTGCACACATTTCTAATAATAATAGAAACTCGGCTATCACTGACAAACCGCGCAACACATTTGTGCAGTAAGAAAGGACAGGAGAAAAATTCACATTCCATGGACCTGCTTACCACAAGGATATCCCCCAACAGTTCACTACTGCTTCACACAGAAAGAAGTGCACTGCCAGGGGGTCCTCTTGGGGTCTTCCATCTTTGTCTGTGACCACCAAAGGCTTTGGCTGCACATGGGGGAGGGTCGCCAAGCTTCTCATGAGCCCCAATATTACACACAAAGCCTGCTGTAATATATTTTGATATCCAGCTTCAATCATATTT
>Ga0049107_10000624_pt1 | contig 11148 bp, 9 predicted proteins | sample WorMetilPIANOSA1_FD_61187 | JGI IMG/M metagenome (GOLD analysis project Ga0049107, IMG submission 61187) | Marine gutless worms symbiont microbial communities from Max Planck institute for Marine Microbiology, Germany - Olavius ilvae PIANOSA.1 | ecosystem: Host-associated > Annelida > Digestive... | reverse complement strand
CCTGGGCAAGTTGTTAACACACATGTGCCTCTGTCACCAAGCAGCATAATTTGGTACCAGCCAATGGGCGATGATGCCTTGCGGCTGGGATGGTAACCGTAGGTCTGGCGTCGCACTGGCCATGCATCACAGACAACAGTGGTATTACCACCTACGGGCCCATGGCCTTAGGAAGGGAGATGAGCATCCCACCTAAACTCCAATAGGAGTATGGCACACTTTACCTTTACCTTTACACATTCCACCCTTCCAAAATCTTCATCAAAATTAGTAGACAACTTTTGAGTTATCCTGCTGGCAAACAACGAAGGCAAAACCTCTCTGGCGGAGGCAATAAACCAACAGCTGTCGCACATTCCCTCCATCATTATCATCGCCACACTTATCTGAGCCATAACAGCATACACATACACTACGTTTTAACGACCATTTATCCAGGTGAACCTGGGTTAGCCATTTGCCCCCTTAATTCTCCTTCTCCATTGAGCTTAACCCCACACATCCATCTGATCATAGTCACTTTAGTGTGCTTCAGCTGACTACATGAGTATCTTAGCTATAACAGCAATGTTCAGTAAAAGGTAAGCAAGAAAAGTACTGCCAGCAAACCTGTTGTCGTCGCATGAATTCCTGAGATGCTGTCAATATTGAGCTGATAACCTCTACCTTCTCTGCATTCATATCTTCCACATCCAGTTCACTGACCTATAACATACGCGACACTCACTATCAAACGTGAAGCCTTGAAGCACACAAATGCATTAAAACCGACACTTTTACAACTTGTATTCTATACAGCTCCGAAATGTCGCAACTGCTGGTTAGATCTAAGGATCAGCCGTGACTCAATGGATAAGGCGACGGACTTGATGCCAGCGAACCTGGGTTCAAATCCCACCGGTATTCATTAGTCCATTGGTGATGGCAGAAAGGACATTCAGCCAAAATTGCTCCATTGTGCCAGTAAAGGTCCTACCTTGGTAGGCATGTCTTGAGAACCCTGAGCAAGGGAGTTACGACGTTAAATTCGGAAGGTGTACTGGTTTGATCTACAAAAGATTTTAATAAAGGAAAGATTTACTTACTGATAATTTTCACTTGATTTTTGTATCATATAAAGTCTACTAAAATGTCTTTCTCTAACCTGTAACATGACCGGATAAACTAGCAGTAATCTTCAAAGCAGCTATCTCTTATTTTTGTGTGCAAACTGCATCCAGAATACTTACATATCGGAGAACCATCTGTCTGATGTAGAGGTTTTCAACGTCAGTGCTGAGCTGGCCAAAATCCCAGACGAGAGGAAGCATGCTCTGAGGTAAAGCCTGAACTCTGTACACGAGCTGTCTCATTGGTATACGACCTAGCAGAATGAATCACACAGCAGACAAATACAGAATCCAATATATTTGCATTGGCAAGTGACAACCTGTAATGCAATGACACTTCCCATGTTTAATGCCCACTACGGTTGGCAGCCTATCACTTAGTGGTAGCATGCTGTCTTGATAAATGAATTTACTCTGCACTCAGCCTGGTTGGCAGCAGGACAAATGACAACTAAAACATATCGCTATATATATCATTCATTCACTCCAACTCAGCCTGGCCATCCATACGTGTTAAGTGCAAGGAGTGCTTGTAATGCTTGCATCCACCACTTGCAACGAAGCAGCAAGTTTTGCATAACAGTAGTAGCCGCTACTACCTGCGCTGCTGGCATACTGGCCTAGGGGCTGGCTGGTTGTTAACTGAACCAGATGGCTGTGTTTAACCCCAGGTGGCTCAAAGGCCCGTCAAAGGAGATGACTCCCAAACAACGAAGGTCTATGCAAATACTTTTTCTTCTTCTTAATGCAGCTGTCAATGCTGAGTCTTATTTAAACATCACGTAATATCCACTATTAGCAAACGTGGTACATAGAAGAGTAGAAAGCTGCATGTGGATAGAAATTACACGCAGCTCCACACATCTCTCCACAGACGTCCCCATCCCCACTCGTCCACACACAGCTTCATACCAAGTCCCATCCATCCCTACAAACATCCCATCCCCATTTCATCACCACTGATACAGATCCACATTTAATGAACATGCATCTGATAACTCCTGAAAACTGAAGCTCGTGCTTGACTTTTTGCTATCGAAAGAAGTTGCTTGCAGGTAGGCTGGTAGGCTGGTTGGTCTTTAACGGCACTTTCAGCACAAACAGGCTATATCGTGCCATAGTAGTATGAAATATATTATGTAGTGCTGGGGACAAGACAAACACACAATAAAATGAAAGACCGCTCAGAGAGATGGAAACATTGCACACTGGCTGTAGTAAGGCAGAGCCAAAAATTTTCGCCCCGCCGCAGACCCCCTTCCCGGGGGCGGAGATCGGCCAAAATTTAATCAGCTGGAGATGCTCGCTACCTTTACCTACAAACCCAGTTTGGTGAGGATCGATGCACGTAATTTCGAGTTATCGGTGTAACAGACCCTCAAACACACAAACACACACAAACAAACAAACAAACCCACAGATAGGACCAATTACAATACACTGTGCAGCTAAGCTTAGCATGCAGTGTAACAATGAAACAATACACTAAACTGAAAAAGGCATGAACATTCTTTGGCCTGGGCTTTGTGAAGACAATTTCCTCGCCACGTCATCATCAGAGGAGTCTTTCTAGCCAATCACTTGGCAGGTACTGACAACTTAACCAGAACAACCAAAAGACAGGACACATACACATGCCAATGAAATCGACACAAAAAGGGGATCTAATAAACAGCAACACACTCAAAAACTATGCTAAGAGAGAGGACAGGCAGAGCTTGGTTTAGTTGCCTTTTACAACATCTGGCCAGGAAATAGAGCGGGTCTATTCTTACAATCCCGGAGCCCACAAGGGGCAGAAGTTACTGACAGATTCTTTTTTGTTACTGGAGGTGTAGCAACTGCAGTATGACAGTACAAAGTGTGTTCATTTCTCTGGGAATCTTGCACAATTTTTCCATCCCATGGGAGTCCCGAAAAATTTGTTTCCATCCCCTCAGGACTACTGCAATATCTATTTCCATCTATGCAGAGTCCACAAACTTGGCTGCCATTCCCACAGGTTTCCAGATGAATCTGCAGGATTCCCGTCATCTCCATCCCTGCATAGCTCTCTGCAAGAAAGATAGCATATGTTAGAAATTATTTATCTAACATTAATATATAGAATGGTGATAATAGCTACCCAGTCTGTCAGCAGTCTGATGTGCTTCTATGTGATAGCCCAGTCCTGAGTGTTCCAATCGATGTATCATTGCATCTGAATGCCTTCACAAACAACATACTCGGTAACATTAAATGTACACTAATTTATTATCTGTCAATAATACTTCAAAACATAGTTCATAAAGATATGCCAAGCATAAACTAATAAACAAATGTAAATATTGTCACAATAATTAAAGCCATTTCACCTTATATATTTACAGTAAAACTAAGCTAGACTGCAAGGTATGAAAAACACAAAATACAAGGCAGTATTATCGAGTACTGCCATATCCTCATACTTGGTATCATTGCTGCAGTTTTTCATACCTACACTTTGAAAGTCCTTTGTATTAGAAGTACTGACACAGAGTACTGACACAGCAAGACATAACCAACAAAGCAATACAACAAACTTTATTAATACAGTTATCATCTCACTTTCTGTATGGATTGCATGCAGCAATGAGTTTAAGTCCGTGCGTTTCCATCAGTGCTTGTCCTCTGATTGTGTGGTCACACATGATCTCCTTGATCAGTCCGATGTCCTCAGTCGTGTTGGCTTCATCAAAGAACAGTACAGTCTGCATGCCTGGAAACTCAATGTTGTTGTGCTCAGCATATGTCACTGCCTCGTTCACCTTGCGCATTATGTCTCCAGGCGTTGTGCCACCATGCACCTGACAATATTACAAGTGAGTGAGTGCACTTCAGCATAGACAAGGCCATTCAGTGCATTTACAGTGTGTATGTTCGAAAGCACGGTGTGATGGCAGATTAATCAACATATATCTTTTTGGACTAATATTATCCTACATATAAAACATAAAAATAATACAGGACAAAATAACAAAAATCACACACATGCACACATATCAATCGTACCCAACTATGCCTCTATCTAACTGTCAGACCAACCCCCGTGACGTCACACATGGGTAGTAGATGAACAAACGATTAATACAAATTAGACTAGTATTAAAATAGAATAAGATCAAGGCTACTTACATAGCTACTTCAAAAAGATTAACATATTGTTATAAAAATGAGATAATATTACAAGTCAAAACTGTAAAACACTCCCAGATTTTTGGTGAACATATGTAGCAAATGTACGAAATATTCATATAACACAAACCAGTGAAATAACAATCACCATTACAAGATCTACTGTAATTTATTGTAAGCCATATCCACTGTTGACATGCAGACAGACAAACACGTAAACCAGAAGACATGCAGTCTAAAAATTAAACCATTCCAGCTTATGTTTGGTGTTGAGAAATGAAATAAGATAATGCCATTAACTTATGATGCATTTCAAACAAGAAAAGTGTTTATCTTACTTTCATCAGGATCATGTTTGTCACTTCAGCTCCTGGTAGCTTCCAAAGATCACACATGAATTTTATCAGCCGCGTTTTTCCACATCCGGTTTCACCCATTATAATCACTGGAATGTTACACCTGAGCACATATATCATACCACCTGATATTTGCAAGTATGCCTAATATTAAAACGAACTATGCAGTAGTATTCAGTTTCAGTTTCTTGTAGTATAACCGTGTGAGTGCAAGAAGGAAGTCACTTTCATTGGTACAATAACTATGGAAAATGGAGACAGACATTTTAATTTTAACAATTCTTTCATTGTTGAATTCAGAATGAATCACCTCCCATCAAATCAGCTGCTGCATTATCTTGTGAAAACTGGTAATCCAATCTTTCCATTCATATTAGCCAGAATAATCTGCTTAATGTCAGGATTCTGTCTGACACAGATATATATTTTCTTTGCTTCTTCATTTTTTCTTCATGCTGCTAATGCCACGTGATGTCGCAATATTTTAACTGTTAAGTTTATACATTTGGCACATCCAATGACCACTGGTGTGCATGACTCCAATATGCTGAGACAGGACAGTTTCTACTTGTTGAAAATTAATCTTAAGCAGACACACGAAGAGCGATTTTAACAACCCTGATAGACATTTACTGAACTGAACAACTCTGCACCACTTTGATCTGAATAACCATGACATACAGTTGCAGCTGAACAACCTAAACAAACTACTTTTGCAAGGTATCATGACAACAGATTTAAGGGACGGTGGTCGGTTTAATTTCAGCTTCCCTTTGCAGATCACAAAATTGTTTTGCCATAAAATTGTGTTTGCCAAAGTTATCGTAAAAATAAAACGGCACCTTTTTGACACACAGTATCTTGACATACCGCCTTCACTGTTTTGACCCTGTTGGCTGGGCATTGGGAAAAGTAATCATCCTGCAATAAAAAAGAATCTCACTCCTGTAATCCACAAAGGTTTTTCTTGGGAGATGTAGCATAATGTGTGACGGTCATCGAAGAATGGGCCAGTTAAACATATTGTATATGTTATATAATTTATCGTATATATTTACATAATTAACAAATCAGTTCATTAATTTCACCTCGATCATCAGTTTGTAAGCAGCATTGTTCAGACACACACAGAGGAGCCTACTAGTGGTTAGCACTGAAGTCAGGCTCACCTGAATCTCATGTAGATGGCGAGCATCTTCTTGACATTGTCAGCTGTCAGTTCATATGTTGGATCAGGATCATACACGGTGTCAATGCCCATTACGCTGCACATCTTTATGATCTTCTTCTCCCTACGTGCATTTAAAAATGACCCACATTACACTACTTATGTTACTATGATGGTCTACACACAACAGAAAAGAAATTATCCTAAAAACAAATACTATAAACAGCAAAAACATCTGCACCTGTCTTTATTGTATATTTGTCTGTTGTGCACATTCACATTGTCTGCTACATGAAAAACAAACATTATGCTGGTCTGTCATAAAGAGCAGAATTCAGTTATTTTCCATGATTTGCAAATTGCATGGTAGCATGCCTGGAAGAGTGTGTGATCCCATACGGATACATGTGATAAAAGCTCAACACAACCTGCACTGATAAACATATCTAAACTTGTCATATTGTTCTTGAACCAGTGAAATCAGTCAGAAGATATCAAATTTTGAACTGTACTGTCACCGCTATGTTTTTGGTGTAAATGCAGTTGTCCTCCCCCTGCAGGACCTCAAATTGTATAACTCTTGACTGACAATATTTACCATTTTGTATGTTCAGAACAAAGTGCTACGTCATATAAATAAATAATTAATGAATAAATGAATACTGGAACAGTTTCAAACAGTACATAAATTTTATGCATAAAAGGGTGTCAAAAATATACAGAATGCTGTGATTTAAATCGTATGATTTTTGTGACAAAAAAAGCCATCTGATTTTAATCACAATTTAAATCAGTGATTAAAATCACCATGATTAAAGATGCACATGCACAATTCGGTTGTTGTTTCTCGTGTTGTGTGCATGCATGTAGCAGCTCCCAAACATTCTGGGGACGCTGGGGCTGCACCCCCTAGGACGGGAGGCATGGCTGACCCCTAGAAACACGCTTCTCCCCACCTGCATTACCATGCCAAAATTGGTCATTCTAGGTCAAACCATATAAGCGTAATTATGGAGATCTGCCAAACAAATTGACCCCTTGCGTCCCACCTTTCAAGATCACTCAATGTCACTGCAACTGATACGGATCGATCAGCTACCGATGACTTCCTGTTAGTGATCTATAGTAACCATGGGCCTATTCTTTACCATTTCCGAGATAAAAGCAATTTCGGTCAAAAACTGAAAATTTTTTCCAACCCCCGCGTATCTAACACCCGTGCTGAGTGAGTTCCCCTTAGAATTTTCCAACGGCAGTAGCACTCAAAAAAACTAGGGTCATGCCCCTACCAGAAAATGTAAAGAGTTTGAAGGTATGTGGATTCATTTAGATACAATACCACAATGTAATGAACAGATGCACAGAGAGACAGATAACACAAAATTGTACTCTGCGTGCATAGCACGTTGACAGGTGATAACAAAAACTGAAAATGGAACAGCACACAGCAGCAATTTCCAATTCAAACACAAGCTCAACTCTACACTACACTATTGCCACACAGTGTTCCAGTACTCATCAACAGGAACGACAATGCAGGAAACTGAACAGACCTTGGCAGCTGGTCAAAGTTCTCATTCAGATTAACTCTGTTGCGTTCGAGTGCTTCCAGTAGTTGGAGTGGCAAGACGTTTGCAGTCAGAACATCATGTGTATGTGGATCCAGAATGTCTCCAGTCTGTCGGTCGATGATGAATCCCATGAATGAAAACGAGTTCCCATCATCATTGAAAAACAGGTACGGGTGTGGGCTGCAATGCAATAAACCACACACACACACACACACACACACACACACACACACACACAAACACTTAACATCAGTATTCAGTTACTGTAGCAGACCGAGGGTCAGCATTCATGCCACAGAAATTTTTTGCCCAGGGCAGAGGGATGGTCAACCGTGTAAAATTTTTCCTCATCTAGTTTGATCACAATGTAAGATTTGGTTATTGTTTCTCATACTGTGCAGACGCACGTAGTAAGTCCCAAAAACTTTTGGGGACGTTAGGGCACTATTCATTAAGATGGGGGCGTGGCTGATACCCTAGAAATACGCCTCTCTCCCATGTGTTATCATGCTGAGTTTGGTCATTCTAGGTCAAATCGTATGCACATAGGTAAGGTCACAAAAATATAGGGACACTGGGGCTAATTACCATAGGATGGGGGTACAGCTGACTCCCGAGAAACACGCCCCCACGTGTTACCATGCCAAATTTGGTCGTTCTATATGATCAATGATACAAGCATTATATACAGAGCAGAGGCCTGCATGAGGTTGGGGTTGGCGGGGTACCCACAGGTTTGGGTTCGTGCAATACACAGACCTGGGTGTAAAGTCGCAGGAATGAACCCTGTGGGTTTGGGGTTGCAAAGTTGTGGATAGGTCTTGCATTTTCTTTCACATCAGTGGATAAGCATTAAGCTGTAAACACTCTTATTAAGCATGGCTTCTGGCGAACTTGCTTACAATTACTACTAGCAGGATATGTAAATAAATTACAGACAAGGCTGAAGGAGTGAACAAGGGCTTGGGACAGGGTCGGAGAAAATATTCAACAAACTGCTGGGTTCAAATGGGTCGGGGATAAAACATGCAGGTACCGGTGAGGTTGGGGAGAATTTGTAATCCCGTGCAGGCCTCTAGTACAGAGATCAGTCAGGGAAAATGAGCCCTGGGATGTGAGGGGCTCATTTTTCCTGAGCCCCTTGCGTCCCACCTTTCAAGATCACTCAAGGTCATTGGAACTGACACGGACTGATTAGCTACCTATGACTTCCCATTAGTGACTACAGCAACTATGGGCCTACCTTGTACTGTTTTGAGATAAATGACAATTTCAGTCAAAAATCATAAATTTTTCATATCTTTGTGTATTTAACGCCCCAGTGAGGGGCTCCCCTTGGCATTTTGTAACGGCTCTGGAGAATGAAACTAGAATGATGTCCCTACCAGATGGTGGAAGAATTCTGATGATGTGTGCCTTCACATTGTTGACGTGCGTTTGACATGTCTAATAAATATTACTTACTTACTTACTTATTTAGATACAATACCACAATGTGATGGACAGTGAGTCAGAATTGATAACATAGTATTGTGTTCTGTGTGCTATGCATGCTGACCTGCAATAAAAACTAACTTAGTGTCTACATACGAATTCACAATTTACCAAATAAATAACACAATAGGCATGTCTGCATCATGAAAGTGATTCAGTTAGTGAGGAAAATGCCAAAACATTTTTAGTTTGTGGTATGACAAGATATACGAGGTCTGCTGTCTGCAGCGTTCAACATGAGGCCTATTGCAGTGCCATATTATATTCCAGTCAACTGTGTGTAAACAAATGAAAGGTGAACATGTGACAACTCTTAACAGGTTAGTTAGCCCGGCTGTTCAGTACTGATTTGTCTGATTTTGTAACGTGTTAATTTACTGTCATTGGCATGTCAGTGGCCGATTCTGGCCCTTTGTCGTAAATAAAATATAAGTAGTACACACACTAAGACACATATAAATAGCTAAAATGACAAAGCAAACCTGGTTTCCCATCTTCTCTTTAGTCCATAGTGAGCAAGAATGTTTCCTGCATTTGCTGCATCCTGCAAAATAACAATGCTCTCAAGCATTATGCACTCAGAATACACTTTCTTTTCTTGTTAATTACTAAAATTTTCCTTTAAGAAATCAGGCAGGCTGGGGCAAAACGAAAAGCCAAATTGTCAGCTGTACATGCTGTAAAGTTCATCTACGTTAGAGCAGATGAAATGCATTTAACGAATCTAAATGTTGAAGAACAAAAACGACCTCAGCATCTTCTGCCAAAAGTTCCATAGCAACTTCAGGTGTCTCTTCAGAGATTGTCAATGACCGTGTAGCAAAGTCCTGCACATAAAACAATTTCAATTACATGTTGCCCGAAAGACATCAACTGCACCAACATTTAATTCTGAAGAATGGCTTTGGCCTTGACTTAGATGGTGATGGCAATGTTTTGCCTCAGTCCTGGACTCACCGAACACACACCGATTTTTATAGGAAATCCTCAGAACATAAATGATATGCCATACACATCACACCATCCTGAAACATAAATTATTCTAAAACACATAGGTATCAATCACTGTCTAGCTAAATGTTTCAGCGTTTCAGCATTTAACAGCATTAACAGGTTTCCAGATTGTATTATCATGACCAAAAAGATCACCTCAAGTAATTTGCCTCAGATGACGTCAACTTCATAACTTTGGCTTCAACTGCCCGTATTGGGTCCTTACACTGCCCTCAAACTGACTTAACATCAGTAGTCAGCACTAAAGGCGTGACATTTTCTAATTGTACAGTATGAAGTTATAGCAAATTAGCAAATGTTAGAACACACCTTCGACATCTGTATCATGAACCTTATTACAAAGTCCAAGAATCCTGGCAGATCTCGTGCAAGCATATCACTGCAGAAGACTGACTGTTCACATGCTGACAACTGAACATTTAGGAAATTAACAAAGTGTTTTAGCTCAGACCAAGATGGATTTTCAATTCCACAATGCCTAAAACATGCAGTCACAGTATTTGTTTCAATAGTCACTCTGTTTCACATTGCTGGAGTTTACAAAATACAAAACATGATATTAATGCTACTTAACATACTACATATATCCTGCATATACCATGTGTCTCAACGAATGTCTGCTTGGTTTTCTTCTATCACTTAAAGCAGCTTGAACCAATCTTTGTAATTTTGGCACACAAAATCCTGAAAATTATAGCTTATAAATGCATACATAATTTCCCACCTCACCTTAGTGGTGTTGCTACACTACCTGAGAATACATTATCTACCGAATAAGTACGTTGTTTTGTTGTTTTTCTCTAAGCTGATCATGGTTTATATGAAATTGATGTTACTGAAATTATCTACTCGGGTGGCCATGTTGCAACAGAGAACATGACTACTGGTACGAGGGGCGTTCAAAAAGTTTTGCAACTCGACCATAAAGAAGAATGGAAATGTTACAAACTGCACTTTATTTTTCAATATCACTGAGTTCAATGCATTTGCGACATTTTTCTGGCAGACTGTTAATTCCACTAATAGTAATAATAATAGTAATAATCAAATTTATATAGCGCCATACGCGAGCTACAGAATTCTTCTGTCTGTCCCTCCAGCTACTCCTTTACAGCCTCCTTCAGCGCTTCATCATCAGGATAGCGGACACCACGAAGGTGAGTCTTCAGATTGCGGAACAGAAAATAGTCACTGGGAGCCAGGTCAGGACTGTATGCAGGGTGGTCTAACTGTACGAAGCCGCAGTCGCGAACAGCCTGCTGTGCAATCATGGACTTGTGGAT
>Ga0049107_10000623_pt1 | contig 11150 bp, 7 predicted proteins | sample WorMetilPIANOSA1_FD_61187 | JGI IMG/M metagenome (GOLD analysis project Ga0049107, IMG submission 61187) | Marine gutless worms symbiont microbial communities from Max Planck institute for Marine Microbiology, Germany - Olavius ilvae PIANOSA.1 | ecosystem: Host-associated > Annelida > Digestive... | reverse complement strand
TATGTTGTAAACTGCTGGAGTAAGACGTGCAAATTTCACAAGGTAGTGTAGTTAAGGCCAAGTGGACAAAATTATAAACATTTGTAGCTTGTTTCCTCAGGATGTTGACTACCATTTTATTGAAATTGGTTGACGTCTGACAGTTATTTGAAAATAAGAGTGACGTTTTTTGAGACACTGCAGATGCGAGGCATATTCTTACACATTCAACCACGAATGCTGATGTGCGACTGTTTGCGGTAGCTAACCTTGTTATATGTTACACAGGTGCTATATTGGACGATGATCAGATCATGTGTGAGGAATGTGACAAAGAATTTCTCGAGTCGTACATGCTGAAGAAGTTCAAAAAGCATATCTGTGACAGCTGCAAGTGAGTATCATTCATTGTTGTTCATTGTGGAAGACATTGTTCTAGATGCCAGCTAAATGAATTTACCATTGTCACAATTTAATGCCCTCGTTTACAGGAACATGAAATAAAAGGGACAAGTAGTTGCATGTCAGAAGTACTTCTGAGTGAATTGTAAGAGACTGTGACAAGAGAGATTAGGCAAGTGCTCAGTACATAGTCCAGTTTTTGACAGCTGTTAGTTAATTATGTATCGATGCTTTGCAACTATTGGTTAAAACTGCTACAGAAATTTATAAATTGCACACTGTGCAATAATGAATATAATCACTGAAGCATCACAGGAATTAACCTGGGAGAAAATAGAAAGAAAAAAAATCATTTCTTACTCATTCTCACAACCATTTCAGATATGTGATTCACAGATGGCGTAAAGATTATGTCCCAAATTATTATCAACCGAATAGTATGCAACAATTTCATGCGTAGGAACCTTTCACAGTTTTTGCATTTTGATAATATTTGCAAAAGCTTCATGCTGCAAGTATCTGTCAATATTATGGTGGATGAAGTTAGACTGCCAAATTCAGAGTAAAGGAATATTCTGAAAAGTAGACCACAGTGGAAGCCAATGCTAGGTTGATTAAAGTTTGTCCAAACCCAAAAGTACAGCATCTAGTTATTGTTAGACCAGGCTGGCTAATAACTGCAGAAAGTTTCTCACTGGAAAACTTTCCAAGTCTGTGAAACCGTGGAAGTTTCCTGCCATGAAACTATCCTGTTTTGCAGTATTAAATTATCACACTGGCTTGCAGTTATGTACTAAATTTGAAAAAAGAACACTAGTACATTCTATGGTGTCTCTTGATGTAAAGAAACACATTATTATGACACAGAACACAGACTGCCATCAGGTACACATCAGTGGTCATTTTTCAGCTATATTTACAAACACAGCATACAGAATTTGTATTTACATGCATGTTGCATTTTGTGACCAGAGATACGAATGAGAAACACAAGCTGATCACAAAGAGTGACGCAAAGACGAAGTATGAACTAAAAGACGTCGACCTTGACAAACGCGAGCCACTGTTGCGATATATAGTCAGAAAGAATCCTCGCAATCAACAATGGGGCGAGATGAAGCTCTATTTAGAATCCCAGGTGCTACTGCAAATTTGTAGTTTTATAAAATGCATTAAATTCCTGACTTGTTCCGTTTTATATCTCAGTCAACTGAAGTTTTCTTATTAAATCACAATGATGCTAAATAATAAATAAATAAATGTACATGTATTTACAGGGACATAATTTTTTCCTAATGATAATAATCATCTGAAGATGATAACATTCAAACAACATCACAACCACACACATCACCCTTATGGGAAAAAATCTAGATCTGTACCAAATCACAGGATGTTAGAATCATTTTGAACATTCTGCAATAAAACCGTTTCACAAATATAAAATAAATGAAGTTATTAATTTTCAGAAATTTTGCTCACTATAAACAGTTTCCAACAGTGACACAGGTCTGTTTACAGGCACACAGCATAAATGTGGAAAACTTATATTCTGATTTTTGTTTCAGTTTCAAATAAAATTTTATCACAACACCAACTAACCCAGGTTCACCTGGAAAATGGCCATTAAAATGGAGAGAGAGAGAGAGCGCTGTACGTTGGAAACTAATATATGAAATTCTGTAAAAAGAAATCTAATGGTTATGTTTAAACCTTGGCTACATCGTCATGTGACTTAGTTTACTTCAGTCCTGTTGAAACAAATAATCTTAACGATAAAAATTACAATTTATGATAACTAAAATGTCAACATTAATTGCATATTTTCAACATTCTGAAACACCATGTTGCCATTATTGGCCAAATGACATACATTTTCACAATGTTAATGTTATCCATTTCTGCAAGACAATAACATGCAATGATACACAAATTATGGACCTGCAAATAACTGCAAAAAAATGGAAATGTGTCCATTTGCACATAGCATGTTAATGAAACTTTTTTAATACAATGTTAAGGTACATGAACGGGCACTGGAAGTTTATGGCTCAGAGCAAGAGATGGAAAAAGCAAGATTAAAGAAAGTTGAACGACGTGAAAAGCAACAGCAGAAGAAATTTGACAAGAATGTCAAAGGTTTGCAAATTTGCAGTAATGTATGCCAAACATAAAACAGGAATAACAGTTGTGCATTGTACTTTGGCATAACTTTTATGTAAAGTAACCAGAATGACATTGTGGATAACGCATTTGTGAACAGTGGCTCAGCAGCTGTAACATGATGGTACCACTGGAACCCCTGGTTGTGGCAATTGACCAATAGAAATCGTTCCTTCTGCTCAATGCCTAATTTGCTATGTGATGTGAGGAGAAAGAAGAATTGATGCCCTCGAGTCTTGCTCCTATAGTTGGAAGGCAAAGTCAACCCCATAAAAACTGCCCAATCCCATAGTTGGGTTACCATGACAGAATTTGGTCAATCCAAGTCGAGTGTAAACAGATCCGGAAATTTTTGGTCCTATGTGGGCCCAGTCCATACGATCATAAGGTGTCAGTGGCATCGCCAGCTATAGGGCATTGGGGCACGTGCCCCTCCTGAACTCTGTAATGTTATTTATTACCATCCCCGCATCCACAGGTATCTCCCAATTGTATTGTCACGGACGTATCTAAGACTTTATGAATGGGGAAACTGGGAGAGGACTGTAACTCGAGTCATGTAAGGCTGACTGAGCATGAGCTGTAGACAGTCTGTGGCAATGGAGTCATACTTTCTATTAATTCCATATGGGAAGGATGGCTCACACCAGTCCATCTCTAGATTAATCAGTCAATGGTTTATTTCGTATTGCAGCTAATGTCTGGATTAACACATTCAGACACAATAAAATAATACAATAAAATGATATATAATGGAAGTAAAATGTTAATGTTGTTCAATGGTTGGTTAGTATGGCATAGCAGGTAAACTCTACTGATAATTGTTTAAACACTATGGTAAAAAGGACCTTCTAAATCTTAGTGTTAACTGTCAGCAGTTGAAATATTTTAGGACACCGAAGTTTATTTAGATCCGCTAACATACGTGTGCCCCTCCTCGGACAAAATCCTGGAGACGCCACTGTCCAGTGTCGTGGATCCACTAAAAACTTTAAATCCCCTAGCTTGGTAACCATGCAAAACTTGGTTGCAGTGTCACACTGCATGGTCGTATGTAGGGATCCACCGAAATTGTGTCCCAGGGGAACCACCTCCTTAAATTTGGGACACAGTCAGCCTTGAAAAACTGTCCCACCTCTGGATGGGGTTCCTGTGCAACATTTTGGTCGTTCTAAGTAAAACAGTATGACGTAATTAAGGGTACTAAAAAAGATTGGGGCAATGGCCCATTCCTGGGGTCGATGGTCGACCCCATAAAACTTTTTCACTCAGATAGTTTGGTCACCACACAAAATTTTGTCACTGTATGTTGTACCTGGTGAATATGTGTAAATTTCACTCCAACAGTGCTGCCTGGAGATGGGAGGCCTTGGTCAACCCCAAAAACCTTCCCTCAAACATGCTCACTCATGGTTATACAGTATGACTATATGTATGTGTCAAAAATCTGACCCCAATGGGTCAAATTGTCCACTATTTTGCTCTAAGCCAAAAGTTTATAGACTGTTTTCAGTTACCTTGTGTACACAAACCAACACATGGGCAAGTAACAACTATATATGCCCGTCTGCTGTCGATGGAAAATGAGGTACAAATGCTGACAATTTGAAGTTACATATAAACCTTTCAGCACACAGTACTTATTTCTGCTGTACATGATGATGCATCTCTTGTCCTGATGTTTATGATAAATGTACTGTTTTTACTATTGCAAATTTAGTAACATGGATAAAATGTCGCATTAATACTTCTGGTCATCTGGATTTGTACAGCATTACGTATGGCAGTTCAAGCTACACAGCCCAGCAAGGCACACAAGAGTCACAAACATGAATTCGGACCAGAAACGTACGACGAAGTGTCGGACCAATATACAAAAACCTGCAAAACTTGCAGCCATTCAGTAACGTTCGAGAAAATGTAGCAGTGAATCACTTATGGTCTCTCGCAGTTGTTACAATAAGTTGCAGTCTGTTCTGCCATCACGGCACATTCTCACATTCCACATACTGTTGATGTTAACGGTTGTGCACTTTAAGCAAATATTTTCCGAACTGCTTTAACACAACATAAAATAATATCAGCAGTCCCTTAGTGGCATCTCCCATAACTGGCCGTCACTGAGCACAGGCAGGGATGATCGTGGCAGTTTATGTTCTAACTTGCTTCTGATGCAAAAATAGACATATCTCTAGTAAAACTGATAAAACTGCAATCAGTTTGCATAGTAATCACCATAGTTGCTCCACTGTCCCACCGACAAGACTGCATCCCCATTATCTGATGCACCAACGAAGCTGTCCGCAACATCTGCACTGCAGTTGCCAAAGTCCTCGGTGCTATAATCTGTCTGTAAATCACCATCTGCCTGGTAATACTGCTCTGTCTCGGTATCTGCTGCAGACATCGGTTGATGCTGCTGCTGGCTGCACATTGACAGTTTCTTGTAGAATGTCGACCTTGGAATGCCAAACAGTTTGATGGCAACCGAGGCTGTCAGCTGTCCTTCATGCACGAGGTCTAGTGCCCGTTGTATCAGAGAGCTGTTGATGTCTTTGCCACCCGACTGAGACTGTGTGACAGATCTGTTCGCTGACCTAACTGTCGTGGCCGGTTTCTTCACCGATGAACGTAGTTTCTGAATCTGCATTAAACACTGCACAATTATCATGTTTACCTGAGCAGTTCATACAAATCACAAGTTATCAAGTGAAAGTTTCTCAGTATTTTCTCAATGTATTTATATTTGCATATGTGCAGATATCCTCATCTTATACAGCATCTTTCCACCTTTCTTTCCAAGTGCTGTTTCTCTCCGGATTATGACTGGTTAATCCTGATGCCATACCAGCTTATATACCACTTTGAGCATCACCTGGTAATTGTCTAGGAAATAAAAAAAACATTGCACAAGGCACCACCTGTTTATCAGATTGACACGTTTAATTAAAGGATAGATACTTGCACTATGCAACTGTGAAGTCTAGTTATCGGCGCCGACTATGTAGCATGGCAGTGCCAATATTGCAGTGAGTTTCTCATGGTGTATTTGTGTATGCAATGCATGTATGTACGCACGTATGTTACTGAGTGTTTGGATGTACTGTCACTAAACCCAGGATGAACAGTCTTTACCATTGCCAATATTTATCCACGCCAATGACCTAATACACCGGCACCAATTTGCACCTTCAGAAAATGCACCATTATTATTGATATACCACATGGTGCAATTGACACAGGTTGGGACATCAGTTCATTTACTAAACTGTTTAATACTTCTACATGCATTTTGCATTATGAATATTGTGCAGGAATGAATAGCTGTTGTCTTTTTCGAGATATGTAGCTTGTAGTATAATATGCCATTCAGGTGTTAGTTTATAGCTTTTATATGTGTCGTAATGTATTGTATGTGTTTTTTTGTGTATCAATACACATATACATGTTGATTAATGTTTCAATTACAATTCAAGACTTTTTTGTCACCTCCTATCACCCACCATACAGCATTACACTGTCATTTCATGTTTATACATATAATTTAAATTAATGCAGATTGCCATGCATATCTCAGTATATTCCTGTTTTGTTACTTTATCTCCAGATCATGGTGAAGCTACTCAGTAAATCCAAAGTAGATCCTCCTAGATAGTTAGCATGCAAGAAAAATCACTCATACCTAGAAGTATGCCATTATTACATCCACAAAAGCTACTAGGTTTTTTCCTAAATTGTGTGTTTGTCTGGCTGTCCTCTGATAACTGAAGTTGAAGATTTTAGGGAGGGGTGGGATGAGTGACTAGCAACAGATAATTAGACTGGTGGTGATCCCTGTCACAGTATGGATACAGGAATATTTACCATGCAGTATAAGTTCAATGCTGTATTGTATCTAAGGTCGTTTACGTAGCCTCTGCAGATGTTACTCTCTCCATGTGCTTATGGTTTCTTTCTGCCATGGCTCTCTGGTACAAAATCCCAGCCATACAGCTATGAAGGCACTATCTGCAGAGTCTCAACAATCTGCACAGAGTATATCATTAGTGCCCGGCAACCTAGTGATCACAAGTGCAGTGCAGTTTCTGCACCACCTTGCTACAAAATGATTATAGACAGGTATAGAGAGAAAATGAAAGAGATAGACAGATCTATCTAATGCTGGTATTGTGTGTAAACAAATGCACATATCGTCACTTTTTAACAGCATTAGATGGACACGGACACACACACATGGGCAGATGGAATTGCTAAAACAGTATCACACTCTGCATGCATTGCATTCTGACGTGCGATAAAAACTAAATAATTACACTGCATGCTGTCTGTCTGTCTGTTTGTGGGTCTGTTACCACAATAACTTGAAATTGTGTTCATCGATCCTCACCAAACTGGGTTTGTAGGTAAAGGTAGTGACCATCTCCAGCTGATTAAATTTTGGCTGTCCCGCGCCCCCGGGAAGGGGGGTCTGCAGCGTGACAAAATTTTTGGCTCCGCCTTGCTACAGCCAGCACGCAGTGTTTGTGTATTCTCCGAGCACTTTTTCATAATAATAATAAAACCATGAGAATGTTTACTACCAAAAATTATGTAAAGAATGTGTGACAAAGAAACTGCAAGAAAAATTATATTGTCTGTTAATGCACAATTTGACACGTAGTTCTACCATCAGTACCTTGTGTGCTATGGGTTTGCGGTGCTCCATTACTTGACTAGCATCATCAGCAAAGTGGCCAGTATTCGAAAATGATCCACCAGGGTCCGTATACGTACCACCGGCCTGGTCATAGTACATGTCATAGTTATCATAGCTGTTGTGCTCATCACCAACACTGAAGCCACTAGCATACTCAGCAGTCGGTTCCATCTTTACTTGCTGCGCAACACCCTGCTGTAAGTTTGGTTCAGTTTTAATGTTCTGAAGAGCAGATGGATAAGCTTCTGCATAGCTGCCTATTGCAGTATGACTTGTATTACTATGCTGGCGCTGGCGCTGTCACAAAATACAACACAATCTGTCTAACAATTTAATTCTGCTGCAGTTACTATAAACAAGTTTCATTATGATACTGCAAACAACAACCAAATGTTAATTAATCTTCAATTGCTTTTGGCCATTGTTTATAACCTACCCTATTTTTCCACAGATGATTCCAGGATAGGCCAGGTCCCCCATCGGTCTTCCCAAGGACTGGGGATTCAGATTCTGACACAAGATTTTTTACAGGCTAGATGTCCTTCCTGTCACCACCCAATGAACGTTGTCAAATCACTGAAGGAATCTTCAGTTTTCTGAAAGTTAACTACATTAGAAATTTGGATAGTAATCTCTCCTACTGATTTACTTAATAAGTACTCACTCTTTTCTTTGACACTGGCGTAGACTTGCTGATATTTTCAGCTTGTTTATGTCGGTAAGCAGTGTTATCTGGAATAAAATTCTGCTCCATGTCAGTTGTCACTAGCTGCAGTGAACAGCTCTGTGTGGGTTCAGTCTGACCTACATTAGTCAACCCATTATTTCCAAGTGTCTCATTTATGCTTACAAGCAGAACATCTTTGCGATCAATGGTAATCCCAAGCAGTCCTTGTATAGTTATCTCTGCACTGTACGTCAGACTGTTATTACACAGACTCGCTATTGTCGCTGTCAAAATCTGCTTGATTTTAATCTGATCTGCCTCGCGATCCATTGAAGCTGTGTAGTTAGTAGTCTTCCGTTGAACCTACAACTGACAATCATTTGTAAACACATGTATCATATACTTACCATGCAATTTGTGTCGGGTGTTATAGATGATACACAGAAATAAGACTATCCCCACAAGCAGCAGTTTCTGAAGCCAAGTCCCATTTGTCCCATGCCCATTGTAATGTCTAAATTCTTTGACCATGTTCATGTCTGTATTTTCAGGAATGGTATGGTATGGTATAGTAGAGTTTAACGTCCCACTCGACACAGTATAGGTCTTTCGGAGACGGGGGGGGGGGTGAACAGTGATGTGCATCTCTAATTCAGTAATGGAGGGCCAGCGACATAATAACCCCCTTAACCTGCGTTGCTTTTGTTTACAACGGCCCAAAAGGGATGGAGATGGCTCCTAACCTATGCTATAATGGAGGTAGCTAAAGCTCTAAGAGGCTCATTTAAATTAGCTACGCAAACGCCAAAAACTGTAAGGGAGATGACTCAACTGCCAGGGAAACATAAAAAGATGGGGACATACAAACAAATCAAAGAAACACAAATGAATACACAAAATACAAACCTAGGCTAAATACACAAAAAAACACTCAGCCCAACCGGGCTGTATGAACTGGTCTTGGTAGCTTTGCACATGGAAAACTTCCAATGTACAAACTAAATGCCAGGGACCACTTCAACTATGCTAAATTAATGTAATCTGCACATCTTTCATCAATATTAATCACAGTCTTATGATGAAGGTCACTTTTCACTGTTAGGTACATTTAGTAGGTCCTACCTCTTAGCCCCGTATCATGCACACATACACCACAGCTAACTTATGCACCTTACTTGGTAGTTAGTCAAAAATATGATAATCCACTTAAAACTCTTATTTCAAACCGGGGCAGATGGAGCTCGCTTAGCCTTTCCAGGCAAATCCACCTAGGAGAAGTAACTCCGAAATGAAACTATCGCTGCCTTGCAAAAGGTCTTTTTGACCAAAGGCTAAGGGAGTAAACCCTGACAGAAAATCAGAGCTGCGGGCAGCAGCGCGGCTCATATCGGCATCAGGCGGAAGAGGCATCAAGATGCGTCCAACGGCAGATGTTGAGTGCCACGACAAGGCGTTGCTGGGTTTAACCTAGCATAGGGGCGAGTTGACTGCGGGCTGACAAGAGATTGGGATGCTCAGTTGGCCTATTTACCCCAAAGAGCACGAATGGGCATAGTGAAGAGAAACGTCATACTGGCTCGGACATCGCCCAGGATAAAAAGGTCCACGATGACCACTGTGGGAGACAGGGTGGTAATTGAGAAGTGTGCTACTGGCTCAGCAACCAGACATGAACTGAATGGGAGACAACGTGTCAGAATGGGACAATGGAACGTACGAGGTCTTAACTCACTTGGCAAGTTATCGACACTCGGCAGTGAACTGGAGAAACTGGACATCAGCATATGCGGATTGTCAGAGACAAAATGATCGGGTGCTGGGCACTTCACAGTGCTGTTCTCAGGCAAAACCACGCACGAGTATCATGGAGTTGCCATCTGGGTTCACAAGAGGGCTGCTCGCTGCTTAGTGTCTTACAATACAGTGAGCAGCAGAGTAATCTCAGCCACATTTGCTGCAAAGCAAAGAGACATAACCGTGGTTCAATGCTATGCACCAACTGCTGACAAGCCAGAAGAGGAGATCGAACAGTTTTACAAGGAAATGGATCATGTACTTGCAGAGACGCCCAAGCGGAACATCGTGTTGATCACAGGCGACTTCAACGCAAAAGTCGGAGAAAATGCAATAGAGAGTGATGTCCTCGGCAAGTATGGTCACAGTAACAGAAATGACAAGAGGCCAGACACTGGTGGACTTTTGCGCTGAGCATAAGCTGGTTATCACCAACACACTCTTCCACCTGCATGACAGGCACAGGTACACTTGGAACAGTCCAGATGGAGTCACCAGATCTCAAATTGACTATATCATGATCAGCAAGCAGTGGAAACAATCGGTTAATAACGCACGTACATGCCTCAGTGCAGACTGTGACTCTGATCACAATATAGTAGTGCTGACGATGCAGTTGAGGCTCAAAAAGAAGCGTGTTGCAAAACCACTGTTACTGGACCTTGATAAACTCAGAACTGATCAGTTCAAGCAACAGTATCAGGTCGAGGTAACCAACAGGTTCGCGGAATTGGAGGCAGCTAGTAGTGAATCACACACACCAGACGAGTTGTGGCAGCAGTTGAAGGACGTCACATTGAATGCTGCAAAGGCGACAGTACAAAATGACGGTAAAAAAACGCAAAAGTTCTTATTTTCTCTTTTAATTTTTCTACCATGTCATTTGTGTGTGTGTTTCTGTGGTTGCTGCACTGTGTTGCGAAATAAAGTCTATAAAAGCTGGATCTCCAGTGACATCTTCCAGCTCACTGAACGGAAACGCATAGCAAAAGCACAGACCTCAACTGAATACAAAAGACTGAGGAGTGAGGTGCAGAAAATGCTGTGAAGAGGCAGAGCTGGAATTGCTGTGCGACGAACTGTAAGATAATGTGAAGAAAGGCAATAGCAGACTTGTCTTCCAGACAGTGAAAAACTCACCAAGCCTTTTCAGCCGTGAACTGTAGCGATCAACAGTAGTACGGGCAAGAAACTCACTGAACCAGATCAAGTGTGTCACAGATGGAAAGAATATTGTGAGGAGCTGTATGAGGAAAACAGGCAAATAGACGTCCAAGAAAAGGAACCACCACCGCTGAAAGATGAGATCAGATATGCTCTGCTAAAATCAGCTCAACGTAAGGCAACGGGTCTGGATGGTACAGCTGCTGAACTCCTGAGATTCGGTGGGGAAATGACCTTGAATAAGCTGCATGAGGTCTGTGTGGAGGTGTGGGAAATAGGGCTCTG
>Ga0049107_10000622_pt1 | contig 11169 bp, 5 predicted proteins | sample WorMetilPIANOSA1_FD_61187 | JGI IMG/M metagenome (GOLD analysis project Ga0049107, IMG submission 61187) | Marine gutless worms symbiont microbial communities from Max Planck institute for Marine Microbiology, Germany - Olavius ilvae PIANOSA.1 | ecosystem: Host-associated > Annelida > Digestive... | reverse complement strand
TGGAGGTTGTTGGCTGTGAGTGGCGCTACGCACTGTTAGTGGTGTAAGCCAGAAGTCACTGAATTTTTCAATGTGAGAAAATGTCGTTAAATTTGACATTACTGTTTACTTGTCAGAATTTTATGAAGCAGTAATTTCACGTAGGGGAAATCGTCGATCAGTTAAAATGCACGTTAGTAAAAAAAACACTTGAACATCAAATTTGAAGTCTGCAATGCCAAAAAGTACCCAATTACTTAATATCGATATTGATATCGATATCGCGATATTTTGTAAATATCGTATCGATATCATATCGAAATTGAAAACATGATATCGAAGCAGCACTAACAGGGACACCTTAGTACTGTTCCGTTTTCTTGCTGTCAAATCACCACAGCGAGAATAATCGTTCAACATAGGCCTGAGAGGCAGGAGACACCACGAGATCCAGTGCCAGCTGAGACAGTCTGTTGTAGCTGGACATGAGCATTTTATATCGGCGACTATTAAAACCAAAAAGGTGCCATAAAACTATAGAATTTCGTTTTGAAGTTATCGTTTTAGTTTATTTATCGTTTTGTCTTCATTTTCGTTTTAGTTTTCATTAATAGAAAAAAACACCGGTTTACAGTCATTGGTGGCAGCTCACATCACATCACACGCGACACGAATGATGTACGCCTTTCCCAATTTAACTGTTTACCTCCGCCAACAAGGTTGTTTTCGCCAGTGTCTCTGTCTGTTAGCAGGGCTATTTCTACACCCCAAACCCCCTGACACTCTCCTAGTTTTGGAACTACACCCACCATCAGTGCAGTGCACCATCAGTGCAGTGGGCGTGGCTCCTAAGAAGGGTGTGTAAAACCGTCAGCATTCACAAAAGCAACGTCTCATTTGCCAGAAGAGGCCAACTGGAGGATTTAAATGTAAGACAACCGTTTGTCGGCGGGAGCTCCGCCCCGGACCCTGCTGGGGATTAAACAGCGCTCCCCAGACCACCTACAGTAGCTGGTAGGGAAGAGGCTTGCTGCCAGTCGGTACGTACCTATTAAAACCCCATATTTTTTCCTAACCCCATATTTTTTCCTGGCACCCATAGTTTCGTTTTTTTTTCTGAAAACTTCACTGTCTGTGAACAGGATTACTCAAAAACTACTAATCAAATCTTTATGAAATGTTATGGAATGGTTGGATATATTCCAGGGACCAATCGATTAGATTTCGAATGATCTTGATTTCTACACCGCAAACCCCCCTGACACCGGAGGTCAAAAGTCAAAATTGTTTTTTTGCGAATTACTCTGTTCAAAACTGTCACAGAAAGTCGCGACAAAAAAAACTATTCATTTCTCTAAATATTTCTAATGATTACTGGCGTAGGTTCCAGGTAGGATTGTTAGTTTCGACCGAGGTCAAATGTCGGAGGGGTTAGGTCATAATGAAATATAGTACAACTCGCGAAAATGCAATTTGGGATTATATGTAGTACTGAACTTAAATATATACAAAACGGCCTGCCTTGGCGGAGGTTTGCGCTTTCCGAGGGTTCCAGCCTTTTAATGCAACGATATGTCTGTGGACCGGCGGACATACAAGACAATGCAGACGACAGACGTTAAGGCGGCGGTTTCAACTACGTTTGGGCTTCGATTAGACTGAATTCGACCGCGCTACGAGTACGACCATTCGACGGCCTATGTATCGACCAGACTGCTGCACTGCGGTCCAAATAAATAAATAGGTCAGCGTGGCTGCAGCTAGCGGGTTACGTCACTGTGACTTTAATGACCTTTGATAAGCAGTCGAACGGCCGTCGAATCGAAGTTGAATCGTACTTGTAACCACCGCCTAAGTAGGCCTACTAAACTACCGTACAAAAGTATGACAATGAACTAATCCGCTAAATTAGTCTGTTACAGAGTACATATGAATAAGGAATGCTGGACTAGACGTTGGCTATGTGAATCATGTGAATCACGTTGAACTGGGACGGCGGCTGGGTAGTCCGAAAACCATTACGAGAAGCTTTATTTTACCGTCAAACGGTAGCAACTTACTTGGGTGAATAGGCAGTTACGGGACTGTCTCGCCATCTGTCGAGTGTGGCAGAACATAATACGTCACACGCAAATTAGTTGAACACGTGCGCGCCTATTCTCGCGTCCAGCATCTAGCACGTTGCTCTCCGTCCGTAGTCTGTTATATGTATGTATATACTTTTTTACTATTATTTTTGTATTTCAATGTAGAACCATTGCGTTAGTCAATGTTCATCAATGAAGAAACTACTTACTTACTTACTTACTCACTCACTCACTTTGGGCAACGTAGTTCGGCAACAAATTTGAGGGGACGACGGTAGTTTTAACTTCAGCTTCCTGGCGCATTTCGAAAAGGTATATACGGTGGTTTAAAAACAGCCTCCTCTGCTGCCGGCTATAACCTAATCACCTGCGCAGATATATCCCATACAGTTTTCTGTCTGTAACCTATAAGCCAGGGACCATTAAGCACTGTGTTAACTGTTGTTACGTTCTGCTTAAAACCGCAATTATACTTTGCTAACGGTATCAGAAATACTAAAATTTGTCCATGAAAACGCTCAAAACAAAACACTCGTATAAGGACAGATTTTAACGAAATTTTGCGTGATGCCAATGTATGGACTCACACTGAAGAAAGCTTAATTACATTACTTTGTAAGTAAAAGTGAAATATAAACGATTGGGAATAAGTTGTTGAAAGTAGGCATATGTACGATCTCTTTTAGTTTAGTTGTGCGACATAATTGCATACAAAGTGTTTGTAAAAGTCACCAGGGTTAGTTTAGTAATATTAAAACGAAAACGAGAACTAAAATGATTGCTATTTCTGGCTTCTTCCATTGTGCAAGTGTCTATATCATCGTCTACCGGATGTGATGCTGTCAGTGTGTCTTCTCAGCTGGACACATACACCGCTGAAGTGAAAAATGGGAGCAATCTCAGTGTTAATTCTTTTGAATTCTGGCATACAAGAGGTCCTTCAGCATTTGTATGGTTTGCTGATGACTTGATCTATACGCCTGCATCTCAGCCCGATGTGGAACGCTTCTTTTCTGTCTGTGGGCTGCTCTGTTCTGGACGAGAAGCGCTATGTTCAGGTCTCTTGAGATGAGTGTTTGTCTAAAACTCAACCAGAGAGTGCTGAAAGAAACCTCTTGTCCACAGTAACCGTCTTTCAGAGACTTGGTGTTAATGTTACAGATTTATGTAGGAACATTTTTCCAGAACAGAACTGATACGGTGACTGACAGCTGTTTGATGGTGAACTAAAACTAAAATGTTTCGGGAACTAAATAAAATTTATATAAAAAAAAAACAAAAATGATTGCATCTGAACTGTACAAAAACTAACATAAAAATGTTTTGAAAAACTAAAACTATTCAAAAACTAAAATGATTTTTGAACTAAAATACCACTGCAAGTCACCGAGAGCAAAACAATTACAGATGTAAGCAGTGATACCTCTGTAGCGTTGAGTCGTGGTCTGCTGGCCTTGCCTGGATGTGTCGGCTGCATATCCAACACAACTCGGCCGACTGTGGACGACCAAGGACTTAGCTCGTCGACGTCGACCACGACGAAGAGCACTGAACGTCGACTAGTTCTGGTAGATGATGAGCAAGTCAGCTGCGGTGACATGAGCTGTGCAGCTCGGTGTACGGCAGTGTTGTGCACGTTGCTGTCAGTGTCATCGCAGTCATCTAGCGCTTGTAGCTGTCGCTGTGCCTCACACTGCCTCACCGGATGACTACGCGCGGCGCTGATGACGCGCTCTGAAGTCCTAGTTGTGCTAGCTGTTAGCGTCTTGTCACTGCATGTCGCTACAGCAGCAGCGCGCTGTGACGAGCTCATTGTCAGCGGCGCCAGCGCATCACTGCATGAACCACTTCACGCTAACACACGTTTCACTGTCACATTTCACTATCACACGTACCTTACATATAGTAGCGGATCTAACCATTACAAACTGTGGGTGCTATACTCGCAAGCCCTGATAGCTCTCTAGTCTATTCATCACTTACCCAGTCGTCAGTCCTTATTCTCCTGCTTGCACCGTGTAGTGTGTACTAGAGTTTTGCACCGGTTTCACGTTTCATGCATATCCCTACCGGTTCTCGCACACTTGATTCCCGCTCCAATCCTATCCCCGCAAAACTTATCTGTGCTGTAAAAGTTTCAGCATTGACATAGGCCTATAGTACTACACTACCGAAAACCATTACGAGATGCTTTATTTTACCGTCAAACGGTAGCACATACACAACAAAACTTAACTACTTACAAAATAAATAGAAAAGAAAAAAGAAATTGATGACAGTCTATGCCTACGAAAATTTGCTAAGTTCGTTCTCACAAAATGTTCATAAATTCAGAACTAGCAAATTTCTTACAAAAAAAATGATATCCAATCCGTTCATTCGATAGTTTAAAAATGAACTAACGTCAAACTCTATTGTTTGCATATCATTACTGTTAAATAGTTTCATAAGGAAATGGTTAACCATGAAGTCTACGGAGCTGTTTATGTTGCAAATCCACGTTCACTGTCAAGTCACAGTGTTGTCAAATAGTGCATCGAAATCACCAAGAAAAGCACTTTGTTCAAGGAAGCAGTCAGTGCAAGTGGTAGCTCACAGAAATTGTTGTAATTAGTTTCGTAGGCGATATATGCTGTATTTTTTTAGATATTGGCCCTAGAGGTGTCCGGTAGCTGAAATAGTCTTTAAATGAATGTGTTTTTTAGTTTTATGTATCATTTTAGTTTCGTTTTAGTTATGGCGGCATTTTCGTTTTAGTGTTGACATTTTTGTATGTTAATGTGGTGCGACTAATGACGACACTAAGTAAGTAAGTCAGGAAAATTCAAAAACGCAGTCTCTGCAACATATCTTCTGCTGTTCTACAATACCAAAACAGGTAACACTTCAGTTCACAGTACATTGAGTACAGTGCAGAATGTGACGGTTCAGTTTCAGAAATACCCGCCTACACAGGAACACCTAAGTACTGTTCCGTTTTCTTGCATTCAGATCACCACACAGTGAGAATAATCGTTCTACATAGGCTTGAGAGGCAGAAGACGCCATGTTATCCAGTGCCAGCTGAGACAGTTTCTTGTAGCTGGACTCGCGATCCAACCCAAATTGTATGGCACTCCGTGCCTGAAGTAGAGCTCTGTCCTGGAGCTCTGTTGTGTAATGCTGCAAATACGGACGCAGGCATTACCTCTGCGGGCATGTACATCATTAACCAGTCGGTACGTACCTATTAAAATTGCCAAAGCAACTCAATTTGCGGTGCGTTGAGGTGTATAGACAAGCAAAACAGACAGACATGAGCATTTTATATCAGCGACTGTTAAAACAAAAAAAGTGACAGAAAACTATATAATTTCGTTTTGAAATTATCGTTTTAGTTTCGGTATCGTTCTATCTTCATTTTCGTTTTCGTTTTAGTTTTCGTTAATAGAAAAAACACTTTCACTGTCACTCAATGTTATTGCTAGTAGAGCTATTTGATAGTCAAATACTACTTCCTGCTAATCTCCCATTGGAACTATGTTTCTATCTTATACCGTTTCCAAGATATTTTGACTTGTTTATGCATTATGAACGTACATGACCTCGAGTAATCTTTATCAGCACTTAGGGTGGAATATGACAATAGAAAGTACAAACCGTCGACTCAAACATATCATCCAATCAACTGCGATGGTTGAATGAGCGATATATGCAACATTTTTCGAAATAATTGCTTTGGAGAGCTTTATGGGTGCTGAAATGACCTTTTAGGGTCTCTCAAAGTCGTCGAAAATGGCATCGTACGAAGCAGAACACACGACTTCCTATTAATGTTCCATAGTAACAATGGTCCTTTTTACCGTTTCCAAAGTACAGCGACATACTGGCCAATCATTGCGAATTTTTCCTACCTCCGTGTACTAAACATCTCCGCCGAGGAGTTTCTCTTAAAATTTCATAATGAACATAAAACAACCAGGATGATGCAGCTACCGGGCCGACAAAAAGTTTCATGATATCTTTACTGGTTTGGATATAATTCACGAGTGTGACGGACGGACGGACGGGCGGACGGACGGACGCGTACACCGGCCGACAGCCTGCTGTACCGTGCTTACACATAGCGTCGCGCGGTAAAAATCAGGTCTACAAGTAGAAATTGTGCAGAAAATCTGAAAACGCAGTAATGAATAAATTGCTAACCACTGCCATAAACATGACATTGAAGCAAGAGATTATGGAGTCGAGATCTACGAATATCGGGTATACATAACGTTTCATGAGGTAGATTCTTATATCTGACCTGTTGTCAGTGACGTCCAGTGCAGTTAGTAGGCTCAGCTAGCTGTAAATAAATAAACTGACAAATGTTCGTATCTGTGGACTGCTACAGTGTGCGCTGTCATGTCTAACATCTAGCAGATGCTGCATGTTTGACGCTGTTGCTGCGCCGTGCTCAGGTGCGTTGCGTCCCTAGCAGCGGCGACGTATAGGCCGACTGCAGGCGCACTCATTCACTGTCTCAGTTATCACTCAATAATTCACACAGCTGAACCGCTGCCAACAAACCCGTCTAGCCCGCGCGCACCTGCTAGTACTGACTGACACTCTTCCTTGCACATTGTGTTTTGCTATTAGCCCATGTTCCAGTTCCTGAGCTAAAACGGGCCATGATTAATTTACAAATTTTGATACGATCTCATGTGTTAAAAGTGTTTTTAATATTTGAACTCAACAATCTGCATCTGTCTTGCATGGATTGTTTTAATCCAACCTAGATGGTAGGCTATATATAACGTGAGGCAAAAACGCATCCTATTTTACACTACACGCTAAGCTTAGCGGCGCAGTGTATTGTAATCGGTCCTGTCTGTGGGTTTGTGGGTTTCTGGGTTTGTTTGTTTGTGCGTGTGTGTGTGTGCGTGTGTGTGTCTGTTACCACGCCATGATAACTCGAAATTGCGTGCATCGATCTTCACCAAACTGGGTTTTCAAGCTGATTAAATTTTGGCCGTCCTGCGCCCCCGGGAAGGGAGTCTGCGGCGGGGCGAAATTTTTTGACTCCGCCTTACTACAGCCAGCGCGCAGTGTTTGCGTCTCTCTGAGCACTTTTTTCATTGTAATTTGTAACCACGTTCTACTGGTAATTTTTTGGCGTTGGCCTCCTTCTATCTCAAGAGACAATGGATGAATATCGCCGATGCATTCACGTCATTAGGCTAGCGACAGCTTCTGTTGTGGTTGAGTAGCCCGATCTGCAGTCCCTGTTACAGTTTTCGCAGATGAACGTTGAATCTACTGAAGTGCTTTTGGTCCCATATTTCTCTTTGAGAAGTATATTTCAACCTATTTCTGTCCGCTGTATGCACACAGCTTGTTTCCAATGTCTACGATCCCATTGTCAGAGGTTAATGGCTGCTGAAGTCAGATCTCTGCCTTGTAGACATCGTTGAATCTGATGGATGTGGCCAGCCGACAGGTCGTATCCTGGTTTCTAGGTGGGGTTAAATACACGGGGTGGGGAAAATTTGTGATTTCGACTGAAATCGCTGTTTATCTCGGAAACGGTACGAGATAGGCCCATGGTTGCTATGGCTATGCTACCATACGTCAGTAGGAAGTCATAGGTGGCAGATCTGTGTCGGTTCTGATGACCTCGAGTGACCTTGAAAGGCGAGACGCGAGGGGTCAAATTTTTCAGGCGGATCTACTTAATAACGCTCGTACTGTCTAACCTAGAACGGCAGGATAACACAAGTGGGAGGGGCATATTTTAGGGGGTCAGGGCATGGCTGACCACGTGGCTGACCCCAGCACTTCCCAGTTTTGGGGCCGTTCTATTTGTCCATACACCCTTTGCCGCAGAACTACCAAATTTGACGTCGTAACACATATGGAGGGGCTTGTTTTTATGGGTCAGCAATACGCCCCCACCCCAAAGGGTCGGGCCCCAGCACTCTCCAATCCGGGGTTTCTCCCTCTATCTATGACTACACTCTTTAAAGAAGAACGACCAAATTGTGCGTGGTAACACATGTGGGCGCAGAGCTTGTTTTAGGTAGTCAGCCACGCCCTCCATCACAAGGCAGCGTGGCCCTAGCAAACCCCAATTTTGCAGGTTCTCCGCTACTTATGCGTACACGGTTTGACCTAGAACGACCAAATTCAGCGTGGTAACACAAATAGGGAGGGTGTTTTAAGAGGTTGACCATGCCATTCCATTTGCACAAATGCGTCGCGCGGTTTGTCAGCGACAGCTGAGTTTCTTGTCTTTATCTTATGATCAGATCGCAATCAGTACAACCCTTTGAGCATAGTTGTTTCGCACATGCAATACGAACTTTATATTTGTGGAAAAGTTCGCGAATTTTAACGAACTTTATAACATGAACGAACTTTACTTTTTGATAATTTAAATTTGGTTAGTGAAATAATAAAAATACTATAATACATTAATATATAATAATATAAAATACCATACTCGACTATCGCCGATGCACAGCAGTTGAACTGTGTTCGTTGTAATAAATCAATATTACTTACTTAACACGGATTGGGAGCAGTGACGTCCTTAATAACACTTGGTAAAGTATGCACTGTGCAGTACGTCCATCTGTACTAGGATTTTGTATGTTTTCATGCAACGACGTCAGATAACGAACTTTAACGAACATTATAACGGCTACGAACGAACGGAACAACTATGCCTTTGAGAACCTGTCCATCTACCAGAGCTGCATCATCCGCAAACAATCTGTACTAATATATAAACTTGAGTGTCTGTCTGTGTATGTTTGTATGTTTGTCTGCTTGTTACTGACAAACTCGGCTCCCTTACAGACTACCCCCGTATATGATACATATTCCAATGAGAGCTTTGGTACATAATCCATTCGCATTAACTCCATGCTGAGATTCTCTTTGGCGAAGCGAAATCGGATGTTAGTTCAATTCATGTTCAGTCAGTCATGCTATAAAAGCAGACAAAAACGGAAGTTGAAACTGAAAATAACTAACGCTGACAAAGAATTTCTGTTTGATTTTGGACGTTGATGTGTTGACTGTTCAGAAATTCTCCGTTCGAAAATAGCTCTCTCGGAGGGTGGCTAAATAACGTATATAGTTACTCTCTAATGCAATCAAAAATTGTCTCGCGCCATCCTGGACTGTCAGCTGCAATGTCTTCCCATGTGTCAATATTGATTCCACGTCTGATCATATTGTGTTTGAGGCTGTACTTGAAACGCTTCACGTCTGCCGGACTGCCGCGTGTACAGTTCACCGTAAAGCAACTTACTGTTTTGGCATTCTGCTGTCATCCATGCGTTAACGAACCTCTACAAGCTGATAGATAAGACCTAGCTTAAACCAAATAAACGGAACAAAGAAACTAACGATATTGCTGCTTAACGCGGCGTTTGACTGCAGCTAACATTTCATATTTTTCATGCATGTTAAGCATTGATACCTGTAAGGGCACCGGCACGCTTAACTAGAAGATTAGCCTAGGGCAACTACCTGCGTCCCAACTGGCAACTACCCCGTGAGTCATAAAACAGACATCCTACTGTAGCCCATAACTTCGCCAAATGTTGACCGATTTTCACAATTCTTTCACCGTCGGACTCAGCAGTAAACGTGTAATGAAATAATCATTAATCCCATCACACCTCAACTGCATTGCTACACTACCTTGTGAGATAAATCTGGGGAAACTATCGACAATCTGAAACAAATGTCTCATTTAACAATAAATCTTAACTTAGTTTATTGCAGTTAATAATATAGTTTTGACTAATTTATGTCACAGTAAATATTCAGAATGTCCTCCTGTGGCTCAACTGCAGGCATAGACGTCGCGCCATTGGTCAATGAAATCGTCAATGACGCTCTGTTCCACTCGCACATGTCCAGAGCCGTTCGGAGTGTAGACAGCGAATGCACACAGAATGTCAGGGTAGACGTAGCTCGCGGAAAAGATCACGACCAGCAGAATCTATCAAAAATAATCATTTCGATATCGCAACTACATAAAACCAAGTCACTTGAGAGTTGAGACGTCGGAAGATAACAATAATCCTGTTTATAAGCTCACGACAGACAATCTACAACTGGTGTTATAACGTGCTAATTTGATCAATTTTTGTACACTTAAGTTTAACAAGGTAGTGTAGCGACGCGTTTAAGGTTTGGTTGGATCTTTAATGATCAATTCGTTACACAATCACTGCTGAGTCCGATTGTACAAGAAAAATGTTAAAAACTTATCAGTTTAAAACTCAGTCTAAGGGCGACATTCATAGCTCTAAAACTACAAATATCATTTTGCCAGGACTCATTCCAAGGGGAACCCCTTCATCGGGGGATATATATACACCGTGGTAGGAAAAATTGGTGATTTTCGACGGAAATTGCCGTCTATCTCCGAAACGGTGCGAGATCGGCCGATGGTTACTATGGAACGTTAATCGCGGCTGCCGGATCATTTTCGATGACCCCTAACCCGGGTTTCAAGGTCATGGGATACTTAAAAGTCGAATCTCTCGTAGATGGTGCGAGAGTTTTCAATTGTACAAAGCACAGTTGTAGATCACTAGGGGCTCTGCCGAAAACGTGCAAAAAATTGGGGGTCGTCGCTGAAATTTTTTTGCTAAAAGTGCTGGAAGGTGTTTTACACCAGTGATAGAAATTAAGCCTAACAGCGTTAGTCTTCGTTGAAACTTCTACGCAGACATACAGCTTAACAGAGGAAGGTTTTGGCTACAACTATGGACGCTTAAAAAGTTCAGCGAGCCATGCGTCTCGTGAAAATACCTTGCAAAGATGTGGAAAAATTCCGAAATGCCGTCGCCATTCGCAGCGACAATCGATAGGCGCGGCTTTAGGTTAGGCGGACGGCGCTCTGGCGCGTGCCTATTTATAGCCTTGTTTACAACCGTCGGCGGCGGCGGCGGTGGCGGGCGTGTTTACGTGATTTTAAAAATATTGTTTTATATTTGTCTAATAGATAGATTACTTTGCGTGTTAGTTAGTTAGATAACGGCGTAAAATGTATAGGCCTGTTGCATCGCTGCTACAGCACACTGCTAGAATGAAAGTGACGTATCGGTAGGCTACACTG
>Ga0049107_10000621_pt1 | contig 11170 bp, 8 predicted proteins | sample WorMetilPIANOSA1_FD_61187 | JGI IMG/M metagenome (GOLD analysis project Ga0049107, IMG submission 61187) | Marine gutless worms symbiont microbial communities from Max Planck institute for Marine Microbiology, Germany - Olavius ilvae PIANOSA.1 | ecosystem: Host-associated > Annelida > Digestive... | reverse complement strand
ACAGTGCCAGAGTGTGACAGCCACCCAGCCAGCCAGCCAGCCAGCCAGCCAGCCACCCAGCCACGTCGCTGTGGCTATTACGCTCAACGCTAAGGCGTCGAGCCTAAAAACCGGCATGATTCGAAACCTCCAGCACATGTCACATTTTATAGTGTAGTGACCGCAAGTGCCAGAACTGCGAACGCTTATAACGTTTTATATAGCTTCACGTTTTAGTTGAGTACTAATTAACCATTGACAAACTGTGTTAATTCACAAACATGAGATATTTCTTTATTAAGACATTTATACTTAAATTAAACAGTTTTGTTAAAATGTCGATTCCTGTAAAGAAATATGCTGCAAACTTCCGATTTTATGGCCACGTGTAGGCCTAATTTGTAGCCTGCCCTATTTCGCTAACGCGCTGTTAAATTTCGGTTGCGACTTTTAACAGGAAACTTACGTCTGGGGCCTATTTCTAAAGATAATTTGGAATTGATGATCGCACTATATACTGAGTTGATGTGCGTGAGAAAAAAAAATTAAATATACTTCTGCTGCTGTTGCTGCTGACGATGTCACTATGGCAGCTCATTCGTGCGAATGACGTTGATGGTAGAATGCATATAGTCTTTATAAGACTTCTTCATTCCGAAATTATTGAACTAATGTATTTATAAAGAAAACGTATGCTTTTGCGATGCACAGTATATAGACTAAATATCAGAGCGGTAAATTATGTCAAATGCCAATGCAAATTTTTCGTTTGGACGGTTTTTTTATAAACAACGTTTACGTATTACCGAATAATGCTCCAAGGACACTGTTCGTGGGTGCATAATTTTTCGGCCGATCGGGAGGAACATAAAAGACAGCTTCGAAATACAAAATCAATCACAACGCTTGAACGAATAGGGTTGCTAACTTGCTAATGCAATACACAGAAAATAATGCAGCTGCAGAGAGTTGTTCACCAAACAATAAACAACAGTGTCCGAACATGAAAAACGGAAATAAACACGCAGAAAATAAATTCGCGTTATGTTATCCTGAGTCTATTGTTTCCTGTAACCTGAAATAAATATATGATGATGATGATGGTGATGATGCAACAAAACTAAACACAAAGTTGTCGGTAACTGCACGCATCCTAAAAAGTAGAAAGAAACGTGCGTTGTAAGTTGGGAAATTGCAAATTGAAATATCCAATGCACTGTTTAATGTGTACGACAGTGAGAAGTAAATGCATTTATTTGCACACGCGTGTTGAAGTTCATCGTCCGTATTCCGGATGCACGCAAAAAGCAAGCGGAAAAGACGGGATGTGTGAAGCGAAGCCATCAGATGTCACGTCCGATCACACGTCACCAGTCTGTCCAGGCCTACGTATGGATGAGACAGACAGAGACGCAGACACGCGGAGATATGAAGAGAGATACTCAGAGAGAGGAAGACTCGGTGACAGATGGTGCAGGAGCTCACAAAGCCGCTGACGACGCGACGCCAAGGCGACTTAATACGAAATCGACGTCGCGAAAAACGATTCAGCAGTAGCAGCAGCAGCGGCGGCGGCAACGGCGTCATCAGGCAACGCACAGGCATCCAGCATCTCACTGCGTCCGTCCGCCCGCCCGTGCCTGCCTGCCTCGCGGCTATCTCTAACGCCGGCCGAGAATTATGTGGTCGCGGGAAATGACTGCAGCCGGCTGCGCCCGGTGGCGGGACGCGATAAGAGAGGAAGGGAGCAAGCGCGCGGCCTCGGCGGCCGGCGTGCGGGCCAATGAAAGGCCACGACCTTCTGTCAGGAACGGCCAATGTTCCGGCTTACAGCTAGCAGACTGGGCGTGGTCTTGCGGCCGAGTCCAACTGCATGCGTGAATCTCCGTCACATGCTGCAGTGCTTGCTGCTGTTCCATTGTCCGTCATCGTCGTCGTCGTCGTATGCGGGTCCATGTAAAATTCACGCTGATGGGTTCGCAATATAAGCTTATCTAATTGCTCTCGTGCTTCGATGGCGCATTGAAATATTGATGTCGGCTGACCACTGCGCAAAAATCACTGTCTTAATATTAGAAATCCAATAGTGGTATATTGTTAGACCATAATTGTGAGCATCTTACCGACACTCATTGATTTACAACAAATTATATTATGAGTGGCCTTAAGGGAACGAATTTTAAAATGTTTTGTGTTACAAAACACAAGCTACGTGCATGTGAAGTAATAGCAATGCACTGCAGTCAGATCATTTTTATTTCACGTCTGATGCGCGATTATGTCTGCCTGTCCGTCACAATGTGCTATTTGCATGTCTAAATGAATGCAAATATCGTCAAACTTTTTCCAGCACGGCCATCATTCTGGCTTTTCACCCCATATAAACCGGCGTCACAAAATTCTGACGGTTAAGACCCGCAATGGGGCGTTAAATATATATACAGACACAGGGAAAAATTCGCGTTTTTCGACGAAATCGGCGTATACATTTCGCAAACGGTACGAGATATGGATCACTAATAGGAAGTCATACCCGATCGATCTGTCACTTTCGATGACCTTAAGCGACCCTGAAAGGTGGTCGCGAATTAGGACCCAATTTTCCTGGTCAATGTCCGTATAACATACGCTCGTACCACGTGACTAACAGTGATCAAATTCAAATTCGGGGAGAGGAATAATTCTAGGGACCATGCAGCCGCGCCCCTCGTCTCAAGGAGCGCGCGGGGCCTCAGCGCTCTCAATTTTGCGGGAACCCTTTATTTACGCCCATGCACACCGTCCGTTTGATCTAGAACGACTAAATGCGGCACGGTACCCACAGGCGAGAAGGGCGTTGTTTCTATAGGGAATCAATCCAACCCAAATTTGTGGAACCCCAACATACGCCCACGCGCATGGTATGGCGTAGAGAGTATACGGTGGCCAATCTACATGAGGGTAACTTTTAGCACGCCTCCGACCCTGGGACTTCAGAGCCAAAAGTTTTTTGTGATCACATTCTCTGCGTTTTGACCCATAGATGAATGCTGACGCGCGATCTGTTTTGCGGCAGCTATCCTTCTATCTTGTATACGGCAATCAAAGATTGTAATGTCTCGAAAACGGCATAGCGCTGGCCGAAGTATGTGTGCATGATCAGTCGAACTGTATACTTGTGTTTGTGACCTCGAGTCAAAATTATGTCATTTCATTTGCAATACATTCTAAATTCGTCTATGAGTAGCATATATAGATATATTCGCAGATGACGAATAAGAACTGCTGAAACGTAACCGAAATGAAAGCCGGTTAGGTCTTGTTTCACGAACAAGCGGCGATATCTTTGAAACTTTTCATCGCTATTTGATGCATCGTTTGGCAGCATTTGATAACCTTTTCAATGTCTTTTTCAAAATAACAACACGAGTTTTTCACATGGATATTACGCTGGTAAATTGACTCTTGATAGCCCATATCCCTCGCTGCTGTATCAAATGCTGTATCAAACGTAACAATCATAGCTGTCATTGTTCCAACTGTCACTTGCTGCAGCGCGGCCTTCAGTCGCCGCGCCGTGACCAACTTCTGCTCATGCATCTTCAGAGTCAAATCATCGCGGATTTAGGCAACGAATGAATGGCAGATGGGCGGGGGGAAGACGGGGAGGGGACCGAACCGTTGAACGGGCTCATTTACTGCATGGCCCGATACTGACTGACCACGTTCCATCGCCCGCCGCTGTCGGTCGTGAGCGTCACCCCATGCAGGCGTGCGGTAAGCCACTGATGCGGGCTTATTACTCACGGACTCACACAGATAGCGACATGTGTGATGGCCGCCGAGCATGTGCAATCTAACGCACTTCCGGCGTCGACCGGAAGTTGCTTAGCAGTAACCTATATAACACTGCATTTACCGATATTTCGCTATTTCCGTCATTCATTAATGCCTAGTCAGTGTTTTAAAACCGAATCAACTACCTTGATTCCTCGGGTATCGCTTTCTGTATTGCGAAGGAGTCGGGTGCATGTCCCTCCAACTTTTTACCCGCGCGACCCGTAGCATAGCGCGGTCTTTGCTACGGCAACGTGTCCGTCTGTCTGTCTGTCTGTCTATCACACGCCGGTATTGTGTCTAAACGGTTAAACCTATCGCCGTTTATTTCGGAAATGGTGCGAGATAAGCCGATGGTTACTATGGAACGTTAATAGGAAGTCATGGGTGCCGGATTGAATGGTATCATTTTCGAAGACCTTGAATGACCCCTAACCCGGGTTTCAAGGTCATTGTATACTTACAAGTCGAATATTTCAAAAAACACAGATAAAGGAATAAAGTTACTAAAGAACACTAATAGGACACCATACCAAATCTATCGAATGATTCGAATGGTACCATTTTCAATGACCTTGAGTGGCCTCTGATCTGGATTTCAAGGTCACAACATTTTTGACATTGAATATCTCAGAAACGACACAAGATAGTGCCAATAGTGCCACAGTTACTATAGAACGTTAATAGGAAGTCGTATGTGCTCTATCGCATGGTGACATTTCCAGTGACCTTGACGGACCCTAACCCCCTTTTCAAGATCACGGCATTTTTGAAGTTAAATGTCTCAAAAACTTAGCGACAAAGTTTCTATAGAACACTAATATGAAATCATACGCAATCTATCGAATGGTACCATTTTCACTGACCTTGAGTGACCTCTGACCCGGATTTCAAGGTCACGCCATTTTTGAAGTCGAATATCGTAAAAACGGCGCGTTTTAAAGACAAAATTACTATTGCACAAGAGGAAACTATACCTTACATATGGAACGGTACTATACGTTTGGCGACTTTGACTGACCTCTAAGTGCGTCGCCCGGGTTTGTCAGCATCAGCTGAGCTTCTTATTACGACACGTCAAAGTCTATAGCGCCCACGCCTGCAGGGCCGTAAGCAGAAAAACCACAGACAGGGTTTATTGAAACGAAGCGCCAAATGCGTCGAGAGGGTTGAGGAATGGGGAGGGTTATTCCCTCCGCAGTAAAATATGGAGTTTGGCCGTCTGCAGGCAGCGTCATAACGGAGGAAAGATGCAATGCCGAATTTGGTCTCTGCTAATCAAAAGGTACAAACGTACGGAAAAACTGAGCCACTTGCGTCCCGCTTTTCAAGGTCCGCACGGATCGATTGGGTATACTTGGTTTCTTATTAGTAATCTGTGGTAAATGAGCTATTTCGTATATAGACCTGTACAGTTTCCGAGATAATCGGCGATATTTGTTGACAAACGCAAATTTTTCCTACCCCGTGTATTGAACGCCCCAACTGAGAGGGTTTCCTGGGATGTAACGCCGTTCGGGCTCAAAAAAACTAGAATTACGGCCCTACCAGACGGTGAAATATAAAGTTTGACAATACACCATGTCCAAAAAAGTAATCCGAATGTTCTTGCTGACTGTTCACAAATTTTCAGCGCGCTGCTACGGCAGTCGATGCTAAACAGTTTGTGTAAAACCCAGTTCACGTATACGGACATACGTACACGTGCACACTGCCTTGTGATGTTACGAGAGACAACGTTGTAACGAAAATGATGGAATTGCACGTAAATTTCAGCAAAAACTCAAAGTTTAAGACATTTTGTTTGTCTGAAATAAATGGGTGGAGATAGGCAATATTTCTACTTAGCCAAAATGACAGCCGAGAGAATATACATACACATTATTTGCGACTGTTTCCTGTCATTACGCATGTGCAGTTCAACAGTGGCGTTACCGTCTGCTTGACAGCGTGTGAAGAGCGAATGGTGGACATACTTCGTATAATACCTTCGTGATAACTTTACAAGGTAGTGTGCACACATATGTGAGGTGAAGTGAGTAATTTTACTCCACATTGTTAAACACTGACTACTAACGCTATGTTCCAAATTTGATGAATTACGTTAGCAATTTTTACACGCAGGTTAGCTGCCGCAAACAGATCGCGCGTCAGCATTCGAGGTCGACCGTGAAAAAATTACATCACATCTAGTTTGATCGCCATGCAAAATTTGGTTGTTGTTTCTCATACTGTGTGCACGCATGTAGGAGGTCCCAAAAATTTGGGGGGGACGCTGGGGCTACGACCCCTTGAGATGGGGGCGTGGCTGAATATAGAAACATGCTTCTGCCCAACTGTGTTACCATGCCAAATTCGGTCATTCTAGGTCAAACCACACGAGGGTATAATTATAGAGATCTCAGATCTGCCAAAAAATGTTGACCCCTCACGTCCCGCCTTTCAAGGTCACTCAAGGTCACTGGAACCGACACGGATCGATCGGCTACCTATATGACTTCCTATTAGTGTTCTGTAGTAACTATAACCTATATAACGTATCTCGTACCGTTTCCGAGATAAATGGCGATATATGCATGTATTTAACGCCGTCGCTGAGGGGTTCCCCTTGGAATTTTGTAACGGCTAGAAAAAAAACTAGAATGATACCCCTACCATAATGTCAAAATAGTGTGACGATATGTCCATTCGTTTTGACACAGTACCGGAATTGGACAGATAGACAGACGGACGGACAGACAGATATAGTTAGTAAAAGAGTATCGCGAACTGCAGCTGGCCCAAACAATTTACACTTTGTTGTAATCGCGTGTTGTAATCTGTGTTTAACTAGATTTGAATTCGAAGCTGTCCTGCGTTAAACATCATTAGATAATGCGAATTTATTGCATTATGTAATGCAAATTGTTGCTTTAGTTTTTCTTATACATTTCCTGCTAGTTTTATACACCTGTGCATTTAACATATTAAAATAAAATAGGCCTAATTGTGAATAGTGTCTGGAATAACAGTTGCTACAGTATATGCCCATCGACGGGGGCTCACCTCAACGTTTGAACCATATGCCAAGTATCTCGATTAACTGCCGAGATCAAAGGTCATTGTATAAAATGTCCATTCTACGAATTTGAGGTCCGTGCAGCGTCGAATGACGTCATTAATTCTCCCTGTACGACCATGCACCGGCACTGTGGTCATGAAATGCGCCGCCGCCGCCGCCATACGACCGACTGATAGTACTGTTGAAAGTGAAACGCTGCCGCTCGCCGCATCGCTGTTTCTTGCCTTCCAGCGGCCGCAGCAATTCCCCGAAGCATTCTTCAGCTGGAATACGGGTCAGCTCGCAACAACAGCGGCGGTGCCTTGGCCCAGTGTAATAATGTCGCTATGATTTAACGTCGTAGTCTGCAGCGTGATGTGCGTGTGCCGTGTGTGTGCTCTGTGAAGTGTCCTGGTGACGTTTGTCGTCACAGAAGTATGTACTACGTATAGGCCTAATTTTGGGACAGCTACCGCCCCAGAAACTTGGGGAGTTGGAAGGTCGTCATTGCCCTAGCTGGATTTCTAACATGTCTTCAACTACCCCTCCAACGTATGACTTCATCGACTTCAAGCACCATTTCTTAAATATATGATTTTTCAACAATGTTTTCAACTTTGTTGGCTTGGTACCTTTCTGCGCTGCGGAATACGATAGGCCTGTTTTCACTTCCGGTTTTAAAATTGGCAAGCTTATACCCGTTTCTTGTCGTTTGTGGCTTCATTTTCACAAAATCGACTGCACTCCCAGATAATTTGACCAAGTCTAGAGGCCCATGGCAGTGGCTAGAGGTACGGCAGCCATTGCTGCGGGTACGGTGCGACTGCGGGTGCCGTACTGCCAGGCAGTGACCCTGTGCGACCCGGCCTGGTGGCCAGTAAACCAGCTGGTAGAAGGCGCCGCGCATGAGCCGAACTGCGTTGTGCGCCGGATCTGATTGTCGTGGTGGTCCCGGCGTAATCTGTCCCGCCTGAATGGACCGAAACGTCGCGGCCCAGTCGGCCGTGTCGGTCCGACGCGGTCTTACCCGGTAGCACCAGTTTAACGATCCTACAGTGTGTCTCTTGACGTATCCGGTATCCACTAAACGACCGCTCCAGAATACTACAGGACTGATAACGCTGTGAAAGCAGTGTTGTGAAGTTATCCGCAGAAACTCTAGACGTGCAGTCAGAGACCGCTGAATGCCCGCCCATCCATTGCAATGTGTTGAAGTCAATAAGTAAGTAAGTAAATAGTGTCAAAGTCCAGTAGGAACCAGGACGCGAGATCAGCGGCATAATGGTCGCTGGTGAATGTCAACAAAGAGCCATGATGCTGTATGAATCAACAGGCGCTTTAGACGCTTTCGAGACATCTGACCTTGATCTTTGATCTCTTACCTTTCGGACCCAAAATCAATCCCAGAGTGCCTCAAGTCATCACAATTTACCCAATTCGGTGACCTGGACATACAATCGTTGTAGACTTGGAGTGCAGAAAGACAGTTTCATGGATACATTACCGCTATATTCGCGCTCCACTCCGTGGGCATGGATAAAAAAGTGGAATAGGAAAATTAGTGCTTAAGCAAAACTATAACACTGTAACACACACGACACATATGAGCCTCTATACAGAATATGTCAACAGATCAACTGTCAAAAAGGTCGACGCTTCTACGCAAAGGCGAAACAACCGCCTCCTATACCCTATAATGGGGACGTGGACCCTAACCCAAACGCAAAAAAAAACAATTTTGCTCTTCACATACTTAATTTTGTCAATAGCATTTCTGCATGGCGCTATATAGCCTATCGGCACTCGAAATGTTGACAATTTCCAAAAATCAGCGATAGCATTATCGAAATATTGATACTACATCAAAGTACGTCGATAAAGTGCTGGCGACAGTAGGTTAACACAAGAAACTCCGCTATCGCTGACAAACCTCATGACGCGTTTAGAGATCAGTCAAGGTTACCAAATATGGTACCATTCCATAGTTAGGTATGGTTTCTAGGTTCGGTATTAGTGTACTATAGTAACTTTGTGCCTAAGAGATATTCGACTTCAAAAATGCCGTGACCTTGAAAACCGGGTGAGTGTCCGTCAAGGTTATTGAAAATGTCACCATTCGATAGAGTGCATGGGACAGTTCTATGGTAACTACGGCTCTATCTCGTGTCGTTTCGGTGATATTCAATGTCGAAAAATATCGCGACCTTGAAATCCCGGTCATGAGTTAGTCAAGATCATTGAAAGTGGTACCATCCGATAGATTGGGTATGGTTATGGTACGGCTATAGTTTTGAGATATTCTACTTCAAATATATACATCTTTATTCACCATCGAGATGGTAGCACAGTTTATATAACAAAAACTTAACTAAAATATGTAACAAATATGCCATGACCTTGAAAACCGGGTTAGGCGTCCATCAAGCTCATTGAAAATGTCACCATTCGATAAAGCGCATCTATTGACCGTTCTATATGGTTCTATATCTCGTGTCGTTTCTGAGATATTCAATGTCAAAATATGTTGTGACCTAGAAATCCGGATCAGAGGTCACTCAAGGTCATTGAAAGTGGTACCATTCGATAGATTTGGTACGGTTTCCTATTAGTGTGTCGCTAAGAAGCACCGTTTTTGATATATTCGACTTTTAAGTCTACAGTGACCTTGAAACCCTGGTTAGGGGTCACTGAAGGTCATCGGAACCGACATATCGATCCGACACCTATGATTTCCGTTCCATAACAACCATGGCCCTATCCGTTTCCGAGATAAATGGCGATTTCAGTCGAAAATCGCAAAATTTTCCCACCCCGTGTATTTTGCCCCCGCTAGCGGGGTTCTCTTTGGAATTGGGTATCGGCGCTCGGGGTCAAAAAACTAGAATGATCGGGCTAGCGGACTGAGAAAGAAGTCTGACGACATCTTCAGCCGACTGAATACAATCGGGGACGGCCCGTCAGAACGAAATCCCATCAGAACAAAAACATTTTTCGATTTAATAAAACGAGAAATTTCGTTGTGATGGGCTTTCGTTCTGACGGGATTTTCGTTCTGACGGGAATTCGTTCTGTCGGGATGTCGTTCCAGTATACTAACTGACCCATTTGCAAATGAAATTCGGTCTTGCTGTATAAAATCGTTTTCGTTTTCATGTTGTTTTGATTTTTTGTTGACTTGTTCTGATACGTTAATTACTTGTTGCAGTCAAATAAATTACTGGAATTAATATTAACGTCTGTTAGAAAAGCAAAAGAATAACGAACAAATATAGCATATCGTGGATATAATAATCATGAACGGTTATAGAGCATTACACAAACAAGCACATGTCAAACACAGATCTAAAAACAGAAGTTCTTTGTTAACACATGGTCCTAACGAGTCTCAAACATGTCCGCGCCTACACAAATGACTCACTATACACCAGTCGCGCCAGAATAAGCAATAGGCGCGCGGAGTCAATCACATCGTTCTGTTGGATGTCTTGTCTGCTTCCGGAGGTGATTTCCAACGCGCGAGATAGTGTTCGATGCGTTCGTCCTTCCTGACGTACTCACGACGACGTGGCGGTTGCAGGATCTCGGAATGGTACTGCTAGTCCGCAGTTTTCCGTGACGTTGCGATAGTTCGGAATAGCAGAGTCGGTGAGTTAAGGCTGGCAGCATTTCTCCGATGACAAATACAACGCCGCCTCACAATCGGTCACGATCTCCGTACGAAGACCCAGAACAGCGAGATAGGCAAGCAGTCGCTCGAATAAGATGCGATATGTGACGGCTTGTTTGTTGGGCAAGAAGGCGTACACCAATGGGACCACGAAGCCACCATACTGGCCATGGATCGTATAAAATTGTGCAAAACTGCATGAAGAATACCATGCGTGATACTATAGTTGTCTCTCTCTCTGTCAGCAGTTCACAACGCATAGGACTACAACTAAAAAATCACCTAAAAGCACAGATTCACTGATTCACGTCCATTCAGACGCAATTAATAATTAACGTTTTCTTACTTTTCATGCTCTTCGGGTATTTTAAAGTCATTTTCGTGAATTTTTTTCATTGGTCTATCGCAAAATAATATAGTGTCATTGTTTCGAGCATAGTGTTGCTCTATTTTTCCTCATTTTCCTTTAACTTATAACTCAGGGTGTACCTGTAGATTTACAAGCAGACATGTAACAAATTTCACCGTTTTTGGCGACTATTAAGTTGTCAATTACTGCGCTATGTTTTTTTTAAATACTCGACTCACTGCAGAGCAGCAGATATTGGAACCTTCCTTGTGTGTTCGGTGGTTCCGCCCTAAACACTTGCAGCCGCCAATGTCGGTGG
>Ga0049107_10000620_pt1 | contig 11176 bp, 9 predicted proteins | sample WorMetilPIANOSA1_FD_61187 | JGI IMG/M metagenome (GOLD analysis project Ga0049107, IMG submission 61187) | Marine gutless worms symbiont microbial communities from Max Planck institute for Marine Microbiology, Germany - Olavius ilvae PIANOSA.1 | ecosystem: Host-associated > Annelida > Digestive... | reverse complement strand
CTGAAATCCGAACACGAAATCTGCCGGCCGACCCGGGGATTGAACCCCGCCCCTCCGGCAGACCGTTCCGGCAGGTGCGCACTGTGCCTCAGCCCACTGAGCCACCGAGGCAGGCCTAAGTTTTAGTCTGTTTCTTAATATTTTAATTACCTTGTTTTATTCTGTTGAACAAATAACTAATTTTGTTCTTGTTCATGACAATAATGCTGCATTTTTCAAAGTAATTCAGAAAGACTGGTTGTATTGCAATGATTTTGAATTTAGCTTCCTGGCTTATGTAGTAACTGTGGTTGGTGTGATGTTGAATGATGATTGTAGGTGACTGGTAAGATCCCTACAGCAATGAATCCATTTAACCAAGGCTGTTGTCTCAACTGCTGTCACCTGTTATGTGGGCCTTCGTATCCAAGGTGAATATAAATTACACACAAACTGTTTTAGTGGCCATTCTCACAGTATTTACCTGGTTAGTCATTTATCACATTTCCTGCTGTATACTTTTATACCACTGCAGTGTATCCAGTAAAAAGCTTCTCATGTCATCTTGCACACTATCCAACTGTGTGTTTTATGGACGACCAATCTCTGCCTACAGCCACTTCCATCACTAGGTAACACTTAACACAGTCATTAGCGGCTTTAATGTTCGATTAGCACTTTCACCCGTTAACGCTGTATGAAGAAGAGAAACTACTGTCACATCGAAGCATAGTAATATTGTTATCACATGATTCAAGATAAGTAAGAATTGAACCAGGTTAGGACAGAGCCATGATTCCCAAATAAAGAAAAAAGTCGGGATGAATAAGAAGTTACCAGCAAACATTATCACCAGCTGCAGAGGTCATGAACATAAGAGCTAAGATAATTTTTGTTTGAGATAATGGTGAACATAGTATAGCAGAACTTTTTGTTTGTTTGCTTGTTTATGTGTTCTTTAACAAGCCTGTCCAGCACTGCCTAATGTGCCTATAGGGGGGAGCAATTAGAAATGCTCCAAAGACTTAATTCCTTGCCCTTTGTCCTGCTAGACATCAATTTCTTTGGATTCAGGGCAGCTCAGCTAACTAGGCGACTTGATGCCTTCGACCAGAAGCCTGTGATATATCCTGCACATCCCATTCACGGCACATGTCACCAATCAGGTCTCCACTGCATGTCACATGTCTCCACTGCAGGTCAACCACCGGTCACTTCCCTCGTGAAGTTGCAACGGCTAAAGCTGTTTGGCCAAATTGCCCGAGCAGAACCGGTTCAAGACCATGCACGCGCACTGCAAACTTCCATCAGTCGTCTCCCTGAGGATTGGCGCCACCCAAGAGGTCGTACACGCCAGTCTTGGCTACGAACAGTCAAAGCTGATCTAAAGCCACTCAGCTTTGGCCTCTATACAGCGTGTCGGCATGCGGCCGATCGTTCCGCCTGGCAGAGTGTCATGGAAACAGCTATGCTCGTTGTCGGGTGCGCCATTCCATGATAATGATTATGAACTAGGCGACTGAGGTGCTCACAGTCGACAGACAGTGAATTAATTAAACACCAATTAACGGACTAACTAACTGATGACATTACCTCCACCAAAGAGTTTATGTTTTCATTTGTGTTAGTTTGTTCGTTAGCAGGATTACGCAAAAATTACTTAACTGATTTTCACAAAACTTTGTGGAAAGATGGCACATGGGTCATGAAAGAAACCGTTAGATTTTGGTGGCACTAGAGATCACGTCATGATAGGTTTAGGGTGGGGTACATCATTGGTTTTCCAGTGTCTGCCATGTGCAGCATGGACATGGAAGATGATGGCACAAGCTTCGGTTTATCTTTTACCTGTACACAAGAGCTCCAACAGAGCTGTGTCTATGAAATGTGGAGTTTATGCACCACACTGTCACAACAGTAAGATGTCTGTATTTGATACAAATGCTAATGTGAAAACTTTCCGTAGCTGGGAGTAGTTTTTATTGTGACACTCTGTCTTATTTGCAGCCTTATTCATTGGTTGCCGTCGTCGGCATACAGGAGGGGTGATGATGGGGTTGTTGGTGCTGAGTACCAAGCCGCGTCAGGTGGCAGTGTAACAGTCTATGTTGACAGCGGCAAAGGCCTCGCAGGGCCGCCGACACTCGGTGGCACGGGATACAGCAGGGTATGATGTTTATAATGCCTTATAAAATGTAGTTAATAACTGCTTTTTCAGTTCAGCTGAGTTTTATTTGTCAATAAATTCAGCTTGTCATCTATCTGACTCTGAGTCTGTTATAATCTCGGCTGTCGATGTCCGATCAGCAAACTAAATGCAGTGTTGAGTGACTATCACAGATGTTGCATCGCATTTGCAAACCGTGACACAAGACTAAACACTGTCATTTCATATCTTGTCAGCCAGTATATCATGGGGTTCACAGAGAACTTGCTGATCAGTAGAAGATATTTCACAGTAGTTCTAAGGAATTGTCCTGTTATACCGCGCAGCAGTGAAATTGGACATGTATTACAATTCAGGTAGCGATAGTCTGTACGTAATTGAAGTACATATGCAGTTTCTAAGTGCATGATGGTTGCAAACAAGTGAGCATTGCTTTTCCGGTATTTGAGTTTTGTTTCGTGGCTTTTCTAGCGTTATCAGTAAATATTGAATATGACAATGACTTAAGTGTTTAGGTGCTGGACTTTAGCCCAGTGAACCCAGGTTTGATTCCCAGGGACAGTCATATGAGTCACTGGTGACAGCAGGAGGGGCATCTGTCCGAAATTGCTACGGTGCACTAGAAAAATCCCACTGCATGTGGTAATGTCAGAGCCTTGATAACGAGAGAGGGCAAGGCATTCCTCATTGCATGTGATTATAGTATACATAGCATTATTATTTGTGCATTTACAGCACTCTGCTGCTTCGAATGCTGCTGCAGAAATTTCCTATGATATGTGTTTATTGACTCACAACATATTTTTAAAATTTAAAAAAATATTTTTAAAAAATATTACGAGCATTCGTGACATTCAGTTAGCTGTTTGGTGAAAGCAGTGGTCTATATTTTGCGAGCAAATAATGTTAACAACTTACTGGTTTAAAACTCGCTGTGATGCGGCATTGCGCTTACGACGATGTAAGTACTTCAATGCTACACTGCGATCTGTAATGTACATTGGCACAGACTACCTGGGTTTTGTGTTCACATTTGCCATAACAACTGTCAAACATTTCACTTTTTAAAATATGCATAAAGTGCTGAATAGCTCAGCAGATTCTTGGCTACAGATCTACAAGTTTCAAACCAAAGAAGTGCTAATGATTGAGGCTTTTGCCGACAGTGCTAATGGCGTCCGTGGTACATATGGTAGCAGTTTATTAGATGTATGATGCATTAAGCAAAGAACAGAGAATGCAAGACTTGAGGTGGAATAAGTAAGAATGGAAATTGTGGGATACATACACTGTGAGAATTGGAAAATGTTTTAATTTATTATTCACCATTTATTACTTTGTTAGGATAACTGTTTCTTGTTAATGTATAATTTTTCCTATGTTATGCGGATTGGGCTTGAATATGCTCTGCAGCAATTGAAACAGTAGCGTATGTTTCTCCATTCTCTTGTAATGAATTCGGTTTAAGTAATTATGGAGTATTTAAACTTTCATGTAAATTAAACTGAAGGCAAGTATATGACTTGTAGATGTTTGTGAGGCAATGACCCTCGTTCAGTTGTTGATGTTGATAGTTCTTGGTTGTACTAACCAGGTACGAGCTTGCTGCATGATGTAGTGTTAGCTTACTAACAATATTTACACACACACGACTCTTCACTAACTGTTTAACAGCTTACAATCTGCCAAGAAGGTCGTGTTTCTTTATAAAATTTTATGGAATGGTTGCACATAATCCCGGGACCAATCGATTAGATTTCGAGTGACCTTGAATGTCCTGGTCAGAAGGTCAAAATAGTTTTTGGGAATAACTCGGTTGAAATTTGTCGTGCATCATCATTAGAAAAATTAAATCTAGCTCACTCATTTATCTCAATATTTCTAAATAAGATTATGACTGAGATTAGATAGAGCAGCGGTCAAAGTTCAGAGGGTCAGATGACAATGAAATGCAGTATGGACTATATGTTGTATTGAACTTGAATGTGCACTATTTGGCTTGCCTTGGCGTAGGTTTGTGCTCTCCAAGTGCTTCTAATTAATCAAACTTTGTTAACAATCAGCTGTCCTGGAGAAACTGCTCATTTCTGTGCATTTCATCTTTATGCCATGTCTGCTGTAATTTTGCATGTACCATAAAAGTCAGCCGAGGCCACATTATAAGTACTAGCCACTTAGCATTGGCCTTCAAGCAAGGGGCAGCCTGTTATGCACCATTTTCTGGGGATGTATAAGACTAACTGTTGAGCATTATAATATGACATACATGTGCCGTCTAAAACCATCCTCACCTTTAGCCCTTACAAGATTAAAATTACAAAGAAATGTGATGCAATTGTTGATCCTGTAACTACTGACAATTGTTCGTAAGTTATTGAAACAAATAAGAAAGTGATGAAAAGTTAAGATGAAACTAGACACCAAGGTACGATATGTTTTGTTGTCTATATACAATTTGAGCTTCTGTCTGGATGTCCACTAGTCGTATATCCACAGCGTTTGACACAGATTCACCAAATTCGGCAGCATGGTCTGTTATGGGGAGGAAAATATTTACGGATCAACCAACACACCCATGTGGATGGGGCCCAGAAAAGGCGAATAATCTGTGCTCAGGTTGCTTTACCCAATTTAGAGTAATAACCCCACAAGGAGGCGTATTTCTAGGTATTGACTGGCTCCCAACAGAGGGTCAGCAGAGTCACGGGTCCTGCTGCAGAGTTCATTGCTCCGTTGGAATTATAATATTTTAAATTTATCTTGACAATACAACTTGTAGTTAGTAGTTGGCATGTGATGTGTCTTGTCTTCATAGGCAGTATCTTAGTTCGTTACACTTGAGTTGCTAAACTAATAGTCATAGTTATATTGTAGGGCTTACTAATGTCAAAAAGTTTCTGGTATCCTGATGCATTTAAGTATTAATGGTATCATCACTGATATTTCAGTCTATAAGTTTTGACGATATTTTTGGCCTGATATTTCCATATTCTGATACTGATACGTTTTTGTTAAATGGAACAGAACTTATTTAGCAGACAAAACGTGTTTTATTAGAAAAGTTGCAGTTTTTATTTCAGCAATTACTGTGATCTTCTGCACCATGTACTTTGAGTTACCTGAGTAACAAGTAAGGTAGCAAGCATATCCATCTGTGTAACACCAGAAAGTCTATGGCGGTTTACAAACTACCTATAAGTTGAGAAGATATTACAAAGTATCTGTATTGAATCAACAGTATTTTTTCGAATGTTTTAAGCAGCACTTTGTCACTGACATGTGTAACATATTGATGATGATGATGATGATTGTGATGATGATGTATATTGTGCAGATTTCTAGTTTTAATAGTTGTGTTCAGTATATGTTTGTGTGTTACTTTCAGCTGCCTGCTGTGAGTACGCTGCAGTACAACAACACGTTGAGTAAGTTGGAAGCAGACAAGAAATGCGGTCACCTTCAGTCGCCAGAACGCTCTGTGGCTGAGCCGCCCATGATCCGACGACATAACGTATCATTCTCGCCGTCGTTGTCGGCACGAAAGATGTACGTTCAACAGCCAAACTTTGTCCCAATTACGTCAGCTACTTCAGGTTCTCTGCCAAATGAGACAAAGTATGTTGCTGATCGGGGTCCTCTGTCAAGTGATATGAAGTATCCAGAGGTTCACGTGGTTCCTCGTGTTGGTACGACCCATGCAGGCTACCAGCGTGCATGGCATGGCACCATGGCCACAGGACCACGGACTACACTGATGTCCCATCCGGCAACTGTCAACCGAGACTTGTACAGAGCACCAGCTGTAGCGACAAACTTATCGGCAGGTGGTTCTCTGCATCGGAAAAGCACTAATCCCACCCGGTCTCGGGGAATTACATTTGGAACTAGACCTGCTGGCCTGCCCCCTAGTGGATATAGTCAGAAACATGACTGGATAGCTGCGAGCGATTTAGAATACCGCGTTTGAAGAACAGTAGCATTTTGTTTGCGTCTGTCGATGTATAAAGTTCTTTATCATTCTTTTTTTGTGTAAATGTTAAGTGTATGAATATTAAAGTATTAGTTACTGGGATTTGATCTGTCTGTATTGTCCTTGTAATGGAAATCATGTCTGTACTCCGTTGTTTTGCTACCCGGTTTAATTACTTAGTTATTTGTTTTGTTGTACTTGACACTCCACACAGCCTGTTCATATTAGTTGTGAGTAGCAAAGTTGATCTGATGACACTGCAAGGCATTCATGTCTGTCTGTCTGTCTGTCTGTCTCTGTCTATCTCTTTGTCTTTATCTCTCTCTCTCTCTCATAAGTTGAAACCTTTGGTAATGACAGTGCTTTGGTAAGAAACTTCTTTGCCTTGTGGTCCAGAATGTGTCAAAGTCATTATCACTTTCTTTTTAAGCAATTGGCATTTCTGAAAATTCCCAGAAATACTGCTTCTGCATTTTATATGGCAGACTGTTTTTTTTCATCCGAACTAAAAATGTTAAGCAGTATGAAAGTGGTATGCTGTACTTTTAAGTTTTGGAACTGATTTTATTTATAAATTATCAGGTTACTCCAGAGAGTACAATTCCCCAATAGAACCTGGGAGCGTCTGAGTGTGGTGCAGTAATCAACCTGTAGAAAATTTCTGCTCCCGATGACGCATTAATCTGGCAAAATTTGCTAGCTATGCATCAGTTGGTTTCAGCACGAGTTAATAGAGAAGAAAAAAGTTGCACTGTGGGTTCAGCCCCTTGATTTGCGTTTGTCATGATCGACTTAACACAACCTTCGCATCCCCTGTGTTACCTTGCCAGTAACCCGGTTACCAGTATTCTAAAGAGGACGCACTTGGGCCCTGCTGCATAGAAGTTTGCTGTTGTCAATTTTGCCGATGTTCGCGCAAGAATGGTTTTGCTTATGTCAATGTATGTGACTGTAATGTCTCGTAGTAAATAGAATAGAAAGTATCGTCTCTGTGCCGTCTGCTAAAGTGTTAAGCTGATTGTTGAGGATCTGTATTTTTCTGCTGTTAAACCAAGTCTGTGATTAATAGAAAAGAGATGTTCGACAGATGTACAAGTGTAAAATTGTGGATCACCTGGAAGGGACTGGGACGCAGGAATGCATTTCCACCCTCTGGTTGTACAATACTGCATTTGCCACCCTTGTATTTTCTCTGGTGCTGTTTGGAGTCATCGTTGATGCACATCAATAATTTGGGCATAATTAATAGGCTTAATAAACTTTTAAAAAATCTTTTTACAGTTAAATGTAGATTTCTTACTTGTCATCACTGGCATAGGATATTCGTTGAATACAGGCAAGTGCAGTACCATGCATAAGGCAAGAACAGGCTTATGCATATGACGTTCAATTCAGCACTTACATAGAACTTTGCTTGCTTCGACCAAATACTGTGAACATTTTCTTGCTTGTGCCAAAAATGTAACATTATTTTGCATAGGAGGCTGCATGAATGATGAAGAAAAATAGTCGTTAAAAAATCAATAATTTGTATTAATTAGAAATTTACTTAACTGTTATTGACTATTAACTGATGTTAATTTTGCAAAAATTAATTGTTGAAAAATTTAATCATTACCACCAGTAATAACAAATAATAATGCCAAGCCCCAGACGTCTTAAAAAGTAATACTGAAGTTGTTAAGAATGTGATACAATGTCAGTCTCCGTTGCATAGTTTTCAATCTGGTATTGTTACTGTCGTGCAGTATTTCATCCAACATTGATTTTTCTGACTTAGGCACTGTTTGCTGTTGTTTTGTGCTTGCCTGTCTCCCCAGTATGATAGTGCCAAAAGGACGCACAGGATTGGGAAGTCAAAGCAGTATCCATTTGGCAGGCTTACCGAGATAAACCTCTAATATGTCTGTTAAAACAGTGCATTCTTGTATGTGCGTGTGTTGCATGGTTATATTTTTAAGCTTAGAAGTGATTTTGTTGTCGTCGTATCAGTCCATCAGCTTAATAACTTTATGTTCCAATTTGTAATCCACCTGTGTGAATGTATGCAATTGGCCGCTGCACAGTTACCATGTAATTGATTCCATATGTGTATGCCTATGTAAATGCTGCATGCCTTGACTTGCCTGATCTAGTCACATGTTAACGGCTGTTAATGAAGACAATTACCTCCGCCAAAGAGGTTATGTTTTCATTGATATTAGTTTGTTTGCTAGCAGGATTACGCAGAAACTACTTAACCAATTTTCACAAAACTTGGTGGAAAGGTGGCACATGGATCACGAAAGAAACCATTAGATTTTGGTGGCAGTCCAGATCATGTTTATGTTTAGGGTAGAGTTACGGTTAGGTGAGCGAGATGATGCGTGTTTCCAGACGTTTGTTTAATAATAATTTTGCCACATTAACAGCCTTGGCGGTATGCACCCTACTGAGTGCAATTTGGTTTGATTTTGTATTGTCTCACACCAATCCTGTTGTCACTTTTTTCAGTGCGTTTGATGCATAATTTTGCATTAATCACTTCGCCTATGTAATCGTTTTTCTGTTGTAACGCCCACAGTTATTTGCAATTACCAGCTTATTTGCAATTTATAATTATTCTAACTTCGGAAAAGTCGGCCTTCAGTTCTTTGACATCGTTGGTTGGGTGTCTGGAGGGTATCCAGTCTGTAGAAAAAGTCTCACTGAAGTAATTGCTGGTCCAATGTGGCCGGTTTAACAGAAATTGAGAGTAGCGAAGTACTTTCTAGTAATATAACAGGCTGCCGGTAGCTTAGAAAAGTGTGTTAATTGTTTGCATAGTGCTGTTAAGTCAGTGTTATGTCGAGGCACCATGGTTTGAGGCCGAGACCAAGGCAGTTGCCTTCGAGATCAAGACCGAGGCCAAGGCAGTTGGTTGGTTCGTTGGGTTTAATGTCTGGTCAACACAATTTTCTTTTTTTCAGGGACGATCCCGAGCCTTGGACCGACCAGCAGTATGCTAACAAGACACATTGGAGCAGTAATGCTACCACGTACGACAGACTTTTTATTCCTACAGAATCCGCCGAATTAACCAGACTATGTAAACGGGTATTCAGTACCGTTCAAGTAAAGCACCAACTTCAACCAGCTACAGTACTGCCCCGCCGCGACCATTCTAGGAATCTGCATCGACCAAAGCCTTGAATGACTTCTACACTGCCGCTGATAATCAGTCAAGAACGTTGTCGATCCACCTCTACTTATCAGCTGCATTTGATACGATCGACAGGCCACTACTGCTCCGGTTAGAAACAACATTCGCGGTCCTTGGTCATGCTCACGGCTGGATCCGCTCATACCTCCAAGGACGCGAGCAGTTCGTGACAGTCGGCAGTTGGAAGTCAGAAGTTGATAATAAAAGTGACCTACTTTTTTCTGAGGCACAAGGTAGCCCCCCTCGGCCCCCTGTATTTTATTATGAGCAGCGAATGGTTGTGATAGTGTTTTTTCTTGTAATGTTTTCACTTAATTCTTTATTATATTACAGGAAAAAAATTCTAGTGCATGGTGTAAAAGTTTCTTCAAACATCATACATGCTTGAGCATAGATGTGAATGCACTTATAGGTTAATAATACAAATACAGCTATGCATACACTAACATAAACAAACTATAATAAAAATATTACATTTAACATATAAATATGACGATATATGAAGTTTATTTCGCCAATAGGGCAGCGAAACAATCTGCATAATTACACAAAGAAAATGTGTGTACAGTAAAACCACAGACAAACAAGACAAAAGACAAGACGGCTAAAATACCAAGCACACAAAAAATAGCACATCAAAAGCATTCAACTGCCATAAAAATATCCCTTAAATAGCACAAGTTCTTGTCTACCAGTACACAGGGCCTATACATGTCAAATGAAGTAAAATAATAATAAAATATGATAACGAAGGTATAATTGGTATTGGCAGCACAAAATTTACAGAAAAAGTTTGCGTAGTAATAATCTCTACATCCAACAACAAACTTTCAGTATGTATGCAGAAAGTTAACGTCAACATCGATATAGAAAATACGACACGGCACACTGTTGATAAACCAATAGGCGCCTACATTCACTAATATGGTTTACAATACGCAGATGTCCGATGCAATGACTAACTCGATTTCGAATTTGCCAGCATTAAAGAGACTGTGAAGCGCTTACAAAACTTAGTGTTTGTGTTCTAGTGCCAAACTGTCAAATCTAAGATACATAACTTTATAACAGTACTCAACTGTAACTGTAATGTACACGGGTGGGGGATATAAGAATACGAACATCTGCATATAGAATCTAGCACATGCATCGTCCACTAAGGCAGCAGACAAGTTTAGAAAGCATTCTGTATTGCAATTAAGAGGCTGTCAAAATGAAACAACTGGGGATAATAAACCTCTCTGAATTCACTTACAACAAGCTGTATAGGTGGGCGGCCGCCACGATATGCCCCCGCCCAGGCCTGCAACGGAAGCGCGCAGCGGCAGCCTTGAGCCGGATCGGCGGAGCTGGACCCGATCAGCCAATACGCGCCATCCAGCCGGCCGGCCGCACACCGCTCGCAGACCGGATGTACGTGACAAACGTCAGACAGACAGCTAGACGTAAGACGTCAGACAGCATCATCGCTTAATGCCCTCTGGGCGGGGACATAATAACGAAATAGCATATTAACGCAATTGTCACATAAATATAATAATTATGTGATATTTAACACATACGTCGTATATATTATTACTAAATATGCAGCTCGCTTGATGCAACAGATCAAATACTGCAGTTGGTAATGTATTTAATATTGTTGTCATGATCACTCCATCCTCTGTTGATTAATAATTGGATATTATATGGGTACACAAACTACTACGATTTGTGCTGTTTTTTTAATTTTTTTTTGTGTGTGCTGATTTGTACTTCGACTGATTTTTCCTGCTGTATGTTGCTTGTATATTATCTGTCTGTCATTGTCTGTTTTCTGATTATGCAAGACAGTATCTGTTAAAATGGGTGGCCAGCTAGATAAGCGTATGCTTCACTG
>Ga0049107_10000618_pt1 | contig 11187 bp, 4 predicted proteins | sample WorMetilPIANOSA1_FD_61187 | JGI IMG/M metagenome (GOLD analysis project Ga0049107, IMG submission 61187) | Marine gutless worms symbiont microbial communities from Max Planck institute for Marine Microbiology, Germany - Olavius ilvae PIANOSA.1 | ecosystem: Host-associated > Annelida > Digestive... | reverse complement strand
GTGTGAAAGTTTCGTGAAGATCCGTTCAGCCGTTTGGCCAACTAAGGCGCGCATAAAAAAAGATAAAAAAACATCGGCAAAATATAACATGGACGCTCGCTGAGCGTGCGTCCATAATTACCCTGAATACGAGGATCGCCCACGTTGCAATATCGCGCAAAGCGATCTACACGTAAGCGACTGGATAGGTCGATTAATTGGAATTGGACGAACATCACCTTTTCTGTTTATATCCTAACAAACGATGCGAAAAGCGCTACAACGATTTGCTGGAGAATTCAGGATTGGAAGGAAGTTAATCGCAATCTTCGGTATGCAGATGACATCGTCTTACGGGCCACGTCACCAGAAGAACTACAGCTGTTGGTGAACCGTGTCGAGAGGGCTGGAAAAGGAGTACAAATACAGAGTAAATAAGGAAGTTATGACTAACACTGATGAAGTAGCTTGCATCGTGTGTTACTGAATGCATTGTCGTTGTCGCTGCATTTCAGATACATTTCGTGCATTACGACAGCGTGTATGAGAGCGCTAGTGTGGCCGCTAACCAGACTGAGGGACTGGCGGTCATTGCTGTCTTCGTCGAGGTATCGGCTGCATATATTAATGTGTTATGATTTTAGACACGTGGAACTTGAACAAGTAATTAGATCACGACTGCACTGCTACTCGCCCGTGACGTTGCGGCGGAAGACTGTATTAGTTTTGTCATGTTAATCTCGCTGAGCTCGAGACAAAGTACAACACAGTAAAAACTAATAATCATCATCATTTATTTGCTCGAAGCAGTTACAAACCTGAATGCAAGACAACAGCAGGACAGTAAGGTCTAAGAGACACTAATAAGTTCCCATAAAAAAGAAAGATATACTTTCAAAACATAAACATCACTAGAGACAAGTTTGGACTACATGAACTCCTGTTGGATTGCAGAGTGAGTGGACCCCTAAGTAGCTGACCCACAGATTGCAAAGTTGATAGCCTTAACTCAAACGTTATCAACATAATATATAGAGGGATCCCGAAGAACACTGGCTGCCTGGGAAGCTGACCCTTGAGTTTGGGGCATGGTCGACCTTTAGAAACCTGCCTGCCGTTGCTCTAGATCGGTTACGTTATTGCCAAATTTGGTAGTTCTGAATCAAATAGCTTGAGCGGGAATTAAGGGGGAAAATTTGTTTGGCTTCTTGGGACCCCCATCATATGAAGAAGTGGTGTTGGCCCTTACAAACCTTTCCCTAACATTGGTGCATTATTACCGGTATGCCAAATTTGGTACCGGAGGCATTTATCGTACGCTGGGATCCTTGTAAGGTATTTCAATGCATTTCTTATAACGGCTGCTTTAGCTACACTCTAGAAAAACGGGATTTGACACTTCATAGAGCCCATTTATCAATGAATAATAAATTAGATTTAACACCATAGCCCTAATTCCAGCACTGCATTAGTAAGATTTGTTGAAATCAACTGTTGAAGTAGCTATAATTAACATTCTCTGTTGTTGTACTGTGCGCAGATCGGCGACGAAAACAACACAGATTTCGACAAGCTGATCCGACACTTTGAACAAATTAAATCTCCAGGCAGTTTGACGTTCTGTGTTTTCTGAAGTAGGCTGATGTACGCGTACTGGTATCTAAAACGTGGTTTTTCGACGCTAAATTTGCTGCAGAATGATGCCATTCATGGACACAGTGAGGCTGATATTAACGTCTGCGATCGGCGGGCGTGTTGCCAGAGATTTCACCACTCTTGCTCACATCTGTTTTTTTTTGCTGCGCAAAAGACATCGGTCTCTGCTTGCAACTTGCACCGTTGTCTAGGGCTGAGTAGACTAAGCTGGCTTAACTGCCAGCTTTCGAGCGCACGTTAATATAGTATCTTTACTTACTTACTTAGTAGCAACCTCTTATCACATCTTTTGTGTTGGTAAAAGAGAACACTACTACTACTACTACTAATAATAATAATAAATTTAATCACCGGTTGTAGGTTCAGAAGAGGATATTGGCTCGTTCCCGCTAACGCCGCTTCTTCCAGACAATATGGGTGATTATTTCAGATACAACGGCAGTCTGGCCACTCCTCCGTGCTTCCAGAGCGTCATCTGGACTGTTTATAAACACCCGGTCGTGATCTATAAGAATCAGGTGCGAAAGATATGATTGCAAATTGTTATTAGAGTACACAGCAAAATGAAGAAGTGATAATTTACTAAACTGTAATTAGAACTGAAATGAACGGCCTGAATAACAACGGCGTGGGCCCTATTAACTACAATGAGTCCTTAGACCTCTAAAACACAAATGGCGAACTGTTTGCAGAGTTCTGTGTCCTTCAAGAAGTCACTTGACAGGATTGATCTGACTGATTTGTTATCTGATGTGTGATTTCTGGACTGTTTCATGTTACAAATGTTCAGTTTAATTATGTCTGTGGTTAAACTAGATTTCACTTCCTATTCTGTGTCAACAGTACTATTAGGGCAGCTTCTGCTGCCTTGCTGCCTATTAGGGGTCTGCATAATAAATGAACATATCGTCAAACTCTTTCCACTATTTGATAGCAGCATGAAAAAGGCGACTATGTTTTCACCCGTGTCTGTGTCGTCTGTCTGTTTGTCTGTTTGTCTGTTAACAGGATTCGTCAAAATCAATCAAAATCAATCAATCAATCAATCAGTGAAGTGAAAGGAAGTGGAATGAAATCGAATGGAATGGAATGGAATGAAATGAAATGAAAAGGAATGAAATGGAATGAAATGAAATGAAATCGAATCAATCGAATCAATCAATCTGAATAGGCGGGGCATTAAGCGATGATGCGCGTCTGACGTCTGTCTGTCTGTGTGTCGCGTACATCGGGCCTAAGTCGAGAACAGAGATGCCTAGGAAGGCCAAAATTGCCACACAGGTAGCCCACGTCACGTGTGACTCGGACACCACTTTCAAGGTCAAAAGGTCAAAGGTCAAGGTCACCAGGCCGCTTTACTCACCGCCGTGTTGGCTCGTCAGGCAGCTGCAGCGGTGGGCGTGGGAACGTGTTGGCCGTGAGAAACTGCTGATACGTTGCCGTCTGCTCGGCGGCCATGGGGAGGAGAGGGGCGGGGAATATTGTGTCGCCACGCGCACAGCTTGTTTGGATACAATATCAGAGTGTGACGCACAGACGGACAGACAGACGGGTCTGCTATAACAATATCGCGCTCTACGTGCATAGAACGCTGCCGCGCGACAGAAACTAACAAGTACAACTTTTGAACAACATGCATAAATAATAGTAAACTGGTAAATATGTATATCTGAAATACCCATAGTTCATTCGAGCTTTACATTCTGTAAATTTAAAGCTTCAACTGAAGTCCCCATTACTGTAGTTTTTTGACTCCTTGCGCCGATAGCCAATTCCAAGGGGAACCCCTTCAGTGGGGGCGTAAAATACACGGGGATGGGAAAATTTTGCGATTTTCCACTGAAAGCGACGTCTGTCTCTGAAACGAATGCAAGATAGACCGGTGGTTACTATGGAACGTTAATAGGAAGTCATGGGTGTCGGATCGATCCGTGTTGGTTCCGATGACCATTAGTGACCCCTAACCCGGGTTTCTGCCCTGCTTTCGACGTAATGCATGGCAAGAGTTTCAACGCTGGTGGCATTGTTGGCGGCATTGATGCAGCTCGACAACTCACTGAACTCAGCTCTGACTGTCTGCGATGCCACGCTATTTCCCCAACGTTCGTTCGATTTTACACATATTTCCACACTTCCCGTGACCACATGTTCAGCTCATCGGTCATTTAATGTGCTGCGACTAACAAAGACATACATTCGATCAACAGTGGACAACGATTGCCTAAATGACTTGGCTCTATTATCCATTCGCAATACCACGAAGTGACTGCGGAAATTGGAGCACGTTCAGCACGCGTGTGCGCCTCAGCGATTGACTGACAGGCGTATCTATAATACAAATGAGCCGTGTCTTTCGGTCCAAACGAAAGAGACCCCAGACTTATGGTCACCCAATTATGGTCAAAGACACTTTAAATTTTAAAAATCTAATTCTTACTCGCCGCCACCGAATAGAGCGCGATACGGTCCACCGGGCGCCGGGCCTCTCCTCTTGCGCACCAGAAGGCGAGACAGGACGGCGCCCATTCGACTAGTAGGTGGGGCGGGTTCCCGCCGCGCAGCTCGGCCACGAACGCTAGTTAGTAAAAATCAGTATTTCTAGTCACTTGGCATACGTCGAAGCGTAATTTGTACCCTTCAAAGTGAAACCCTGGCTACACGCCTTGTTAAAAGGTCTCATATTCCACAATGCACTAGAGTAATGCATTGGTTTACTTAGCCATCTTGGGGTTATACTGACGTCAGCGGGCTGACGACAGGTTTGGCGACCCTCCCCCAAGGTGGATTCAGGAGCCTTCAGTGGCCAGAGACGGGGATGGAAGACCCCAGGAGGACCCTCTGGCAGTGCACTGCTTCTGTGTGTGTAGCGGGAGTGTACTGCTGGGAGATCTCCTTGGGGTAAGCAGATCCAGGGAACGTGACCTTCCGTCTGTCCTGTCCATTTATCCTAGGATTTTCTTGTGCGTATTCATTGTGTATCGTCGCGTTGTAACGATTCTTTGTCTGCTGTTGTATTCTGCTACATGTTGATGTGTGTTGGTTGCTTTGGTTTAGTTGTCAGTACTTGCCAAGTGATTGGCTGGAAAGACCCCTCTGTGGACACCTTAACGTGGTGAGGAAATTACCTCCACAAAGCCTATGTAGAAGAGCATGTTTGTGTGTATTATTCTTTTGTTTGGTTTCTCTATGTTGCTATGTGTTCCCCCCGGCCCTACACAATATATATTTCATACGCCCATGACACGATAGCCTATTTGTGCTGAAAGTGTCGTTAAACACCAACAAACCAAACCAACCTTAGCCATCTTGATATCGCATGTATCACCGTTGTGTGTATCATTTCTATTGATGACTGTATTCAATCTGAAACTGAACTATATGTCTCGACATTTTATATCCGTGGTGTTAACGAGATGTTCTACTCCACTGTATTGCCGTGAACTTTGAGTATCTTACTTTGTTTCAATTGTTCAGCTGTTGTGGTTTTGATGCTCTTGGATTGTGTTGTAGGCCTATTGTATCATTTCGAGCTAATTCACTGTGTTAGCAGGGCACAATACGCATATGCGTATAGTACGGAAGTCTCTGGCGTTGAAAACATTGGTCAGTGCGGCAGATTAAGCCAGCTCAGTTGGCTTTTGGGCGCACTTTAATATAGTTACTTACTTACTTACTTAGTAAGTACAGATAGGCTAGTGGTTACTTCGACCGTCCTACAATGACTGGATTAAAATTCCAGTTTCTCTATAACTAATAGTAACTGAAATTCGCATCATAATCACTAATAATAACTGTATAAAGGCGATCTAAATTAGCTATAATATCACAGTAAGTTCGTATTGAATGAAAATTTTGCTTTAATTAAATTGCAAAATCTAGATCTACATATAATATACTGTTATTTCAAATGACAGCTGGAGGCGTTTCGCATGCTGTATGATGAGAATGAAAAGATGAGAAATAACTTTAGACCAGTAAAACCTCTGAACGGACGAACTATCTACAGATCGTACCAAGAATTAGGTTTGTACCATACCAGCGTCGCGATTTGATTTGATTTTTGTTTTATTTTATTTTTTTTTGTATTTGTAATTCTGCTGTATTTTATTGTATTGTATTTTATATTCACATATATTTTAATGTATCTGTACAAATTGTTATTTGTATGTTCAGCTTTCGAGCTGCCACTTTAAGAAATTTGAGTTGAGTTGATTTGTCTCAACACGCGCAAACATTTCGTTCAAATGGTAATACTGCCTGTTTTCGATATTGATTCCTACCGTACTACTACTGCTACTGCTGCTGCTGCTGCTGCTAATAGACTGGTACTAATACACTGCCACCATCACTACTACTACACTCGTTTAACGGACAGTATTCCAGGACAACCTCGGTAAGCTGATTACCGGAAGGTGATATTTTTTTTGAGGCAATATGGAGGTGGAGATGGTGACAACCGGAACTACGAAACTTCTGCAAATTATTTGCACCCATCTCCAGTCAAATCACCATCAACAACTTACCGGCAGTCCATAGTGATTTTATTGGTTTTGCAGACAAACAGTTGCTGTTTTCGCATAGTTACTGCGCGACGCTATAAGCGCGGTCTTCGCTGTGGCCCGGTGTCCGCCCGTCTGTCTGTCTGTCTGTCTGTCACGTTCGTGCATTCTATTCAGACGCTGAAGATATCGTCAAACTTCTTTGTCGGCCAGGTAGCCCATCATTCTAGTTTTTGACCCACAGCGCCGGTACCCAGTTCCAAGGAGAACCCCTTCAGCGGGGACATGAAGTAGAAGGGGTGGGAAAATTTAGCGATTTTAGACTGAGATCGCCGTCTATCTCCGAAACGGTATGAAATAGGCCAATAGTTGCTATGGAACGTTAATAGGAAGTCATATGCGCTCTATCGAATGGTGACATTTTCAATGACATTGACAGACCCCTAACCCGGTTTTCAAGGTCACGGAATTTTTGAAGTCGAATATCTCAAAAACAATATAATTGTCTTAGGGACAAAGTTACAATAAAACACTAATAGGAAACTATTAACAGTCTATCGAATGGTACCACTTTCAATGACCTTGATTGGCTATTGACTGGGATTTCAAGGTCGCGATATTATTCGACATTGAATATCCCAGAAACGACATGAGATAGAGCCATAGAGCATCAATAGGAAGGATCTCTATCGAATGGTGACATTTTCAACGACCTTCACAAACCCTTAACCCGGTTTTCAAGGTCACGGCATTTTTGAAGTCAAATATCTCAAAAACGGTGCGTGTTGCGGACAAAGTTACTATAGCACACTAATAGGAAATAATACCTAACATATGGAATGGTACCATGTCTGGTGACCTTGACTGACCTCTAAACGCGTCGCGCGGTTTGTCAGCGATAAACATTCATAAACCAAATAAAAATTCATCAATTGCGACATTGACGATACAGCAATGGATACTGAGTTTCTTGTTTTCACAGTGCCGGTGCGTGTTGACATTAACGCGATAATTCATATATTGCTAACTTGTATATCGTTGTTGGTCGTGCAGAGACGACGACTGCTGCTGATTCAACAGCGACGACGACGGAGGGCGCCGCCGCGTTCACGTGCTCGGCGTTTGTTCTGTTTCACTCCGCTCTTGTCGCCAATTTGTCGGCGAAGATGATGGCCATTTAGACATTCCGCAGTTGCCGAGTCTGCAGCGCATCCGACGCTCGCACGCCGAGCTCCGTCTATCAAGCCAGTGGCGTCACCAGCGATTCAGTGAATTCGCGACGAAACAGCACTGCAGCAAAAAAAACCGTGCGAAAACCCTCACTGCGACACATTCCCAAGTACGACTGTTCCCAACTTATATAGGACAAAATTCACCGTCGTTGCTGACGTTCGTGCGTTTTTTGTCGCAGCGGGGTTTTTTTGTACGGGTCTCGAGTTCGGTTGGGGGTACAGCCATTTTCTGGGTTGATAGCTTTTAAGGACTGGGTAGATGGAGTTGCCGGGATCAGCAATGGATACTGACCGAGTCCAGTCAGATTCGGTTCACTGCATCGGCAAATCGCAGCGTTGGCGTCGCGTTTCCTTTGATCGAAATTTACGGGGAACGCGGGAAGAAACGGTAAAATATTCGGGAGTGATCCAGTTGTAGGCAACTGTAGTTCGGATCAGCGGATCACACAACCGTGGACAGTCTCTGAAATTTACTCGGCGTCACAACCGGCCCGGACGTAATGACAAACGAGCCGCGGGATGACGGAGACTATAACGACGACGTCGGCGAAATCATAATCGTCCAGAATTGATGCAACGGGCACTTTTATTAAGTCGTATCCTACATGAAGTGCTCTTCTTACATTATGTGAGAACGGGCGGTAAATAACCGTCTGCAGGTCGATTCTCTCCTTTTCTTCACAACGTCAAACATTAGTGTAAAATAAGATTGCAGAGTCGAGTGAGCATATGCCGCAGCAGGGCTGGTTCTCGGCAGCACGGTCCCGTTGAAAAATCTGGCCTGTCCCCATACTCATTGCAATAGAACCACGCGAAACTCCCGCCCCTGCATATTCTGCAGTTCACGGAGCGTGAACACCCGGGATCCAAATTCCTTGCCTTTTAGTATTTTCTTCGGCGAGAAATGGTGACTGGTTTTGTAAATTTGTACTTGTTGGAGAAGACTGCACAGACCCTTTGCCGCCTCATATCTAACAGAGAACTTAGCAGATAATCTCGCCAGCGAAGGAAAGCGTAGGCCCCACGTGCTATTTTCTGGAAGGAGACCAGATTTGGAAGTTTCGCCACCGTCACTGCAGTGACCTGGTGACGCCACTCCAACAAACGCTTGCAACTTTTAACTATAAGCCGATGATTGCACTGTTCGCAGCTTTCGATAGCACTAACTGATGTCTGAAAAGTGGCCTTTAGAACCGATTATTGACGACACGATGTCATCGTCGGTTCATCTTGCGCACACTTTTATGAAGACAGCTGTAGTGTTATTAATTTTTTTGCTATGTAGTTGCCTAATTATCGTTCTGAAGCAGGATATTCACTTGCTGACTGAGAAGGCAGCCAGCCATATTTGTTATTCATATTTTAATAGCATTTACAATTTCACATTTGTATATACTTGCGATATTGCATTAGGGCCCCTACAGTAATTGGTGTTTTTCAGTGTGTTTTCTATCTCGTTAATTAGAAGGGCACTCATTAGTACTCATATCCCCGATAACGACGAAGCCATTCCAACAGGGTTCCGGACCCCCATCCCCAGCAAGAACGACATGACGAGATTTTTGGAGATCCTATGAGTTTTTTGGGAGTGGAGGTAAGGGTAGAGATGAAGGTCGCTTGTTCACTGTAGGCCTATGTAGAATTTTCGAGACACACAGTTGCAAAGAACCGTTAAGTGTAAACTATCGTCCGTGTGAATCGAATGTGAAATATGGCTTTAACGATCAACTGATGATGATGAAGACTGCATCGACATCAGTCGTAAAGGTGAAGTAACTCTGCGACATAGGATGGCGCGGTAAACCGAAATACATTTCTTATGATATTGAATTCACTTTAAACTTTCAGCCAATGTAGTTCCTATAGAAGTGGCGTGGCATTTGATCTCCTCGCTGTGAACACCAGACTAGCGGCGGCTTTGAAAACAGATTATAGCAGCCGGCTGGCGAACTAGTGACCCAGAGAGGCCGATTCTCGCCGAGTTTGTCATCTACGTTACTGACCATCTGGACACGTTTAATACAAGGTTGGCTGCCGAAAACAGATCGCGTGTCAGCATTCGTGGTCGACCCTGCAAAATGTTTTCGTCACATGTAGTTTGATCACCATGAAAAATTTGGTTGTTGTATCTCTTACTGTGCGCGCGCATGTAGCAGGTCCCAAAAATTGGGGGACGCTGGGCCCTAGCTACCCTCTGGGTTAGGATAGGTTGTATACCTGTAGCGTAGGTGATTGCATGTTTCCACTCTATCAAGCTACAGTTTCGTTACACCGACAATCGCCAGTGCGATTGCCTCTTTCAACTCATGTTCAGTGCACGGTACACTGGGTGTTTCGTCCGTCCGTCCGTCTGTCTGTCGCAGCGTCATTAATCATTATCACTGGCTTGGCTTTGCATTTGCTTGCAGCTCACGTTGACGTTTCTGGAAATTAACTTCGCAGTTCAACTGACTATCGGCCGAAACGTTGAGTCAGAAAATCAGCTTCGTAGGCGATCTTGCCAAAAAACGACGTGCGTGGACAGAAGTTGTTAAAAGGAAGCGGAAAATATGATTCTGGAGACCGCAAATAGTGATTGCAATAGCTGCGTAACGTATTAAGTGTCGCAGCAAGAGCATCATAGTGCGCAAAAACTCCGCCAAGGCAGTTGTAACCCTAATTCTAACAATAAAAAATACAATACAATAAAACTTGTATAGCGTATACAGTCATTGAGTCTCTAGAGTGCTAAGGCAGGGCTATTTTAATAACTAAAACGAAAACGAAAACTAAAATGATTGCTATTCGTTTAATAAAATTAAAACTAGAATTAAAATATTCCAAAAAAAAAACTAAAACTATATAAAAACTATATTGATTCATGGATGAACGAACTAAAACTTGAACTAAATAATGCAGAAAACTGAAATGAACGGAAACATTATTAGTTCATGTTATTTTTCATGTAATTTATTTCAAGCGAGATCGACTGAAAATAAATCTCGGCCAGCCTCTCCATTTATACTATATTGTATTGAAGTTCAGATGCTCCACCACTGTTAGTGCGACAGAAGTTTTAATTCCTGGCTTCTTCCATTGTGCAAGTGTCTATGTCATCGTCGGATGTGATGCTGTCAGTGTGTCTTCTCAGCTGGACACATACATTGACGAAATGCAAGCTGGTGGCACTATCAGAGTTAATGCCTTTGAATTCTGACATGCCAGATGTCCTTCAGGACTTGTATGTCTTGCTGAGGACGTGATCTGTGCTCCTGCATCGCAGAACCGTGTGGAACGCATCTTTTCTCTCTGTGGGCTGCTCTATTCTGGACGACTAAGCGCTATGTAGCGCCTCTGTAGCTCGCGTATGGCGCTATAGAAATTTGATTATTACTATTATTACTATGTTTATGTCTCTCGAGATGAGAACATGTCTTAATCTCAACCATAGAGTGCTGAAAGAAACTTCTTGTCCACAGTAACCGTCTTCAAGAGTCTTAGCGTTAATGTTACAGACTTATGTAGGAACAGTCTTACAGAACAGAACTGATACGGTGATAGACAGCTGTTTGATGGTGAACTAAAACTAAAATGTTTCGTGAACTAAATAAGATTAAAAAAATACAAATGATTGTATCTGAACTGTGTAAAAATAAAAATAAAAATGTTTTGAAAAACTAAAACTATATAAAAACCAAAATGATTGACTAAAATCTATATAGAAAACAAGAATCTGTACGGCCGAGATGGCCGTACGATATGCGGCCCTCAGTGCGTGCCGAAAAGTACATCCGTGACGCTAGCGGTTGACGAAAAGACGTTACCGATGGCAACGATAACGG
>Ga0049107_10000617_pt1 | contig 11200 bp, 4 predicted proteins | sample WorMetilPIANOSA1_FD_61187 | JGI IMG/M metagenome (GOLD analysis project Ga0049107, IMG submission 61187) | Marine gutless worms symbiont microbial communities from Max Planck institute for Marine Microbiology, Germany - Olavius ilvae PIANOSA.1 | ecosystem: Host-associated > Annelida > Digestive... | reverse complement strand
GATAGGTTTAGTCGTTTTGATACAATACCGGCTGTGACAGACACCCAGCCAGCCACCCAGCCACGTCGCCGTAGCTATTACGCTCAACGCCTTAGCTAAGGCGTCGAGCCTAAAAATGGCAGGAGAAAGCCCATGACACGGATAACCCATGTCCTCATTTAGGGGTCGAAAGGTCAAAGGTCAAGGTAATAAGGCAACAAGTCAAAAACAGCTTCAGTTTCGAAAGAGCATATACCAACATAGAAGCAAACTGTGTTCTCAATAATGAGCAACAAAGTGACCATTCAGTCTCAACGCAAGGAAATACCTAACCTCAAAAATCGGAACTCCGAATGTTTTTCTCTCCATGGCGTACTTCGTAGCCTCATCAAGAGCTCTTCTTGCCAACCCAACAGCACCGACAGCTACCTTCAACATGAACAAACCAGAGAGCACAAGCTTCTTCATCAGGCGCTCTTCCAGATGCATCTTACTTCAGCGCTTTGATGCTGTTAACTGGGTCACAAGAAGTGCATCCAACCTGTCATAATCTCATGTCAGAAATCCAGTCCTAACCTGCAGTGACCTCCAGAAAAAGATGACAGTTTAACAAAAAAAAAACAAAGTAGCAGTAGTAGTGGTAGTCCTGCTCGCAGCAGCAGCAGCAGCAGCAGATGCAATGCAACCTTTCCAGTTAACTGGTTTGGAACAGTAACATTCATTTCAGTGGCCAGTTTCCATGACAACCTGGCAGAGCCGGTACCAGTGAGTATTTTGCTGTAACAAGAGACAATGGAGCTGGTGGTTCACTCACTCTTCACTATCTGCGGTGACGCATGCCCCCTTTCATGCGTCAATGCTGAGACCTGCCTCACAGGCTGGCCCAATGCATGAGGCCGCAGGGGTGGGGGAAGTTAGTTAATGCTGCGCTGCTCTCAATAATTAACGAGGCGTGTGTGAATGTATACTGCGCTACCCTCCTCTCGAGTGAACTCGTCGGCCCCGCTTGTGTGCAAGCATGATCGAGTAACCAGAGAGGCAGGGCGTGTAGGCCTATTGGGAAGAGATCGGGGGAGGAGGGGATATTGAGTGACGTTGTACCTGTATATATTTATACTGCCCGGCTTTTAGTGTCAGTGTTTGTTTCTCTAGGTGTCTAATCCAGGCATGCATGCCGGCAGGCCGCCCCAGCCACTTAGCACACCTTGCACTGTCGGCCCGGGCCGAACGTTAGCCATGCGTGATACGGAAAACCAAACTCTATATGCAAAGCATCAAATCACCACCACCAACATGCCAACAGTTAAAAGGCCAGATGTTATTCCTATTGACCAACCAACAGTGTCGAAGCAATGAAGGATGTTTGCGTGGCACAAATATGTTGCAGACAATGCTTGATACAATGTAGGAAAATGCAGGAAGTACACTAACACAACTATAACACTTTCTATGTCTATGTCTATGTCTATGTCTCTCTCTCTCTCTCTCTCTCACCGATTTTACAGCCATTTTCCACGTGAACCTCAGTTAGCCGGTATTATTGAAGTGAAGGATAATGGAAGTGGTGTTGACAACAGGAACTTTAAGTTGTGCAAAACTTCAGCAAAACTTCAGTCAAATCATCAAACCAATATCCAACTTTATAAAGACCCGATGCCCTGCCTATCACCCAACCAACAGTGTCAGAGCACTGGAGGGAAAACAACTACAACGCTATTTACAGATTAGGCGAAGACTGATATGGCGCCCGCCACCAGAACCCACACAGGGTGCAGTGGTACTGACAATCAAACCTCAGTAAAAGAAAATTATACCAGAATCTAACCATGGGGAAAAAGAAAACACAAGAATACATGAAATATACAACGACCGGACTAGAAAAATAGCGTACGAAGACTAAACGAGTCGAGTTACTCACGGTAGGTCGCGTCTGATCAAAAGCCCCCATTGCAATCTTGAAACCGGCACCTTCCTCCATTAACAGATTCTGTTTCACACAAACATTCACTACAGAACGGCATTTATTAGACTGCATACGTCCAATAATGGAAGCATAATCCCAAAATGGCGATTCCCAGTCGCTGTGGATGATGGCAGTCAACCGATGAAACCTTTTCCTCTCCACGACGGGTTATCGTGCCAAAATTGGTAGCTCTGAAGTCTAATGGTGTGAGAAACATAGGGGTGGAACACAAGACTACATCGTGTCCGGTCCAGCCTGTCCCTTCAGTTTGGTGATGGATCCCAAAACACTTCTGCGCCACATGTAGTGTGAAATAGGACTTTTCCCTAGTCAAAACCAAAACACTGCCTTAAAATGCCTCCCTAAATGGCATTCCACCCAGCTAATGGCTCCTATCTCAGCATCCTAGCACTAGTCAGCAGAAGCTCGTCATCTGGTTTACAGGATATTGTCACAGAGCGACGAGTTGGTTTCACAGGCCACATACTAAGGTTATCAGAACACAGATTGGTCAAACATGCAATGATCTGGGTTTCATCTAACGGCAGAAGAAGATGAGGCAGACCAAGGAACACATGGCGCTCTTATTTCAGGGAGGACCTCAAGAACATGAACCTGCACATATTACTGCATGGAGGACTCTTGCTGCCAGGTATTGCTGGAGTTTGACGGCTTAACAGGCCAGATGCGCTTCCTGATGCCCAGTGAAGGCAGCAATCGTTCACTCAAATCAGTTTGCTGTCTACTACTGCTACTAGTAGGCGGCTACTTTTTTTTTTGCACACCCCGTATGAGTTCTGCTCTTTCTGATGAGCAGAACTCATATGGGGTGTGCAAAAAAAGTAGCCGCCTACTAGTAGCAGTGATTTGAGTGAACAATTGCTGCCTTCACTGGGCATCAGGAAAGCGCATCTGGCCTGCAAAACTGTCAAACTCCAGCAATACCTGGCAGTTTCCCTGGGTGAGTGAGTGAGTAGCGTTTAACGTCCCCATCAACACATTACAGGTCATTTCGGAGACGAGTCTTTCCAGTCAGTAACTTGCACTGGTACTGACAACCTAACCAGAACAACCAAGAGACAGAACACATAAATAACACGACGTACAAGGGAGTCCTAGATAATAGCACAACAGACACACTCGAACAAATCTGGGCTAAAAGAGAGCAGAGACAGAGCCTGGTTTAGTCGCCTTGTACGACATCCGGCCAGTATTCTTACAACCCTGGAGCCCACATGGGGCCAGTTCCCCTGGAGACCATTCAAAGACTTGGCATAACGTGTAATACCCACAGAAAACGAAAGCCGCTGATACCTCCTTTGGTACGACGACATCCTGGAACGAGACGCCAGCGGTGTTGGCGGCCCGCTGTCCCATGTTCCACTCCTGCAACAGTCACGGTCTACTGGACAATGTCTACCATAACTGATATTCACTTCAACAACACCACCAGCATGACGACAAAGATGAAACGACGACGACAACAACAACAGCAACTACAAATACAACATCAACTACTACTACTATGTAATGTAAAGGTAATGACGATTTGTATAGTGCCTATACATGAAACATCTCTAAGGCGCTCAGGTATACAGCACGCATTGTCAACGGATATCATGGTTTTACCTGCACACCCTGCGTTTTATCCGCAAGCGGAATGAGCCATACCTGCCTTTGCCTTCCCAGCCACAGCTAGTGCTCATTTAGGGACCCCAGAGGGATGGAAGGCTGAGTAGACCTTGCTGCAAAGTAGCCCCGGCTGAGATTCGAACCCGCAAGCTCCCGATTATAAGTCTACTACTACAGCCACTAGCGAACCCGACTGCGAATTATTAATACTATTACTACAACTACAACAACAGTTCTGGACCACCACTCAATTTCTGCTACTGCTGCTACTACAAGCACAACAACTGTTACTACCACTACTAGTACCACTACTACTGCTATGACTACACATGTACAACGAACAAAACAAAAATCTACTCACCTCTGTGCCTTATGGATATGGGCTCGGTGGAGCCCAAGTAAGTATTTGCCTTTTCTCAATATCTAAGTATGGTGACTGCATGTGAAATGGTGACTGTATGTGTGACTGTCGAAAGCTAATCCCCCTTTGGAGGCACGACTCAGAGATCAGAAAGCAGTCAGTATGTAAGGTAAAGGTAGCTCACTTGATATAGCGCCACTTACAATCCTGGACAGCGGCGCTTTACAACCTCGGAAGTGGCAGCTGATTGGCACTGGCTGTAGTACCGCGGTGCAAGCTAGTGGCAGCCCATAGCCGGCACTAATGGACTATTGAGCCCACAGTATGCAGCCAGCATACTACGCTAATCAACTACGCTAGGCTTTCACCCCGTAATCCCTGTACCTAATTACAAATAAGCTGTAGGCGGGCGGTCACCACGATATGCCCCGCCCCTCTCTTCCCTCTCTGGGCGCCGAAGCGCCTCGCGCCGCCGTGCCTGCAGACGGCAACATAGCAGTAGGTTCCCACGCTCAATACGTTCCCATGCTGACAGCTGCCTTATGCGTTAACACGGCGGTGAGTAAAGCGGCCTGGTGACCTTGACCTTTGACCTTGAAAGTGGTGTCCGAGTCACGTGTGACGTGGGCTACCTCTGTACCAATTTTGGTCTTCCTAGGCCTCTCTGTTCTCGACTTAGGCCCGATGTACCAGCTTTTCTTTAATTTGCTTAGCTTTTAACTCTCGAGATCGATACTACAGAAGGTACTTTTAAATTTTAACAATTTATTAACATGATCTCTCTCTCTTTCTGTTTTAACGGCCATTTTTCCAGGTGAACCTGGGTTAGCCGGTTCTTATTGGAGCTAAGGATGATGGAAGTGGAGGTGACAATTGGTGCTGGAGCTATGACGTGCAAAGCTCCAGTCAAATCATCGCCATCAATAAACCAACACCCAGCTTTTGACAGACTGGATGCCCTTCCTGTCGCCCAACCAACAGTGTTAAAGCATAATAATAATAATACAAACATCTGTAAGGTACAAAATATCATCACTAAAAGCTGAATCTCAGATCAAGATCAAGATTAATTATGACTGTCACCTTTTTGCCTTTGATAACTCCAGGAGAGTCGGCATCCACTATGAACCCGCTCAGAGCTTTGTGTGGCGGAGTGCCATCACTGTCTGCCGTCCTCGCCAGCACGAAGTACCAGTTTGCCAAGCCGCCGTTAGTGATCCACATCTTCTCCCCGTTGAGCACGAACGAGTCTCCCTTGCGGACTGCTTTCGTACGAACACCGGCAACGTCTGATCCGGCCCCTGGCTCTGTTACGCAGTATGCCTAAAACCATTAAACCAGAATAGCATTCAATACAGTGCATACGTCCGCCAATAACAACAATAATAATAACAAGCTGTGCGTGAGCCTGCCACAATATGCCCCGCCCCTGTGACCTTGACTTTTTGACCTAATATTGAAGCAAGACCGAATACAAATATTTGAGTAATGTGCCAGCCACAGAGTTCATGCTGTGTAAGGTGGAAAATGCTTTATTGACTGATAACCGGTAAAAATATGAGCACAGTACTTGAAGTTATAGACTTTAACATTGCATTTTAATTGAATTAATTAAATAGCCTTTATTAACGACGTGCACAAAACAATCAGTTTTAACGTCGGCAATGTATAATATTTATCAAATAAGCAACACCGTGCATTTGTTTATTTGCGAAACTATTTGTATTCGTATTCGGCCGAATAGTTGACAAAGTCAATAAAGGATTTTCAGCCTTATACAGTATGAGCTCTGTGGCTGGCACACGTCTCAATTATTCGTATTCGGTCTTTCTTCACTATTCGACTGAATACGGATAGACTATTTGGGCCACTATTCGGCCGAATACTGTTAACCCCCCGATTCAATAAAGCCCTATAACAGATTAATGCTGATGAAAACATAACATTGGCAGAGGTAATAAAGTAACTTTATGTAAATACTGATAACATAATGTGGTGCTAGTGTTAACTGTTAACAGCGCATTTTTCTACTTTTCTCAGCAACCGGTAGGTGGTGCACCAAGCTCTACCGCTGTACACCTGATAGTAAAACAACCTGTAGGCAATTTGATTGTTATTTCGTGTTTTCTCTGTGTTCTGTCTCTTACTTGTCAGAGCATCTTTTAACATTACAACTGGGTGACATAAAATGTCACCCAGTGACGGAAACGTGTCACCCAGTGTATGTATGTATAGTAGTGTTTAACGTCCCACTCGACACAGTATAGGTCATTTTGGAGACGGGGGCCCTGAGCAGTGATGTGCATCTCTCATTCAGTAATGGAGGGCCAGCGACATAATAACCCCCTTAACCCACGTTGCTTTAGTTTACAACGACCCAAAAGGGATGGAACTAGCTCCTAACCCAAGCTATAGTGGAGTCAGCTAAAGCTCTAGCAGACTCATTTAAATTAGTTACGCTAGCGCCAAAAACTGTAATGGGGGTTGACTCAACTGCCGAGGGAAAGTGTGACCGAGATTTCTAGTCCACTGGGTGTTTAGAATTATCAGTTGCATGCAGGCCTACATACTGTTGACATTTCGCATGGTACGTCGGACTCCGTATGTCCTGCAGTCCAGATCTCGTAATTGATTGGGAAAGGTAATTATTATACTTTAGTTCATATTTCACGACCGTCATATGCCCAATTAACCCTGCACCACTAGGAGAATTATGATTAGGCTTATGCTTTCAGCTTTTCAGTCAATCATGCCTGAGCAACTTAATGTCAAAGTCAAATTATATCACCCAGTGAATATTTCTTAAAAGTTGTTCTCTTACTTGTTCTCGTTAGGTTGTCAGTACCAGTGCAAGTGACTGACTGGATAGACTTGTCTCCGAAAGGACCTATAATGTTGATGAGGGCGCTAAACCCTACTCACTCACTCACACCGCCAGTGATGTAAACAAGACCAAATTCTTAAGACCAAGACCAAGACCACCGGAAGTAAACAAAGGCACTTCGCAGATTTAACTTTTAAGTAATTGAACGCCACTATTGATCTCCACAGTAGTGATGTTCCAAGCACAGAATCGAGAAACAATAAATAGCACTTCAACAGTTGCTGTTTCCTTCAAGATCATTTTGACGACGAGCGTTACAAGATCGTGTTTCACAAAACAACACCAGAACTACAAGACCAGACCAAGACCACAGCGTGCAAGACCAAGACCGATTGTTTTGGTCTCAAGACTCACACTGCATCAGGGCTTCTCAGCACTGCCTGGTCCATAAGTATTTAGCAACTACTCACTTCGCATCCCACAGAGTGCGAGGAGGCTGAATTGGCCTCAAGACACACTAGGTTAGTGACGATGCTCCACCATTATGCCACTGCACCCACTACATTATATATTCAGTGAACCAAAAAAACTGTGCCACTTTTATATTCAAGATATCTGTGGTTTCTGTTGACCGAATTTTACAATTTTTTTCACCATTCCAATCCTAGTTTTTTTGGCTGACGAGGTGTATACAACGTAGTATACTTGGCCAGTATTCCAGGAAAATCGAGGTAAGCAGGTGACAACAGGAATTCTAAGACGCACAAATTGTTGCATCTAACTCTGGTCACTTCACCACCGCCGTACATATATACACACTCACTTCATTTTTACAGGCCAGATTATGTAACGTTAGATTACTTGCAATCAATAGGTCATGGGTTCGAATCCCAGCCGCCCCACTGTCGAGTGCAACCCTGGGCAAGCTGTTAACACATGTACCTCAGTCACCAAGCAGTATAATTTGGAACCAGCCAATGGGCGGTGATGCCTGGCGGCTGGGAAGGTAACCGTAGGTCTGCCGTCGCACTGGCTATGCGTCACAGACATTAGTGGTTCTCCACCTACGGGCTCAATGCCTGGAAGAGGGAGATGAGCACCCCCTACGCTCTCTTATGAAGCACGGTTGACTTTTAGATTACGTTAGAATTAAGGTAGGAGATTCAGGGTTAAGACTTAGGATTACCTTAATCCTACCACTCAACTAACAGTGTCAAAGCGCTGAAGGCAAAGTGGAACATTACACGCGAGTCAGTGACGTAGCTATGATCACGCATGGTACGCATGTGCGTACCAATTTTTTTCAAAAAAGGGCGCCAAAACGAATGACCTTTTACGAGGACTGCAGATTAGAGAAAAGCTACGAGTCAAGTCAGCATACGGCTGGTCAAGTATAAGGATTTAACTCATAGAAATTGGATTGGGTCTTTCGCCTTCCTACCTAGAAGGAACATGAGCCCTCAGTCAACACGGTCAGTGCTGTCTAGGCCTATGATAGAGAGTTAGAGACATATTAAGTAGAGTTTTTGAGTTATGGTGCCAAAAATCGTATGTGTGTACTGTTTATAAAATGTCTAGCTACGCCACTGCACGAGGTATCAATAAAATAAATCTGATACGCACACAATATAAAGGTTCTTCTGTCATCCTCGTAAGATATTTCTTCTTCTGATCATCGTTTCCAGCCAGAATAACAGGTGCTTCCTACAACAGAATACTAAGGTAAATTCATCGTTTCCATTCCTTAAAGGGCATACATTTAGAGCGCATACCTCCGAGAACAGCAAAACAAGAAGCTCAGCTGATGCCGACAAACCACGTGATGCGTTTAGAGGTCAGTCAAGGTCACCAAAGATAGTACCATATGATATGTTAGGTATGGTTTCCTATTAGTGTGCTAGTAACTTTGTCCCCAAGATACACTATTTTTCAGATGATCGACTTCAAAACCTGTCGTGACCTTGAAATTCGGGTTATGGGTCACTCAAGGTCATTGAAATGGTACCATTCGATAGACTGGGTATTAGTTTCCTATCAGTGTTCTATACTAACTTTGTCCCCAACATACTGATATTGAGATATTAAGACTTGACCTTGAAAACCAAGTTAACGGTCGTTCAAGGTCATCGGAACTGACATGAACGATTGGGTACCTGCCTGTTCATACCGTTTCAGTCGAAAATCGCAAAATTTTCCCACCCCATGTATATTGCGCCCCCGCTGAAGGGGTCCCCTTGGAATTTGGTACTGGTGCTGGGGTCAAAAAACTAGAGTGATGGGACTCCCAGGCCGAACAAGAAGTTTGACGATATCTATAGCCGTGTAGATACAAGACACCAACGTGACGGACGGACGGACAGGCACTGGACGACAGCAAAGACATAGCGTCACACGGTAACAACTGCAAATTTTATTATTATTATCTCTCTCTCCATTTTAACGGCCATTTTCCAGGCGAACCTGGGTTAGCCATTGTTTATTGAAGCAAAGGATGATGGAAGTGATGGTGACAACTGGACTACTGGAGCTATAAGTCGTGCAAATCTCCAGCCAAATCATCACCACCAACAAACCAACATCCAGTTTTTTTACAGACCGGATACCATTCCTGTCACCCAACCAACAGTGTCAAAGCACTGAAGGGAAAAATATCACATTCCATGGACTTGCTTACCCCGAGCCAACCTGTGGGTCTTCCAACTTTGTCTCTGATCACTAATAGCTCCTGGTTACCTTGGGGGAGGGTTGCCATGCCTCTCATCAGCCCTCTGATGCCAGTACCCATAAATTTTATTATTATCCGGGACAGAATTCCAGTCACTCACAATAAATAAAGTGGCATGGTTATGAAGAGTTTGACACTGCAGTAACCGGATAATTAATGCAGTAACTGTAAAACTTTGGTGGTATTACCATCGGGACGGCAAAAACGATGGTAACGTTGCGGGGATGGCGAAAACTCATTACCACAGTGAAGGCTCAGAATGTTTGTTTTGTTTATTTACTTGGTTTTTAACGGCATTTTCAGCACAACTAGGCTATATCGTGCCACAGGAGTAGGAAAATATATCACATAGGGTCAGGAGACAACACAGTCACATAATAAAACAATGAAACAATACAATAAACCAAGAAAATCATAAGCACTCTTCGGCCTGGGCTTTCTGGAGACAATCCCCTCTCCACAGTTAGGCTTCCTCAGAGGAGTCTTTCTGGCCAATCACTTGGCAAGTACTGACAACTTAGCAAGAACAATCAAAAGACAGAACACATAGCAACAAGAACTAACAAAACATAAAAATGGGCCCTAATATACAACAGTACAATATAAAGCATGCTAACATATACGACAGAGCTAGACCTGGTTTAGTCGCCTTTTATGACATCCGGCCAGGAAACGGAGTGGATCTATTCTTACAATCCCAGAGCCCGCACGGGGCCAAAGGCTCAGAAGTGTTCACGTGCAAATTGGGGGGTTTTCAAGCGTGCAGCAGCAATGTTTGCCGGATACTTTCTTGACGCCACCAATGGTTATTTTAAAGAATGTTCTGAGATGATTCTTCAACAAGCTAGGAGTTAATCATCCACAGTTTATACGTTTACTCACCGCCAGACCGTTAGCCATGATGTTCGTTGCTACACCACTACAACCGTAAAAAAGTTCCTCCGCAATAATGCACTCCTCAACCTCTCCAAACCCACTTCCACCTAACAACAGGCAACAACTCGACCCTCAAACAGTCTGCGGAAGTTTTCAATAAAAAGCTAAAAGAAACACAGTAACACGGGCATCAGCAGGACATTCACGCTGAACCACTGATTCAGTGGTTGTTGCTGCTTGTTGCTTTTTAATAATATTAACACAATATTGTGAGATGCGACAGGATCCTTCAACAAGCTACCAGTTCATCATCCATACTTTACACGTTCACTCACCGCCAAACTGTTGGCGATGATGGTCGTTGCTATGCCACTACAACCGTAAGCAATTTCCTCCGCAATAATGCAGTCCTCAATATCTCCAAACCCAGCTCCACCTAACAACGGACAACAACTTCTCTCAAACAGTCCACAGAAGGTTTCTATAAAAAGCCAAAGAAACCACCAACAGTGCACATCATGTAAAAAAAATTGTGCAATGTAAAAAGTGCCCAGAGGCACACAAACACTTGCGCGCTGGCTGTAGTAAGGCGGAGCAAAAAAATTCGCCCCGCCGCAGACCCCTTCCCGGGGCGCGGTACGGCAAAATTTAATCAGCTGGAGATGGTCACTACCTTCACCTACAAACCCAGTTTGGTGAGGATCGATGCACGCAATTTCAAGTTGTCGTCATAGCAGACCCGCACCGCCCACCCGCCTGCCCGTCTGATAAAGACAGGGGCGATTACAATGCACTGCGCCACAGCTTAGCACGCAGTGTAATAATACAATGTACAGCACG
>Ga0049107_10000616_pt1 | contig 11201 bp, 4 predicted proteins | sample WorMetilPIANOSA1_FD_61187 | JGI IMG/M metagenome (GOLD analysis project Ga0049107, IMG submission 61187) | Marine gutless worms symbiont microbial communities from Max Planck institute for Marine Microbiology, Germany - Olavius ilvae PIANOSA.1 | ecosystem: Host-associated > Annelida > Digestive... | reverse complement strand
GGGTTCTATAATCGTTGGTTTAGCCACAGTTGCAATATAGGAAGTCACTGAGTGCAAAGTTTACCCGTAAATCCGTTTACCATTGCTTTCCTCGTGTGCCTATATGTCTTAGTCGTTCCCTAAGCATTCTTGGGATGGTCACCTACCACTCCCAACCCAGCTTCTTCGACCATAACCCATATCCTGACCCTTATATGGCTTGTAGAGCTTCGAAACCTATACCATTCGATAGGGCTGGAAATTCTAAGCTGTTTTAACACCATATATTATGTAGGGTTCCAACTTACCGTTTCGGAGATATGGGCATTTGAAATTTGGCCCCATTTTCGCGCGCAGCGCGAGATCCCTACGCCCAGCCTCATCGTTCACTTGCGGATTGGAAGTCGTCGTGTAGGCCTACGTATCGGAAGCGTAACGTCGTGACGTCAACGTCATCGTTTCGTGAACTTTACTCAGCATTTCGTCGCTGAATTCATCGTTTTATTCGGCGATTGCGTTCTCTATCGCGTCGTTTGGCATTGGGCTGAAGATAATAAAGAAGATTTATGAAGAATTTATGGTCAATGGGTGTTAATGAAGAGGATTTGGTAGATTGGTGCTAAAATTACACTTGTCGTCACCTATCAACTTTCGACGAAGATATGATCAGTATCGCGTTAGCGAAAGTGTTTATGATTGATTGCTTTGTGGTATTTCCATTGTTAGATCGGTACCAAAACTGTTTTAGAGTTTTGCATAGCTTTCGAATGGTAGGAGAACATTTCTTGTAAGTAGTCGTTAAGTTGCCACTTTGGGAGAAAGGAGCGAGTTTGCGATCGCAATTCGTTGTATCACCGATAATTATACTGTTTTCATTGCCATTTTGGTTAGAGGAGCGGAAATAGCATGGATTCTAGTTCTGAGCGTAACGTGGTCGCCAACCGCCCGCTAGCGAGTCGGTTTCTGTATCTGCGCCCCGAGGTATTCAGCTGACGTCCGTAGTGACACAGACCAGCACCATGGTCCTCCGTTCACATAGACGGGAAGGCCGAAGTTCCGCCGAAAAACCGGGACCGGAAATAGCCCGACCAGAAGTAGTTCGACAACCGGAAGTAGTTTCCCGACCGGCGAAAATAGAACCATCCGCTCCACAACATGTAGGGCCTACAACATGTAAGTGAGGAGTTTGGACTCGCTAGACCAGATTTCCAGCCCATTAGTGAGGTAGTACAGGAGAAATCGGAAACAGTTCCGACATTAGGACTTCCGGCGCGACCGGAAACTGTAGCGGAACCCATCAAAATCCCACACTCCTCTGATCTTACAATTCTCATTAATTCTGATAAGTTCAGTCGTACTTATGGCGATTTGTATTTAGGCGTTACTTTTTTCAGATACGAGGTAGAATGATGGGGCTACCAGGCCGAGAAAAAGTCCGATATCCTTAGCCATTTCGACACAATACGCGAGTGTGACTGGCAGAAAAACGGACAGACCTCGACCGACGGCTGGCTAGTACCACGCTTGCGTATAGCGTCGCGCGGTAAAAACCGACAAGCAGGTGCTTAACCTTCATCTTCGAGTAAAGTGCAGTCCTCGGTGGTCGAGTATCACACACCTTGATCGATCCAGTCAAAAATGCGGTAGAAGAGGTCGGACACATGTTCGGTAGTAGAAAATCGCTGAGACAGAAATTATTCTACAGTGGGAAGTGCTCGAATATAAACAACCCTCAGTCATTATCGGAACCCCATAAGTAGCCTGGTGAACATGCAAGTCAGGGTCGGGAGGCCAAACAGGGGCCTATCCTACGTGGTTGTTTCTCACTCGTCACGTAATATTACGGCTCACACATGATTTTATACCATTATAACTGGATAAGAAAAGGTCATAGGATTGTCAAATTTGGCGAAGGGGTGATTACGTGACAGTTGATGTACGTTAAGTATCTAATGTAAAATGTGTAACTTTACACGTACGGGTTTTTAGAACTTGGAAAGTTTTCGAACAGCGTCGAATAAGCAAACGTGGGTCGAAAATTCGAAATTATGTGGTCATTTCTGATCTCCTGGATCACGTGTATAGGCCTGTAAGTCGAATGTAGGCCTATACATAGGATGGTTCTCACTGCGTGGAATGCGCCGCACACTATATAGACCTATAATATATCTGCGAAGCGCACCATCACGACAGATGGCCGACTTCTGTCGGCGGCTGTTTGTCTACGAGACACCAGGCAGTCTACTTGGGTGTTGTTTTTTGACGGGCCACCGACTGCGACGCGCACCGTTGAAGAATGCTAATTGAAGCACACGGGACGCACGGACGCCTCGCGGGTTTGAGACCGCGGCGCAGCTACCGCCGACCACCTCGGTCGACGCCACACCACAACCGCGCGCTGCTTGTGCTGCAGCTGAATCGCATCCAGCTCGTCTCTAGCGCCCCCATCTGTCCAACTTTCAGATAATCATTCGTCCCGGATTTTCCAGGAGTACCAGGACAGTCTTTTATCTCAGGCTTTTTAAAACATCCTAGATTTGTTTTGTTTGCCGCATTTTAGTGGAAATTACGTGGACTACGTTTTCGCCGAATTTATACGCAACTTCCAGCTGTATTTGACCCCGTAGATTCTGCTGGGTGTGACGTACCGTGAAAGAACCGAATATATACCACAACTATGAAACTGAGAAAATCACTCGTAAAGCCAGTAACGCGGCAGAAAACCTGCAATTATATCGATTTGTTGGGTTCTTCCACCCGAGATCGTCGTGCACAGCGCATTTAATGTTATTCTCTGAACGTCCGTCGTGCATGACGATCTCGGGTGAAAGAACCGAACAACACGTTATAATAGATTTTGGGGGAGCTGGCTGCAGTCGATTAGAATACGTAGACATTCGCTCAGTAGGCTATATTAACCGAATAATTAATATTTAGGCCTAACTAATATTTTAAAAACACTAAAATCGGACACTCCCATCAGTAGGCCTAAACAGAACATCGGAAATAGAACACAGTTGAATGATGGGCGGAAAAATATATATATAAGGCCTAGATGTTCGGCTTTCACAGAGCCCTCCCCGCAACCTCACGCCACGACTCCAAATAATAATGTATTATTATTATTTTAAATACCATATAGGCAGTTACCTGAGGGTTAAATGCTAAGCAAGTTTTTAAAAAGCTGGTCGGCTTATTATTATTATAATCAGAATATTACTGTGCATAAATATCACTGGCGATCCCAGTTCATTAGTACATGCTCGGTGGCTGCCCTATATAGACAGGCCTTCAGTTAGGTCTAGTGCACGTAAACCGCGCATTTTACGAATTTGAAGGTTTAGACTACACAACGTGTAAGAACCATTTCAAAGTCTCCACTATAGGCCGTGTGCGCTAAACAAAAAATATCGTTATCTGGACTTGATTGTGATAATAAAACCCAAACTCCACTTAAATAATGATGATGACATAGCTACAGAGATTCGAAACCTTTCCGCACATAATACTCTGTCAATAATGTGATGCTCATGCGGTTAATGACAAATTCGGTAGATAGTAGTTTTATGATACCGCCGGTTTGCAGTGACTTCAAAACCATTAAGACAGGCGACATAGTTACCCAACAAATCATGTTATCGTTGTTGGTCAACGTTAAAATCCAACTTGTATAACGCCACAAAAAATTAAGCTGATAACAAGGCGCCGACAGGGTTTTTTTGGCGTTTTGATAACGTAACTCAAGCTGCAGTTCCGCGTACCATTTTGATACTGAACCCTCACCCCCAAACTGCAGAAGTTTTACATGCCGAAAAACTTATAAACCAATATTTGCAAAACATTTAACGCCTTTAGACTTACAGCTTTAACATGTTTTCAACCAAACAGGTTGTTTCAGCTTCCGTCATCGTTGCGGTGATTGGCTTCAGCTGGACAGGTTAACCATGATCCTGGTGCCCGCTGGTTGACAGACAAAACGTGGCGCCGTCTTCTGAATGCAGTTGCATTAATACTTTCCAACTTAACTAGTTGATAGTCGTGATCTATCTACGATAGGTCACGTAACACTGCGCGTATACGCATGACTGCAGTAGAATTGCACTTTAAGGTCACTGTGAAATATCCTCGTCGAAATTGCTAACAAAGGGTTTTATCAAGATTCGGCTCAGTGACATGCCAAGCTGACAATGAACCGCTGGGTGGTCAACAAACGTGAGCAAGTTACATGCTTAAGCTTACATCAGAGGCTTATACAGAGGGGGGGGGGGAGCTTAGCCCCCAAACCATGAATCAGCCCCAGAGATCACCAACCTTAGCCCCACTTAAATGTTGGTGATGCAAATTCGCGTGTAACAGTATAGTTACTTGGATTATAAAAAAGTGATCAACAAATTCAGCAAATGCTAGCATAGTCTCTGTTACCGGTACGGATATATTAAGAATTTTGAGTGATAGTCATTACTTCTGTTCAACTTACCTATTTACTGCAATGTTTTAAGTTTGGGACTACCACATGCCCGCACACGGTATAAGAAACAGTAACCAAATTCTGCATGGTGATCAAAATAGATGAGAGGATAATTTCACAGGGTTGACCACGACCCCCTGCCCTAGCCAAAACTTTTTATGACACAAATGCTGGCGCGCGATCTGTTCACGGTAGTTAACCTTCTTGTTTTTAAGTATGCAATAAATGCGGATATACGTTCGATGAATGAGGAGAATAATGCCTGTGCCATAGCACTGGAACACAGGACGTGACTGCACAGCAAGCTGACATCGATAAATTGTTAACATTTTTGCTTAATTTCCAGGTTTTGAAAAAGACGGACAGCTGGCAAATAAGAACAAGCGACGAATTTAGCTTATGTAGGCCCTGCAGGGTGACAGCAGAGCACACAGACATTTCATGACTGGTATATATCTCAACTACAAGTTTGTACTTTATGTAACAGAATGCATTTCACCATACTTGGCTTAACTCTGAACCTGACTGACTGCTGAGGTGATGTGCACAATAATCTCCAAACCAAAAATTCGCTGGAGACAAAATCACCAATACAGACTCACCTATGGGAAGAAAGAAAAATTAGTAAATTGTGATGAAGGAAATATAGGAGGGAAGGAAAATGGGCTATGGCCCTCTCAACACCTGAATACTGCACACGCCCCAGAGTCACATGGTTCATTGATCAGTACCTATGATCCACCCACCCACAACAAATACTAGTCTTCGATATATGAACTGAGAACTCAGTAGCCACTGTAAACCTAGATCAATCAGTCGTGGAGACACGGCGTATTCCATTCCCCTAAACCCACCAGTGTGTGCCAGTAAGTAACGAGTACTCAGCTACTGCAATTACTATCGACGAGTATTCTGAACACTGCTCCCATCACCCAGCCATTAAAAACAACTCCGCTCTCACACAGAATCAATAATATTATTGTCCTAATATTGACATGCAAATAAATATGATAAACTTCATGCGATATTTTTGCTTCTCCACAGCATCAGATGAACCAGGATGCTCCACAAGCACACACACCGGGCTCACAACTTTCACGAATCACCAGTGATAGTAAAATTGTAATAAATTAACAGTCATGGAGACAAAACCAAATACTGCAAGGCCAATGACTTGATCATTACGGCCAACAGGATATTGTCTCACAGTTTAACTTGATGATGAAACCAACGAAGAAATAATCAAGACATATCGCACGTTTGTTGTATTTCAACAGATGAGGTCCAGCATATATTATCATCGATCTTGGCCCTGTGAAGTCGCAGGAACGGGGTGCTATGGCTGACGCTGCATTCCGCAAAAACTCCATGTCTACCGCCCGCCAAGTTCGAAACCAAGGTTAGTTGGTGTTTAACGGCACTTTTGGCACAAACAGGCTATAATGTACCACAGTAGATTAAATCGTAGTTTATGGACAGGGAAGACGATAAATTATAGTAGAAACAACATAATGCTCTTCAACCAGTCTTTGTGAAGATAATCTCGACTTGCTAGACATTTCATCAGAGGAGTCTTTCTAGCCAATCACTTGTGTACAACAGTACAGACAACTGAACCAGAACAACAGACAAAAACAGAAACACGCAATACGGCAAACACAGTTAAAGTAGTTGGAGAAAAAAGACTAAAAAACCTAACATAAGAGCGCAGACACAACTTAACTAAGATACACGCTCCACAAAGAACTCAAACACTTAACTGTGCTCTGCCTCCATATATACACAGGCAGTAGGTCCCTTTGATGTCTTCTGTATTCTTGTTTTTTTGACTCCTGCTTGCACCTTGGGGAGGGTCGCCAAGCCTCTCATCAGCCAGTCCCCCTGTTCCAAGACAAAGACCATGTTTATCTGGCCTTCAGGTGACTCGAGGATAGGGCCACAGCCTTGACGGCTCCAAATGTGTAAATTAATCAGATCTTGGCAATGTGACATGCACAGCTCAGCAAGGGGTCCACCACGAGCACATGGACACACTACGTTCTATTGTAAACAGCTCATGAGCTGGTAATCTGACCGTGAGGCCCAATTTACAAAGAATCTTAAGCTGATGTTACAATTATCGTAGAACAATCAAGCTTACAACAATCATAGGATAATCTTTCGGTCTCTTTTTGCTCACAGTAAATCATCATCGGGCACATTTAAGAACACACAACAGGACAATAAGGTGGAAATCCATGATTATAGTCTGAACCTTAGGACTTCAGACAATTTAAAGAAAAATCTTACAATCTTTTGTAAATTGGGCCCCTGGAAGTCAGACTGCAAAATAACGAAGTTACATGCATAAAACCACGGAATATTTTCATAAAAACCACAACTAGAAACATAAAAATATACAAAAATGTCGTCACCTTGGCTATAACAGTTAACAACTTTATATTTGCTTTAAAAAATGTCCAGAATACATCAGATAATGAGATATCAATATTCGACACAGAACACCGAACTGACGACAAAATCACAAATAGATACACTGGAAAGTGGGAATCATGCCACAGACATGCTATTAAACAGATAGCAAATGTGAAACAAATTCATGAGATTCACAATTCCCAGATAACACTGAAACACAACACTAATGTTAAGCAATAACCGATACATTTCCTATCGAAATACCCCAGAATAGTTCACATCAAAACAGAATTGCAAACTAGAACTAACGGCAACATTTCCACACAGAAAAATTACATCAGTTGTACTAATTGTCTATAGGTTATCAACAAACTGCACATTAAGAACCTACAGAATGCCAGCATTGTCATAGCCAGAATTCCCTACAGTACACTGTCACAGCAACAGTAAAGGTAACACTAGACAGAGCTGTATTTGTGCACAGGTCAAGCGAGTCCCTTCAGCAAACTGCTAACCCGTTAACAATGACATCACAAACGGTCTATGGGATTAGATTTTTAAGACCCTGCAAGTAGTTAAGAGCGATGGTAAAGTCATGCTCCCTCTCATAACATTGCTTGGCATCTCCATCCACAAATCACATACCATACCATCATGTGCCATTCTCTGCTACAGTAAGTCTGCTCTCAAGGCCATCAGCATAGTAAGATCATCCAGACATCAGCAAAGTATGCATCTTCTTGTCAAACCACACCCAAGTGACAGCTGAACTCACCAGAGGTCACTGCAACGTTCCCGGAAGTCAAGTTGCACTGCAGGCATCCCCGAGAACAGCCAGAAAAGAAACTGAACTGCAATACTCCGGCACAAGCTCAACTGGTAACCTTTGATGCCTCCTGCTACTCCATCAACATACAATCCAAGATCCATCACCTCATCATCCTTGTAGCATGGCGGTCTACCTCCAGAAAGTCTATGTAGCCATTATTGCGATGAAATCTTACCACTATGTTTCTCATCTCCCCACGGTGAGACCAAGTCTTACCAGCTTAACTGTGAAGTGGACACTGCCACAAATTCGATGCTTATCACATCATCTACCCATCCACAGATCCTCTTTGCCACGAGATGCAATTTGGCACCATAAACCATTTGCTTCAGTTTACCCAGCCACAACAAACCATTGACTACATATTCCCGGATCAACTTATTCATCACCTTCTGTTCTTCTATCTGACCCATAAAAGGGGATCCTGTATGTGTGGGGCAACTCCAGTGAAAAGTAACACTGCATGCAGCAGCAGCCTCCACAAACACTGATGCCGTTGTTGACACTTTGCAAATACAGCCCCAAGTCTGAATTCCCTAGAATACACTGACACAGAAACACAAGGTGGTGAGAGTGAAAAAAACCTAGAATACACTAAAATAATAACTAAGCAGCTGTGGACGACGAATCGTAAACATCATCGGTGATAACATCATCAGCATCATCAGCCAGGTAACTACTACTAGCAGGACTAATATCATCATCAACGTCATCGTCATCCTCGTTGTCATTGCCGCTATCTACTGACGAGGATTCAGCAGCAAATGCAGTGGTAACCATGTACTTGTCGTCATGGCGACGGTTGCTGTGTGACTCACACCGATGATACAGGGCTGTGTCTACTAGGTAGTCACCATAGCGACCACGATAAACAAACCCACAACAGGTCTTTACTCTGCAGTCACACACGCAAACAAAACGACATACTAATAGACTAAATCTAATACACAGATACTCAGCAAATCACTATCTCCTAGCCCACTTTTGTGATATCCTGCCAGCAGTCCAAAACCTGAAAAAAAGGTTGGTACTCATTAGACAAGATAACAGCAACACCAACGACCAGTTGTAGCCATTTTCTTCCTTGTCTTCAAAGCTTCTGGTATAGGTACTGGTGCCAGACAGATGACAACAGGCTTGGCAACCCTGCCCAAGGCTGAGCTTTTTACAACCAAAGACAAGGTAGGAAGGTGAGCTTGGGTTGAACAAGTCCGTGGAATGTAACACTTTTCCTTAAGTGCTGAGACTGTCAGCTGGGCAACAGGAATGGCATCCGGCTTGAAAAAAAGCTGGGTGTTGGTTTGTTGGTAGTAACGATCTGACAGGAGCTTTACACGTCTTATACACTGTGTTCAGGAAAAAAGGGACCCCCTACTTAATTGCCCATAACTTTGGCAAATGTTGACCGATTTTCAAAATTTTTTCACCCACGGACTCAGCAGAGATCGTGTAATGAACTGATCATTAACGATTCCATCACACCTTAAACACGTCGATACACTACCTTTGTAAAACTTTTAGTGTTTAAAAATTGATTTAATTAGCACTTTAATTAACACCAGTTGCAGTTTGTTCGCTGTTAATCGTGAGCTTATAAATAAGATTATTGTATCTTCAGACATCTGAAGCGATCTGGTCATATACCCTGCAATATCATGTTATCATTATTTTTTTATAAATTCTTATAATTTCTGCTGGTCGTTATCTTTTCGGCGAGCTGTGTCTACGTGGACATTTTGTGCATCATTTGCTCCTCCAGTTGGAAAGTGCACTAATGTAACAGACCTGTAGAACTTCCAGACCTCTGATCACCAAACAGCCCGGGCCTCAGTACATTTCATTACAAAATCTGAGGCAGCGAGTCTACCACAAAAAAGCAGTATGTGAATGATTTGAGGCAGCATCTGTTTGATGCGTTGCGTGAGTTGGAGTATAACAGAGCGTTATTGACGATGGCACTGATCAGTGGTGCAGACGTCTCCATGCCTGCATTTGAACAACATGATGACATTTTTAATATTCATTGTGACATAAATTAGCAAAAACATCATTAACTGTAATAAACTGAGTTGAAATTTATTGTTAAATGAGACATTTGTTTCAGATTTTCGATAGTTTCCTGGCATTTGCATTTCACAAGGTAGTGTATCGACACCTTTAATGTGCGATGGGACGTTTAATGATCAGTACATTACACAATCTCTGCTGAGTCCGTCGGTGAAATTTTTTTGAAAATCGGTCAACATTTGCCGAAGTTATGGGCTATTAAGTAGGGGGTCCTTTTTTCTGAACATGGTGTAGTTCCAGTTATCACCACCAACTCCATCATCCTTAGCTCAAATAAAATCCACAAGGGAGACATTCTGACCAGTTTAGCCAGATTATCCTGGAAAATGGCCATTTAATGAGTGTAGTCGTTATCAAACCTTTTGGTAACCATCCAGAAAATTTTATCCAACGAAATGCACACCCAAACGTCTTCAGTCAATCAATCAAAACGCATTTACATAGCGCCATGTCGCAAGCGAATCAAGAGACGCAATCACGTAATGCAAATCAAGCTCTACACAGGATATGGATCACTCCCAAACATTTAAGTCATGTGTCCTTCAATCTCAAAATCCGAATTTTGCCAGTCTCCGTAACGCACGGAGCCTTGGAAAATATGCTGGCTAATGGATGTTATGCCATGTCTCTTCCTGATTCCAAACCAACAGCATCAAAGCACCGAAGATAGAAAAATTAATATATTTGTCTACAATGTCTGACAAACTTTGATATATGAACAATGCAAGAAGAGATGAGTCAATTACTCACGGCGTCCAATAATCAGAATCAATAAACATGCTGCTGCTGTTTCTCAACAACGACCCAGCACTTCGTTCAGAGGCTGAGCGAGGCTTGGTGGTGCCCCCTGTTGAGTTGCAGTGCATATGTCCTGCAGCAATGCCTCGTGATACACTCTGGTGCTTGGCGGCGTCACAGTCATGCGACATAAGCAAGTCTACATCACCACAGACCTGACGACTCTTTATGCGAGTCATCGACTTGAGACCAGGACCAGATCTGGCATCTTTTACCTGCATCATCATCATCATCATCATCATCATCATCACAGGTGGTTAATATATGCAGATCAAAGATTATTATGGAATGTACAGGGTGTCAGAGAATAAAATTCCCTGTGAATAATTCACCCCCATTTACGTAATACGTATCAAATGAAAACATGAAATAGTTTTTCTGTGACACTTCATACAACGGTCAGCCCATAGTGTGATGTCATCCACAGCACTTTGCCTTTCGAGTCAGCATAGACTTGAATCTTCGCAGAACAAGGTAAAGGTGCATATGCTTGACATAGTGCCTCTTTGTAGTGAATCACCACCACAGAAGTGCTCGGGTATGGCACGTGTTCTCAAGGGATTTCACAGTTTTACCTGCATCCCCACACGTTCAACTGCAATTGGATTGAGCCATACCTGCCTTTGTCTTCCCAGCTATAGCTGG
>Ga0049107_10000615_pt1 | contig 11203 bp, 8 predicted proteins | sample WorMetilPIANOSA1_FD_61187 | JGI IMG/M metagenome (GOLD analysis project Ga0049107, IMG submission 61187) | Marine gutless worms symbiont microbial communities from Max Planck institute for Marine Microbiology, Germany - Olavius ilvae PIANOSA.1 | ecosystem: Host-associated > Annelida > Digestive... | reverse complement strand
AGGACTGCTGGTATATTGACCTAGTTGGTTAAAGGCGCTGGCTGTCAAATTGAGCCGGCCATCCGGCCAATCTGGGTCATATACTGGCTTAATTGGGTTTAACCCTCGCCAGCTCCAAGGACCAAAAAGGGGGATGAGCTCCCACACAACGGACCTCAAGTGTCTATGTGAAATCTTCTTCTTCTTCTGTTATCAAAGATGTTTCCTATGATGAGTGTCTTTCTAGTTTCTTCTTTTTTGAACAGCTAATGTATAGGGTAACAGAGACTTCTCCCCATACATCTCATGTTCAGTTCCAGCTGAGACCAATATGTCTTTACGATTGTCATGTCTGAAATGGAGCGCAGGGCCAGAATTGCTTCAGTACTGCAGAATAAACGACACACATTCGAGATCAATTCCGTGCATTTCATACTTTACACATGTATTATTGTACCCAAAATGCATTACTTTCCTTTTTTCCACACGGAACAGTATCTGCCATTCTTTGGATCATTTGATATAAATTACTGCATAAACTATTAACATCCTTTTCTGAACTGTACTTTAAAAATCTTAGTGTCATCAGCAAATTTTTAAATCTTATTATTGACTGAGTAATCAATATCATTAATATTTACATCAAATGGTAGCAGGCCCAGCACCAAAACCTTGTGGCACTCCACTTAACACATCTTAACACATCTTTCCAGCTCGAACATTGCCCATTTAGTACCATTCATGCTTTCTATTTGATAACCAATTCTGAATCCATTGCAATAGTTCACCATCAAAACCAAATGCTGCTATTTTCTCAATTAGTCTTCTACGAGGTACGTTATCAAATGCTTTTCAGAGTCCAAATACCTGCCCTAATTTTACTGGTACACATGCCTAGCTGTCGGTGGACAGTGCACAGCGTTCAGACACCTTTGCTTTGCTTGTTTGGTGACCTTAACGTTTTGTCGTATATTTTTGTGTTGTGTTATGAAGGTGTAGTAAAGTCGATTGGTGTTTCAAACTATACCTGTAATCACTTGTCAGAATTGCTGCAGCATTGTCGTTTCAAACCTGCCGTGTTGCAGGTATGTGTCGGTTTACCTATATCGAGTTTGAATTGATTGCAGCACTATTTCTTTTCTTTGATGATAAGAAATTTGAAAGTATGGCCGATGTGAGGTTATAGTGATAATTGTACCTTCGCCAAGAAGGTTATGTTTTCATCAGCATTAGTTAGTTAGTTTGTTTGTTTGTTATTAGGATTGTGCAAAAACTACTCGACCAAATTTCATAACAATTGGTCAAAAGGTTGCGCGTGCAACAGGGCCATGGAAAACTATTAGATTTTGGTAGTAATCTCGATCATGTATGTTAGGGTCAAGGTAGGGTTATGGTTAACATACGTGGGACCGAATCATACCTTGTGACGAGTATGTATAGCCTGGCATTTGACTAACAGTAAGTTTTGTGGGATCAGTAGCCTTGGTGAAGGTTTGCAGTCTACAGAGTGCCATTCTACTTTGTACTACGATTTGGGACTGCTGTAAGAGCTCTCACTTGGACCTGTGTAATTTTTGTATGGGTAAGCTAGATACTTCAAATTTCGTATGGTTACTGGCTAGTAAATGCCAGTATGTGCTAACCAGTTCTGTACTAAATAAATGACCCCAAAAGGGGCTTGGCTCGCCATGCCCATTTTGGGGTCATTTGTTTTTAGTGGGACTTATTTTTAATTTTTTCACCCCCGCCATATCTTTGGAATGAGTGGAGCTATGCACTTCACATTTTGTAGACAAAGCGGCTATGTCCCTGTATGAAGTCTGATGATGAGAAACATAAAATATAATAAAGGAGCAAATATAAAAATTACAAACTGCAGTTTATGTGCATGTTAATAGCAAATGCAGTAAGTGATACATCAAAAAAATCATGGACGGTGATGTTACTTAAACAGTGTGTTCATCAGCAAGATGCTGCCTAGTGCATAGTGCCTAATGCATTTTGCTGTATTTTTTAATGTCAGTTTCTGCATATCACTAGCTTACATGTGTAAGCTTTTTGTACCTTTACAGGTGTGAATGAAATATCCTGTGGAACATGTGTGTGGAATTATTTGTACATTTCACTTCTGTTAATGATATTTTGCACAATCGTGTCAACAGATGGAATTTCATCCCCACTTGATGTCAACAGATCTCGTCGAATTCTGCAAGCAGAATAACATCCAAGTACAAGCTTACTCTTCACTTGGAACATCATCTGCCGATAACAAGGTAAATAAATGCGTCTGTAGTTTGTCGTTAAAAATAGCTCTTGCTGTTTTCAAAATGTTGTTCCGTTCCGTGCTGCAGAATCTCATTCAGTGCAGCAGAAAGAGCATTTTGCTACATAATAATGAATGTTGCCTAAATTGTTTGCCACAAACTATGGTTTCCAACCCGAGTTTCCCGAATCCCTAAAACTTCAGGTAACCAGGACATTTTGCGTCTTTCAAAACCCAAAATCCACATTAGGGCAAAACATAACAGGTTTGAAAACCCTACCTTAAACTAACTTTGTGGTGGCTGACAGCTTGTTATTGTAACTTTTGGTATTAGTTATACATCATAAGTTGAAGTAATTGCATGTGATCGTCTTAGTACATGTATCTTTGCAGTTGTAAAATACATCTTGTATTAAGTTATGCAGGATTTCGGTTGTGTCGTGGCTCGAGTGACCCAAGTGACATTTTTCTTTTGACCCACTGTGTAACGGACAGCACGTTGTGGATAGGCCTAGATGAGTTTATTCATGTAGACTGGGGCTTTGATATCATGCGGCGTCATACACTGGGGAGCTGTGATTGGTGGACATCTAGCTGCCTGGCAGCTGGACACCTAGCGAGTTGTATGGCGAGGGTGTCAGTGAGGTGCAGCATGGAAGTCAGGACATGCCATGGATGATGCTGAGAAAAAGCACATGATGTGGACACGAGGTCCACCAGTACTGGATGTTTAAGACCAACATCTGTAGAATTTATGCAACAATGTCCATTTGCACATAGCTCCTATCAAAATAAAAGAAACGAGCTATAGGTGGGAGGCCGCCACAATATGCCCCCACCCAGGCCTACAAGTGGTGACACCATATAATATACATCATACACGAATATGGATCGATCACAAACTGCAGTCCATGTTGGTCTGCCAGTACAGCCGACCAAAGATGGGGCCTCAGGGTGACCTTAACCTTTGACCTTGAAAGTGGTGTCTGACGTGACGTGGGCTGCCTCTGTGCCAATTTTGGTCTTCCTACACCTCTCTGTTCTCAACTTAGGCCCGATGTACGCGACAGACAGACACATCATCCCTTAATGCCCACACGTAGGGGCTGGGGCATAATAATATGGGTTTACAAACTGAAAACCATAGCAATTATCAACTATAAAATTCTTATTCGACACAACTGTTTACAATGCAGCGTGCTGTAAATAGTCAACAAGACGTGAATAAGATGTCCAACGGACATCAAAACGTAGTCATTAGGTAATTATTTAATCATTTGTGTCAAATAATAATTTTATATTTGATGTTTGAAACCAACTGAATGAAGCTCTTCGAGACCATAGCAATTAATAAAAAATAACATTGCAGTCACATTAATGTGTGTTGTAACTGGATCATTGTGTATGTAACCAGCTGCTGCATGATCCAGTGGTTACGGAAGTTGCCAGCGAATGTGGTCGCAGCAATGCTCAGGTTCTGCTCCGATGGTCCGTCCAGCAATGCATAGGTTAGTGCCGTACTATTGCAGTGTCTCAAACTAGACAGGCACTTGGAGACTGCAACCCACAACAACCCATTTCCTAGCTCTGTTATACAATACTTGTGTCTGTGCTGTAGTTCACCCCGCCCCGTGCAGGCTCCAGGGTTGTAAGAATAGACCCGCTCCATTTCCTGGCCGGATGTCATCCAAGGCGACTAAATAGCACGTTTTATTGTGTTGTTTATTAGGGCCCCTTTTTGTGTATTGTTAGTTTTCGTTGGTATGTGTGCTGTCCTTTGGTTGTTTTGGTTAAGTTTCAGTACTTGCCAAGTGATTGGCTAGAAAGACTCCTCTGAGGAATCCTAACCATGGTTAGGGGATCGTCTCCACAAAGCCCAGGCTGAAGAGTGTTTATGATTTTCTTGGTTCAGTGTATTGTTTTATTGTTTTGTGATGTGTGTCTTGTCCCCCTGCCATATGTGATATATTTCATACTCTGTGGCACGATATAGCCAGTTTTGAAAATGCTGTTAATCAGCTAATTAACTAACCGTGTCTGCGCTGTAGTTCATGGGCACGATTAATAACGTATTGTACTTGCATGGTCTGGTGGTCTCTCTGACTGGTGACTGTATTGTTAGTCTCTTGTAGGAACTAAGTTAATGCTTACTGACTCAGTTGTAGTTCACTTGACTTACTTGATTTATTCCCTGATGCAGCATAGGCCAAAGTTCTCATTCTATAGACCGCCCTGTGTGGGCTCTGGGGTTGTAAGAATAGACGCACTCCGTTTCTTGGCCGAATGTCGTACAAGGCGACTAAACCAGGCTTAGTCTGCCTATCATATCTTAGCATGCTATATTATTGTATTGTGGTTTATTAGGGCCGCTTTTTATGTATTGTTAGTTTTCATTGCTGTGTGTTCTGTGTTTTGGTTGTTCTGGCTAAGTTGTCAGTACTTGCCAAGTGATTGGCTAGGAAGACCCCTCTGAGGAAGCCTAAACGTGGCAAGGGGATCGTCTCCATAAAGCCCAGGCCGAAGAGAGCTTATGATTATGTTGGTTTATTGTATTCTTTCATTGTTTAACTGCATGATGTTTGTGTTCTCCCCGGCCCTATGTGATATATTTCCTACTTCTATGGCATGATATAGCTTATTTGTGCTGAAAGTGCTGTAAAACACCAAGTAACTAACTAACTCATTCTATAGACCACATTTCTCCAGCCAGCTGCTTGTCCTGCTGCCTTCAGTTTCCTCCAGCTGCATTTGATGGCTGACGTTCAGGTGTTATTTGGTCACTGTCTTCTTCCTCTGGCCTTGTTTGACTGTTGTGGTGTTTCAGTATGCTGTCTTTGCTTCTCAGCTGTGGCAAACTATCTAAATGGTAACCACATAATGTTGCATGTGTTGCACAGGTGTATTACCCAAGTCTGTGAATACCAAGCACATTGAAGAAAATGCTCAGATCTTCGATTTTCAGCTCTGTGACGATCACATGTCGCGTCTCAGTGGTATCAACCGCAATGTGCACTACTGCTGGGACCCAACGTCTGTCTTATGACGTACACACGCACCAAGTAAGTACCATAGTTAATTCATAAAGCAGCAGTTGTGGCTGAGTGGTTAAGTTGATAGGCGGTCACTTGGCTAATCAGAATTTGATTCCCATTGTCCCACACAAGTCAATGACGGCTATGAGGATGAAGTTGCTTGCATCCTCCATTTTTCACATGTTCAGGCCAAGCTGTCAAAGATGGGAGTATACAATGTTAAACTTGGCATCTCATCTTTTAGCTAGTTATTCGCTGTTATTGTCATGAAACTGCACATATAATAGTAGATTATCTATGTTTCAAAACACAGTTACAGTAGTTGTCATAATTTCTTAATGGACAATGCACAGACAGTTTGGTTCCAGTCTCTTCTCCCCCCCCCTTCCGTTTGGCCGCATCTGTTTTGTGGTGCTGGTCATGAGAAAAGGAGTGAGAGCAGTTGAAGTAGTCCCTGGCATTTACACTGTACATTGGAAGTTTTCCATATGCACAGCTACCAGGACCAGTTCATACAGCCCGGTTGGGCTGAGTGTTTTTTTGTGTTGTGTATATTTAGCCTAGGTTTGTGCTTTGTGTGTTTATTTGTCCTTTTTGATTTGTTTGTATCCCATTCTTTTTTGTTTCCTTGGGCAGTTGAGTCATCTCCCTTACAGTTTTTGTACTAGCATAACTAATTTAAATGAGCCTCCTAGAGCTTTAGCTACCTCCACTATAATGTGGGTTAGGAGCTAGTTCCATCCCTTTTGGGCCGTGGTAAACAAAAGCAATGCGGCTTAAGGGGGTTATTATGTCGCTGGCCCTCCATTACTGAATGGGAGATGTACATCACTGCTCAGGGCCCCCGTCTCTGAAATGACGTATACTGTGTCGAGTTGGATGCTAAACTCTAGTATACCATTCCAGTCTCTTCTATTGTCATATTTTCTGGCACACATTAACTACATTAAGATGAATGATGCAAACACAGACTGTTGTGTAACAGGTGAAAACTGTATATGAATTCATAACACTGTGCTGCAGACGGCAGTGGCATACACCAATAGCCTGATTATACTAATCACAGACTAAGATTAGCAAAGCGACATTCAGACATATTCCTTATTGTAGGCTGCAAAATACAGATAGTTTAGTAAATATCTGTTCTTATGCACACTCACAGCAGTATATTTAACAATAGCAACAGACAGGCTGTTCATTTCATTACACATACACAAGTCACTAAACACCAACGAACTGCCCATTTGTGCAGAACTGCACTCCTAGCAGGTAAAAACTCATTATATGTACACTGTGAAAATTAATAATTAAATAAATATTGTAAATAAATAAAATACAAGTGCTTGACCCATGCTAGTGAAAAGCATTGTGTGCTGCATAAACAACTGCCAATGGGTGACTCTGTTTCAGATTAGACCGAGCATTATACGGGGTTTTCGATCAACGCTGGATTTAAGTCGTTTGAATCCAAAAGATAAGCTGATGCTAGAGTTTGACATTATACTCAGTCTGTTGCTAATCATTTCCCAGCAGATTGGTCTAAATAAAACTCTACTTAATACTTGGTTTCAGATACATTAACCTGAGCACTGATTGAAATCAGAATTTTGTGTTCAAATTAAGCTTGAATTTACAACTAAACTACAGTGCTCGGTCTGATCTGAAAGATAGTGATCCAATGTCTGTAAATGGTTCTTGACACCGTGACATAGTGTGAACATGACTTCTATGTAGACATCAGACTAGTAGACAAAACAAGAACACACAAAAAAATCATACTTTATGAAACAATCAGTTTAGACAAACTGGTAGTACAACTAGCATATTTTGACAAAAGACATTAGTTAAAAAACAAGTAATGTTGTGTCACATTTTTACCAATGTTTTTATTGCATGTGATGCTATATGACACACATTAGTAATTCTGTGTGTCTGTTACATTCATACTCATGTTTAGAGTTACAAATTGTAAATTTTATTAACTGTATACATGCTTCAAACATTTTTATGTATTGGATAAAACCTATCTTACAGACATTCAATTTGTTTTGCATTTCCAACTTCAAGGCATGGTTTCACTGTTAAGGTGAGCCTTTAGTGACTAATATTTACTACTATCGGTTTTTGGTTAACCGACCCATTTATTCCAGACATTACTCCAGGTTAGTCTAGGTCCCCCCAAAAAGAACCTTTCGAGATTGCCAGATCCCCTTCCAATCATGCAACCAATAGCACAGAGAAATCTGTTTCAGTCCACATTCTATGGACTTGCTTACCCCAAGCTCACCTGTGGGTCTTCCAGCTTTGTCTCTGACCACTAATAGCTCCTGGTTACCTTTGGGGAGGGTTGCCATGCCTCTCATCAGCCCTCTGATGCCAGTACCCGAACAAATGAGACTGTACTAAGACACATATATATGTATACTGATTTTTGCAGGTACGTGGTTGTAATAAAAGCACAAGTACAGAGATGACATCAACACAGGTGTATTGCTGCAACTGAAGGACTGAACATGCTGCTTGACTAGAAATGCGGAACACCGTGGCCAGTGTGCAGTGACAGCGGAGTCACATGCCAGGATTCTTGACAAAAGCGACAACGATGATGATGGCGACGACGGCCAGGAAAAGGATAGTCGACATAACACACTTGATGCTGCTGATGGTCGAGTCGCTGGACTGATAAAACTGACTCTCCTCAGCACGACGGTTCTCGGACATGCTGACGTCAGATGGTGGAAACACAGCAACAACAGTCTCTGGAAGAGCATCGGATCTTTCTATCACACTGTCAACAACACATCGAAACGGAACATTTATGTACAGAACTGAAGATATTTAACAGCGTCTGGAATACCAGAATCACTATTGGTCACAGTAGCATATACAGTACGTCTAAAAATGTTGCTTATTCCATCTTTTGTACCCGCAAGATACTTGGATATTCAGTTTTTGGCATTCTTTATCCTGAAACTTTTAAAATCCATTCATAGCCTTTATTGGGTTAAGCTAGAGTATGTGCTGCATCTAGGCAGTTGTTTAAGCCCTGAGCTAGTCAGAAAAGTTGTCTGTTATTTTGCATGTGCCAGGGGATAAATTTCTTCAATAACAGTAACAGTAACAGCGGCATTTCTATTGCGCCTCCTACAATAAGACCGATGGCACATTCCATAGTTAGTAAGCTCTGGAAAATAAAAACGTCTTCAGGTGGCGCCTAAATGTTGTGATTGATGACTGCATCAGTTTGAGTTCTGTGGGTAGCCGAGTCCATGCATGAGATGCAGCCACAGAAAATGCAAGGTCACCGATTCGCCACTCTGTTCGCGGTAGATGAAGATCTCCATTGCTGGAGGCATGCAGTGACGAGCGTGTTGGAGTACTGGCTACCGGTGTAAGCAAATCGGTGATGTAGTCGGGTGTATGACCGATGAGGGCTTTGTGTACCAGCAGACACAGTTTGTACTCAATTTGCTGCGCCACGGGTAACCAGTGCAACTCTCGGAGCGTGGGAGTTACATGGTCGCGCGGCTTCAGGTCGAGTACAAGTCTTGCTGCTGCATGCAGGACTCTCTGTAGTGGTGCAAGTGTCGACGCCGGAAGACCCGCGAGGACAGCGTTGCAGTAATCAAGGCACGACAAGACGAGGGTGGAGACCAGTTTGGCGGAGACGTCACAGCCGAGCTGACAACGTACTGATCGCAGGCGACGTAGGTGAAAGAAGCATGTCAAAGCAGAAAATAGGGAAGCATGTCTGAGTGACACGTGAGACATGGTCGCGCATTGACAGCTCCGAATCAATCCATACACCCAGGTCATGGATGACAGTCGCTGGCTGGACGTTGTTGTTGTTGACGGTTATGGACCTGGTCGGTGAGAGTTGGCGGAGATGCGTCGTAGAGCCGAACCAGAGACGCTCTGTCTTGTAGCCATTTAACTGCAGTCGCTTGCTGGTACACCAGTGATGCAGCGCTCCAGGTGCTTGACCATCAAAGTACAGTCTACAGGCCTGCCACTGCAGTGGCCTTGCATGTCGACAGCAAACAGGTGGTGATGTAGTCCGTGCTGGCTGAAAAGTTCGTCGACATCCTCGGCATACTGAATAAAAATTCCCGGGCCGAGTAGTGTGCTTTTTAGTATGTGACTAAGGTTATGAAACTTGGATTTATTGGAAACCAATGATGGATTCATTGTAACCGGTTATTAACCGAGTCCAGTCAGGGTGCAACATGTACCCCCACACAGCTAGTTAACTACAAGGCCACGGCCGGTGTTGCTGGCCACCGGTGATCTCGTGGAGGGCCTGTCGATGGCCACTACCGCCACCATTTTGAAACTTTCACAGAGCTCTTAACTTTCAGGCTTCACAGTGCAGACAGCACATGGCCTGCCTACATTAAAGACATGCATTCCAGGACATTGTCTCCCACCTGTGGTGCCGAACCCGCAAGCCTGCTGATGCCACGCTCATTTCCTCCCCCTGCTGCAGTGGCGCTGGTGCCGTCTGCAGCTGTGCCTGTGCAGCATTGGGGCTGATATTGGGGCTTTGTGATGTTCGATTCCATGCCATCTCGGGTCTGCTTGCACTCTGATGTTAGCGGTATGGGCCTACATCATTGTTGCTTAGTGTGTAGAGGGATGGATGCAAATGATTATGTAACTTCCCCATAACACCTTTGTTCTCTTGTTGACCAGCAAAATCGGACACTAGAAATTCGAACATCGAGCGTCCGACGATCGATTTCGTAACTGGTCATCGGTGATCGAGTCACAACCTTGTCATAATCATAATCATAAATACAATTTGTAACGTGCACATGACCAGTGTCTGTTAAATGTGGAGACATTTAGCAGTAGTCTGCTGTATGCATGTTGTACGATAGCTGGTGGTGGTTTGGTGTAGCAGTAATGTGTTGGTCTTGATCAACGCAGTTGCTCTACATTGAGCCCGGTTAGTACTGGGATGGGTGACTGCCTTCGGGTAAGTAAACTATCTCACTACGTAACCAGCCACCCAGGCCAACTCAGCCTGGCCAACCCTCCGTGGGTAGGCGCAATGAGTACTGGCGATGGTTACGGCCACCATTATGGAAGAAAACGGCGAGTTCTGCGTAGCAGTAGCCCCTGCGACCAGGACTGCTGGTATATAGACCTAGTTGGTTAAAGGCGCTGGCTGTCAAATTGAGCCGGCCATCCGGGTCATATACTGGCTTAATTGGGTATTTGCATATGCTGCACCAGTGGACCTATCTTAGCACTAGAGCACTAGAGTGGTGATGTATAGGTACGGGCACAAAACGGTTGGTTGGTTTAGGATGCACGGATAGGTTTTATCCAAAGAAACAGTTGGCTAGCTGGGTAACCAAGTATGGCTCAGTCTCTTCTCAGGCCCTTCCTTTGCACTTAACGTTTTTATGCCACAATACCTTACACATTCGGACGTTAATAATAACAAACCGTTAAATATACTCCAGATAATATCTTACAGATGGATTCCATTGTCGGTGTCTGCAGCTGGTTGATCGTTTTTTCTGGCGGAGGATGTTTTGGAACTACTCTTTAGGCTGTTCCTGTTCATTCCATGGACGTCAGACGGGCTAAATAAATACGTGGGCCGTGCCGGACGATCACGGCGCGGCTCCTCTACGTCAACTTCTATATGTTCCATTAAATTTTCCTCCATTAGTTGTTAATATTAATCTACATTTCGCTGAAATGTAAACATAAACATGGAATATTAATCTCCGCGTGTGTGCACCGACGAATCATCGAATTGGCTCCAAGGTGAATGGGGAACTGACTGTGCGGAGGGAGGCAGGGTTGTTAACGATACTTTTCAAAAGTATCGTCGATATTCGATATCGATACCGGTTTTAAAAGTATCGTCGATACCGATATCGATACTTTTCCGAAAAAGTATCGATATCGATAT
>Ga0049107_10000614_pt1 | contig 11205 bp, 7 predicted proteins | sample WorMetilPIANOSA1_FD_61187 | JGI IMG/M metagenome (GOLD analysis project Ga0049107, IMG submission 61187) | Marine gutless worms symbiont microbial communities from Max Planck institute for Marine Microbiology, Germany - Olavius ilvae PIANOSA.1 | ecosystem: Host-associated > Annelida > Digestive... | reverse complement strand
CTCACAGCTGGTACTCAGAATTAAATTCCCTACAAAATGTATATTTCGGATTTTTTATATTTGGAAAACTAACAGAATGACGCTGTTTTGTAACTTATTTATCGAACGACCCTCGTAGAAGGCACCCCCAAAATTGGGGAGCGATGGGGCCCGCCCCCTTGGGGTACGGCCGTGGCTGAAATACGCCCCTCCCCATGTTGTCACGCCGAATTTGGTCGTTCGAAACGGTTTGAGCGTTATTAAGGAGATCCGCCTGAAAAATGACTCCTCGGCGTCCTCGCGTCCCTCCTTTCTAGGTCACTCAAGTTCATCGGAAGCGTCACGGATCGATCCGCAACTATGACTTCATATTAACGTTTCATGGCAACAACGGGGCGAGAACGGGCCAATCTCGTACCGTTTCCGAGACAAACGGCGATTTCAGTCGAAAATCGCAAATTTTCCCCACCCGTGTATTTAACGCCCCCGATGAAGGGGTTTCCGCTTGGAATTGGGTATCGGCGCTCGATCAAAAACTAGAATGATGGGGCTACCGGACCGAGAAAGAAGTTTGACGACGTCTTTAGCTGTCTGGAATACAGAAGTGTGATGGACAGACAGACGGACACCGGGCGACAGCAAAGAGCAACCAACAATTGGAATCAGTCTGGCTCTGGCAGGAGAACATGGGCGTCGATCTCGGGGGGAGGGGGCAGGTCCACCAAAAATTTGGAGTGGAGGAGACACTAATATCGATGTTCCCCCAAAGCTCGATGCCCCCCCCCACAGTTGTGATAGAATGCTTTCACCTGCAGGGCTGATGCCTTTACTATCAATTTAGGAGTTAGGACACAGTCAGGTCCTGGAAATTCTTTGGCACTGAGCTCGGACCCTAGAACTTTGCGATGGATCGACGCTATGGCAGGAGGATCTGAAAGTTCATGCACACTGTCAACAGGCTTGTAGTAAGGCTTCACGCATTCTGTAACTAACAATCTGTAGGCGGGCGGCCGCCACGATATGCCCCGCCCCTCTTCTCCCCCCATGGGCGCCGAAGCGCGGCCAAGCAAACGGCAACGTAGCAGCAATATTTCTCACGGCCAATACGTTCCTGCACGCCCACCGCTGCAGCTGCCTGACGCACCGACAAGGCGGTAAGTAAAGCGGCCTGGTGACCTTGACCTTTCACCTTTTGACCTTGAAAGTTATGGTGTCCGAGTCACGTGTGACGTGGGGTACCTCTGTGCCAATTTTGGTTTTCCTAGGGCTCTCTATTCTCGAGTTACGCCCGATGTATGCGACAGACAGACGTCATACGTCAGACAGACGTCAGACAAAAGCATCGCTTAATGCCCCCACCTATTAGAGGCGGGGGCATCGAGTACAGACATAACGGATAGGCTATGTTACTTCGACTTCATAAATCTCTGGTACATCTGTCAAGTCATAAGTCAAACGTAAATTTATATAGGCCAGCGCAACAACTGCAAAGCCTCTAATGCGCCGTATACGCTTGTATCTAGAGGAAAGGGAAGTTTTCAAAGCTGCCTTGAATCTGTCGCTCGAATACGTTCGCAGTTCATACGGGCAGTGAGTTCCAGAACGTCGGGCCAGCAGCATGGAATGCCCGATGGCCAAATGTACTGCGGCGTCATCGTGGAACCAGCAGAAGCTGATGTCGGGTGGCGGATCGCAAATGCTGTCGACTGGCAACCTCAGAGACTGGTAGTCAATAGTTCAACAGATAGGCCTACTGCGGCGCCTTGTGCTGAAGGCGTCGGTGGACAGTCAGAGCGACCTTATACAAAACCCGCTCAAAGACGTCCAACCAATGCAAGTCAGCATGCAGTAACCCTGCACCTTATGGGGATGGGGGCGGAGATATATTAAGAAAGTGACGAAATTTCTCCGTAAGTTTGCGAGCTTTGACTGACGTTGGAGCTCCAATCCTTTACTCTTTTACTCTAGGATATTAGACCTGCTTGTTAACACCACTTCTACAGAAATACGGTAGGTCTTTGAGAGATGTCAGATTTAGAAAGGTGTACAGCTAGCTTAGAAGGCCCTTCAAGGTTAGTTTCATCACTTCTATCACTTTTCCTTATGCGGTGGTTCGATTTGACTTCTCGACTTAAATTCGATTTTGAATCGACTGCCATTCGACAGCCGCTCGATCGTCACGGTGACGTAGCACACCAGTGCCCGCTGACATGCTAGCCGCAATCACGCCCACCTATTTTAGGCCGCAGTGCCTCCAGTCAGTCACAAGTCATAACGAATGTCTTCGAATGGTCGTAGCGTAGTTGAAGGCGAGTCGAAGGGCAGACAAAATCTCAGTCAATTCTAAGTGAAATCATAGTTGTAACCATTGCCTTAGTCTTAAAGATTTTGATAACCACTCCATATTTAAGAATGTTTGCATACACGGCACATTTTGGACCTCGTAATAACAAAATATTCTTTTAACTTCTACCCACCGATAGTACTTGCACTGCATTGAAAAACAGAGTGTAATGTTCGACTTTATTCTAGACATCACCGTATTTCGAACAATACCAATAATTTCCAAGCAGGTAGACAGTAAACTCAACAGAAGACATGCGCTTGCGCTATGATTATATTATCTACAGGTTATGATGCACAAACATATACAGTCACAAACAATGTTCCCTCTATTTTATTTGAAGGCTCTGCAGAAAAATGACGGCACGAATGGAAATAAATATTCCAAAACTTAACTGATTGGAACTTGTGTCAAAGGCACATTAATTTTTGAAAATAAATAAATAATAGGTTTCAATGCACAGATTGGCTGCAAGAGGGATGGTTGGGAAGAAGTAATGGGATATGAAAGCATATAACGGACGATGGTGAGATTGTTGAAACTGTGTAGTAAACGGGAACCTCTTTGCCGCAAGAACATACACTCGACCTATTTTGGCAGTTGACTTAGAGGGAACATTGGTCACAAACCCGTAAGAACTTAAAAGTAAAAGTGCATTCACCCAAATATGCACAACCTACGTAGCCAAGTAACAATATGCAACGACCGTATGAACACAGTCGCAATGTGGATCAGACAAATGAAACTATATTTCCAAACTGAATAGGTACATAGGCCTATGCGTGGGATTGCTCGCTGTATGTTTATTTGATGCAGTTTTCTCTGCACTGGTTGACATTGGTTTCAGGTTGTCTTGGAAAGTGGTCGTTAAATGGGCGCTGTGTAGGCCTAGTAGATTCTCTGTACTGGTTGTAAGTAAGTAAGTAAGTAAGTAAATAAGTAAGATTATTTATAGTCAGCGCCTAAAAACAAAGTCACTAGGCCACAAACATACACAGTCACAAACAATGTGTTGTGTAGCTGTCTTGTTGTTCTTCATAATTACTAACATATTAACATATATGCTAACAAGTCGATAACAAAACGTTCACTTCACATTATCATGTAAAACAAACAAATAAAACTGCAATACAAAATGACTGTCAGACCAGCAATCAAACATGGGTTACTAGTTCCGCACTGAAAACCAGAAGATACCATAAAGATGTTTGAAATTTGTAATACCGTTTGTCAGAGGTGGAACAAATCCACTTGCATAACCAACCAAGATTAGCTTATAAATTAACACCAATAAGCAAATGAGAGCAAAAATAACAGTTAACCATACCACAACAAACTTTAATTTTTATGACAGGAACGGCAATAAACAGGAATGCCCACCAAGTTTAAGCCCACAGGTTGGAAGTCCATATCCTTATATAAGTACCAAGGAAACAGCGTCAGTTAACAAATAAGAATATGCTGAATTCTGCTAAATAAACGACAGCAATTGTTACAACTGACCTTGTGTGCATAAACAGGTGAAAACTAACCAAGTAAAGTGATAATTCATGATATTTCGGTGGCAACAGTTGCCCTCAACTCGCTCGATAACCAACTAATAACATAACAATATAAAAACAAAAATCTTCCCAAAAACTATATGCAAAAACTAAGTGTTAGCATTTATGCAACAGTTTTCGTTAATCAATGCTCGGTTTTTGACATGCATTACTTCTACAGCTATGATAATTCATGATATTTCGGTGGCAACAGTTGCCCTCAACTAGCTTGATAACCAACTAATAACACAATATAAAAACAAAAATCTTCCCAAAAACTATATGCAAAAACTAAGTGTTAGCATATATATTGAACAGTTTTCATTAATCAATGCTCGGTTTTTGACGAGTATTACTTCTACAGCTAAACGTACACCATTTAGACAGTACACACAATCTGACAACTGTGCACAGACTTGAAAGTTCAGAGCAACTGCAAAATAAAATATAAATTTTAATGTTTCACTTTTTGCTTTAATTTTGATAGATAGGTCTGAACACAGGCCTAATAACAGACTACCATATTAATCACTTAATAGGCTTACGTGCGACTTACTTGCTACACTGAAAGCCGATTCATAACAACAGATGGACAATTTTTATGTCACTTACTATGTAAATTTTTAACATCCTATGGCAGATGAAAAATATAGAATGGACTTAAAGACCTAAAATAACGGTAATTTACTAGTATATACAGTTTAGTCTGCGAACTCGTTTTTGGTTCTTTTGCACATGAATCTAGTGACAGAATAAATTACTGTAATTGTAGCAGTGAAATGAAGCACGCACAGGACAGGAGATAAATGTCACAGTACTAACCATGACCGCAGCCTACATTTATACTTATTTACTTACTACAAGAAGGTTAGCTACTGTAAACAGATCGAGCGTCAGCATTCACAGTCGACCGTGTAAAAGTTTGCCTCACATCTAGTTTGACCATCACGCAAAATTTGGCTGTTGTTTCTCATACTGTGTGCACGAATGTAGGTCCCAAAAATTTGGGGGACGCTGGGCCTCACCCCTTGGGACAAGTGCGTGGTTGACGCCCCAGAAACACGCCATCCCCACGTGTTATCACACCAAATTTCGTCGCTCTAGGTCAAACCATTTGGGCATAGTAGTAGTAGTAATAGTGAATTTATATAGCGCGTTTATGTGATCACACCCCAAACGCGCTCAGAGACATAGGTAATGGGTCCCAAAATTTGGGGATGCTGAGTTCCCGAACACTTATGATGGGGGTGTGGATGACCCACAAAACATGCAACTCTCCACGAGTTACCATACAAAAAATTCTTTGCTGTATGTCAAAACCGTTTTGGAGTAGGTAGAGGTCCCAAATATTTTGGGAATGCTGGGCTCTCCCCCCTGGGATGCGGGCGTGTCTGTGTTACCATGCTGAATTCGGTCGTTCTAGGTCAAATCATAGGAACGCAATTATGGACACCTGCCAGAAAATTCTGACCCCTCACATTGACAAAGTCACTCAAGGTCATTGGAACCGACATGGATCACCAACATGGATCAATCGGCCACCCATGACTTCCTATTAGTGTTCTATAGTAACTATGGGCTTATCTCGAACCATTTATGAGATAAAGGGCAATATTTGCTAAATTTTCTCACCACCCATACATTTAACGGCCCAGCTGAGAGGGTGCCCCTTAGAATTTTGTAATGACAGTGGGGTCAGAAAACTAGATTGACGCCCCTACGGGGATGTCAAAAAATGTGAGGATATATCCATTCGTTTAGACACTGTACCGGCATTGGACAGACAGACGGAGTTGGTAAAACAATATCGTGCTCTGCACGCATAGGCATGCTGACACACGACAGCCCGGTATTCCAGCATAAGAAACCAAAACTGGGTAATAAGTCAATTCACTAATAAACTCCATGTAAAATATAATCTGGTACACGTACACGTGCAACTACATAAGCTACACTCACAAATCTTTCAACAAAACAGTTACGAGACTAAACATATGAAATATGCGTGGAGGTACTGTTCCTTTTAATTAACAGAACAGGCTGGCTATAAAACCACATTCATATTTACATGACTTTATCAGCAGTGGCCCAGATGATGTACACCTGCAATTAGTCAAATTCTTACACTCTATGTCTGAGGCACATTTATTGAACAATTTACAATTTCTGACACATGCATGAGCTCAAGAGTAACAGACTACAAGGGTTTTCGGTTTCGATAGCAAACAGCAAATGCCCTCAGCATCTTCCCCAAATAAAACTCAAGTTTTTGGTTGTACCCCAAATGAAATGAACGCATCTTCATATCCAGTAGCAAAGAAGACGGGGTTTATGAGAAACTTTGGATCATCGTATAAATTATAAATTTTCGGTGGCTCTGCAGTACGAACCCCTTCCAGTCTCCGTTTTGCATGTTTCTAAAAATGACTGCAAACAGGATTGGTCTACCAGCCCGCTAATGGGTAGAGCTAATACATAGACTGCATAACAGATGACAATTATACAGCGGTGCACAGCAGTTCACCCATCATGATGCAACAAACAGCATGTACACAGTTACACATGCCCGCTCTCTAAACTGTGGCAACAACAGGCGGCGTAACCGTGTACTTGGATATGCAGAATCATACAGACATTTGAACTTGCGTGTATTAACCGTACCTTGGATGTGTCAGACTGAACTGATTTCTGTCGGCAATTTTAGTCTCAAAATCTTGTTGTTTATGTTTGCATTTCAGAATGGATACTCACTCGGTCAAGTTGACTGCGGGGATGTGGACTGCGTTACACCATGATGCTTGTTAGCAAAAGTATTTTCTTACTTATTTTCTTATACTTCCTGCTCACAACTAAAAATCACGCTTGATAATTATATTTTTAAACAACGTTGACTACATTTATGAATGCGCAATTGTATCTAAGATTACCAATGGATTATAAAAACAGATAACAATACTGCTTAGGGAATGAAACGTGAAGCATAAATTTTGAGCATACATATGCTGAAAGTTCCGGGGTTTTCTGTAGTATCCCAGAGCAACTGGACTGACCAGCATACATGTCACAGATGCTCTGCGGATTATGTCGACAACAGTATGAATAATTACCAAGAACTTCACATAATTCTATATATACCCGTATACAAAGGTCCATGATGATGCACTTTTATCACAATAAGTTACCTTAATTACACTTTTTGGCAAGTTAAACTGACTGAATCTGCATGCTGATCACTAACAGCAGAAAAATGGTGCATAAACGCAACAACGAACTGCTGTATAGCAAGCATGAATATTCTGAGGTAGCTCACGGTATATGCATAAATGTATGTATATGCAAATTTGCTACAAAGTTGTAACGAAGCACAGATTTATACTGCATACACAAGTTTTAATCATACACCAGTTGTAACGAAGTGTATTCATTGCAACGTGATGCCAATTTTACACTGGTGTTTGGCTTTTAACTGGAGCAGAAAAGATGGGGATGGGAAATGGCCGATAGGTAGGAAAGGACAAGGCAAGCGGAAGCAGTGGATGGAGGATGGTAAGCCCACCCTGAAACCAAATTTCCCTAACTGTGCCAGGGCAGTGCATGATGGTGTAGATCTGTAGCAGAACCTGGCTGAATAAAGACATCACGTCCTCTTATACTGCAAACTACAATATTTTTGGCATCAACTTGAGTACTGCAGATCTCTCAAATTTTCCATTATTGTGACTGCTGCTAGGTAACTATGGATGTTGCTATGACAACTATTCTGCTATTCATACTATAGTACACCCGTTTCATCACCCGTTTTTGTGATTTGGAACAAAATCCACAGACAGCCTGAGAAGCCTGGCTTGTGTTCGGCAACCAATTGTAAGTTACAAAAAGAATACAATGGATAACAAAAATAACTGACACCATTTAACAACAAAAAACAACTTCCAGTTTAACAAATATACAAAAATTTACTTATCCTCTGTGGCATCAACTTAAAACATTAAGCTTGTCATGCATGGACGGACACAGTATATTCCTGACGTCTGTTACTGCAATCATTAAACAACACATCTACAAAGACTTCACAGCCTTGTAAAAACCGAAAAAATGTTCTGTCAATATACATACTATATATATACTAACAGTTCTGGCAAAATTACACATAAGGACATCAGGTAATCATGCGGCAATTACATACAAGACACGCCCCCTGCAGCTTGATAAAATCATGCTCAGACAGTGATATTTACGAAAACAACAAAATAGCAACAAACTATTTCACTATTTCCATACAAAAGCGTTTACTTAAATTTACCAAATCCGACTGCCATAAATGGCCACACGATATTATCAAAACAAATGTTCTAACTGGACTAAGAGGGACTTTGTACAGCTCACATGACTGCACAAAAACATTTCACTCTGAACTTGCTGTGGTTGGCCATTAACGAAAGAAAATGAAAGGACACTACATCACCGCATAAGGACAAGTATACCATAAAACTTCGGAGAGAAGGCGGGCCGGGGGTCTGGTTCACTTGTACCGATAGAAGCCGGGCCCCAGTTACAAGCCGGGTCCCGCATACAAGCTGGGGGGTTAGTTAAATACGTGGTACAAAATACCACTACTACCACTAACACTACTACTACCACTAACACTACTACTACTACTACCACTACCACCACTACCCAGTAAACATGAAAGTTGACAATTTTTAAAGTAAAATAACACAAACTTGACATGTTATGATACAAGGTGGGCCCGGATAGACGCTGGGCCCTGCATACAGGCCGGGGGCTTCTATCCGAAGTTTTATAGTAATTACACAAATGTGTCGTGTGAAACTCGTGGGAAAGTTATCTTCTGAGGAACTGAGACACGGGCTTCACACTATAACAGAACAACTGAGAATGACTGGGTGAAAAGACGTACTGCACACACTCCTCATCCCAGAATTACGTGATTATGCATATGTACAATTTTGGGCACAACCGCCCATCATCCACAAAATTTGACAAGCCGCTGTTTTCGGTGGCATTTCACACAAAATAAAATACTGGCTGCTGGTTTGTTTACATTTTAATGACAAGTGCCTGCTGAATATAAGCTAGACTGAAAACTGAAATCAAAAAATTATGATTTATGCACCAGAAGAAACCTGTAATAATATAAAAACAGTTTCTCAGTAGGCAGATCTCAGCATAATATGACAGTATGCATAATATGCGCATATTTTGCAAAATTTTTGTGGACAATTCTGGGATCCCATTAGAGACTATGAAGTATCATGTAAAAGCTGCCAAAGGTAACTTGTAAGGACGTAGCTACAAGCAATGAATTGCATAGATATTCTCTGTAATGCTCACCCAATGAGCAATGCCTAACTGTTAAAAGTGAAACAGCATTAACACCAGATGGTGTAATATTAGACTGGAAGCTGTTCGTATGTTAATATAACAAGACTTTTGCAAACTACCTTGGCTGTGTTGGCTGAGTGCAATACCTGCTTGTCACAAGAAAGGATTGCTTGATATGCTCCATCAAATTACAGCCTCATCAAAAATACTAACCTTAACACTCATCATAACCTTAACGCTAACCACTTCTGCCAATTAGCTAATTTTCAGCACTTGATGGCGGATTAGTTGAAAAGTCTGAGAATATCTCTACATTTCAATGTCTATAAAGATTTCAGAAGCCACATTTAAAGTAAAGAAACTCAAAACAGTTCACAGCAAATGGAGAAGAATAACAAACAGGAAGCAGATGATGATGAATCTCGTACTGGTTCACCCAGATTTTCCTGGAATAAGGATAACGGCAACGCAGCAGTTCTCCATCTACGGCACTAACATTGCGCACTTATTCGGCAAATACTTGATTACATCACCTGAGTGTAATACCTGATCTGCAATCCACTGGACAGACAGATAAAGCACACATGAGGTAGACAAACGTCGTCATCGCTGCCAGGAGGTAAGGCAGATCATCCAGTCATGCGGGGCTATACGCACACTATTAAAACAGCCAAGTCTACACGTGTCGCCAATGCCCTGAGATAGATTCGATGCTGCGTTTCGCACGCTTTCCGTCATTTCAGAACAAATGCTGCTGTCCTAACTGATGCGAATGCCTTCGTATTCATGAGTCGGTGCCGTGTCACGCCCACTGTTACCAACATGATGTACACCGTGCAGGTTTGCTATGTCAGACTTCAGCCACGGGTCATATTCTGAAACATTGTCACCAGCATGCACGTCTGTTGATGACCGTAGACGCTCATTGTCTGTGGACGGACCGATGTCACAGTTGACTGCATCGGCATCGTCGTTGATACAGTGACCCGATGATGTGTAATCCATGCACAACGGAGTCTATCCACAAACACACATTCTATAGTGTGCATCATACAAGATATGCATCAAAACTGTCCTTTTTTTATGCAATAACTTCCATATTACTTAATCTGTATCAGTGTTACAAAACCGGGAGCCCATTATTCTTAACAAATCTGTCTAAAAAGCAACACATGTATATTCCACTTCTCTAAATATTATCAAAAAACTCTATTTTGTGAGAGACCGAATGTGTTTAGCTTTTCAGTGACAAATCTGTTATTTCAGCACATACTGACGAGGTGAATACAGCCATTTACACTACTCAATTATCAGCTGTTTTCAGGTATTTTAATGTATTTTGCCGAATATGAGCAATACATCACAGATTTTTAATTCCACATCTGCAAAAATACAAAATTTAACAATTGCGCTATGCCACTGCAAATGCTAAAGATTGATCATGTACTCTCTCGTCTCCGAAATGACCTATACTGTGTCGAGTGGGACGTTAAACTCTAGTATACCATACCATACTTTCTCTCTCTCAAGATGTGCAAAGCTCCAGTCAAATCGCAAAATAAAATAGTCTCCTTATGCAACACAAGTGACTGCACAAACCGTAGAGTCATCAGCAACTGGTGATAAAACAAACTGCTTCGGTTTGTCACTGATTGGCTGATTACTAGAATCACTGCCGAGATCAGTTGTTGCAATGTCAACCATGTGACGGTCCTGAAAGCCACAGACATGCTCTGCATGCCATAAGTGAAGCTCTGGCATGTTACTTAAGTTCATATTAGAGATAATAATAATAATAATCCAAGGACGATATTTATAATGCTGTCATCATGACCACTAAAGGTCATTGCGAGAGTTCACTCGGTTCATTTGATAAATGCAGCGCAGCGCACAAGCGGCTGTCGACCCTCAGACCAAGCCACCTGACTTGGGCTGTGAGTCCGCCTGTAGGCAGCTATCGTCTACAACCACCATCGCCATTTATTATTATTACTC
>Ga0049107_10000612_pt1 | contig 11211 bp, 6 predicted proteins | sample WorMetilPIANOSA1_FD_61187 | JGI IMG/M metagenome (GOLD analysis project Ga0049107, IMG submission 61187) | Marine gutless worms symbiont microbial communities from Max Planck institute for Marine Microbiology, Germany - Olavius ilvae PIANOSA.1 | ecosystem: Host-associated > Annelida > Digestive... | reverse complement strand
GGTGTGGGATGTGGTCAACCACAATCCCAGTGCAGTGATCCACTTAGTGCCACCCTCCCTGGGTGTGGGATGTGGTCAACCACAATCCCAGTGCAGTGATCCACTTAGTGCCACCCTCCCTGGGTGTGGGATGTGGTCAACCACAATCCCAGTGCAGTGATCCACTTGGTGTCAGCCTCCCTGGGTGTGGGATGTGGTCAACCGCAATCCCAGTGCAGTGATCCACTTAGTGCCACCCTCCCTGGGTGTGGGATGTGGTCAACCACAATCCCAGTGCAGTGATCCACTTGGTGCCACCCTTCCTGGGTGTGGGATGTGGTCAACCGCAATCCCAGTGCAGTGATCCACTTGGTGTCAGACTCATTGGATGTGGTCAACCATATAAAAAGTCTTCTCCCGCTACCACATACATTAAATAAGAAAGTTAGCTACCACAAATAGGTTGCGTCAGCATTCGTGGTCGACCGTGTAAATATACATCACAGTTAGTTGGATCACAACAAAGAATTTGGTTGCCCTTTCTCATACAGTATGCCTGCATGTAAGAGGTCCCAAAAATTGGGGACGCTGGGAAACCACCCCTTGGGATGAAACCATGGCTGACGCCCTAGAGACATGCTACTCCCGTACATGTGTTATCATATCAAATTTCATCACTCTAGGTTTGGGCGTAGGTAAAGGAGTTCCAAATAATTTTGGCGACGCTGGGGCCACATCCCCTTGGGATTGTGCATGGGTGACCCCTAAACGCACTACTCCCCCACCTGTGTTACCTTACCAAATATTGTCACTGCAGGTGAAGCAATTTCTGAGTAAATAGGTCCCAAAAATTTTTGGGACACTGTCAAGTTCAAAACAATTGCCTTCCTTTTTCCTCATTAGCTAACAACACAAGCAGTATGGCTCTTGCACTTAGATTCAACAGAGTTGGAATTACACACAGAAATAAATACACTCTTGTGCAATGAAATGAGATTGATACTCATCACTGCTACATTATCAAGAATGATACAAGACAACAGTAACCTCTTGCTAGGTGGCGGAGTTTTGTGAATATCCAACTTGGCATCTACAGTTGCCGAGGCAACATGCTTAGATACGCCGTTAGCAGTCAGTCCGTTACCATGACATATCACATTAAAGCCATTGCTTGGCTCCTCTACAATGTCAACAGTAGAATAAACTGATCCACCAAACTTAAAACCTGTTTCATCTGCATCATTGGCACTGATAAATGACAAACATGCACACTAGTACAATCCCATACATAACACGCAGTGGCCATTCTCACCCTATGCACTATATCTATGTTCTGCTGTACACCACATGATATTTCTGGTGAACTGAACTGTAAAAATTGTAATTAAGATTAATAATTTAAAATTTATTATTTGAATTATTTTAAAACTAGCAACCAGTTCCAAATACATAGCTAAATTACATTTATTTTAGGGTTCATCTGGGTTAGCAAGTGGTCCCCAAGGAGATTCAAGGCATTATTTGGCCATTAATTATGACGTATTTTTCAGGCTAACTGCCCTTCCTGCCACCCAACCACACACTCACACTCCATTTTAACAGACATTTTCCAGGTGAATGGGTTAGCCAGTTGCCCACTTAATTCTCCTGCTCCATTTATTCCTAAAGTGATCATCCTTTTGGGACAGGCCTAAACTTTCCATGTTATCCTTAACACAATCCCACCAGGTATTCTTCAGGCATCCTCTCTGTCTGATTCCTTCCCTCATCATACAACGTTTGACCCAGTCATTATCATCTTCACGTTCAACATGTCCAAACCATCTCAAATTACTCTTCTTGATCATCAAATTGACTGGTATCATTACAGTAGATGGATGTATGGAGTTAGATGAACGAAAGAAAGATAGTGAACTTGGAGAACTTAGTATCATTACAGTAGATTAACTCTACTGTACTCCTACTACTGTACTACTGTACTGTAGTACTGTACTACAGAACTCCTAAGAGTTCTCCAAGTTCACTTATCTTTCTTTCGTTCATCTAACTCCACACATCCATCTACTGTAATGATACTCATTTCAGTGTGATTTAGCGTCACTTCATGCTCTTCTTTCATAGGCCAGGTCTAAATGACCTACATTGGACAACTCCTCACATAGTAGCATATATATCTTTCCTTTCACTTTTAACAAGAACTCTTATCCAGTTAGAATGGGTAAGTTTTCACAAAAGAAACTAAGCTATCACTGACTAACTGTGCGGCGCGTTTACAGGTCAGTGAAGGTCACCAAACATGGCACCATTCCATATGTTAGGTATGGTTTCCTATTAGTGCGCTATAGTAACTTTGTCTGCAAGATGCACCATTTTTGTGATATTTGACTTCAAAAATACTGTGACCTTAAAAACCAGGTTAGGGGTCCATGAAGGTCACCGAAAATGTCACCATTCGATAGAGAGCCTATGACTTCCTATTGATGTTCTGTAGTAACTATGGCTCTATCTTATGCCATTTCTAAGATATTCAATGTCAAATAAATGTTGCGACCTTGAAATCCCAGTCAAGGGTCAGTCAAGGTCATTGAAGGTGGTACCATTCGATAGACTGGGTATAGTTTCCTATTAGTGTTCCACAACATGTACCGTTTTTGAGATATTCGACTTCAAAAATGCTGTGACCTTCAAAGCCGGGTTAGGAGTCCGTTAAGGTGATTGAAAAAATCACCATTTGATGAAGCACATCTGACTTCCTATTGACGTTCTATAGTAACTATGGCTCTATCTGTTGTCGTTTCTGAGATATTCAATGTCGAAAAATGTTGTGACCTTGAAATCCGGGTCAGAGGTCACTCAAGGTCATTGAAACTGGTATCATTCGATAGACTGGGTATGGTTTCCTGTTAGTGTTCTATAGTAACTTTGTCCCTTAGACGCACCGTTTTGAGATATTTAACTTATACACTGACTTGATACCTGCAATAGGGGTCACTCTAGGTCATCGGAATCAACACGTATCGATCCACCACCTATGATTTCCTATTAACGTTCCAGAGCAACCCTGGGCCTATCTCGTACCATTTCCGAGATAAACTGAGATTTGAGTCGAAAATCGCAAAAATTTTCCCACCCCATGTATTTTATGCCCCTGCTAAAGGGGTACTCCTTGAAATTGGGTACCGATATTCGGGGTCAAAAATCTACAACGATGGGGCTACCGGGCCGGGAAAGAAGATTGACGATATCTTCAGCCATGTGGATACAATGCACCAATGTGACGGACGGACAGACACTGGGCGACAGCAACGACCGCCAGCACAGATGTTAGTGAAGTTGGTAGATCAACAAGTTAATAACTTCAGATGTCACTCAGAAACCATGCAATGCACTGACTATCCACACGGAGGACTGCATATCATAGCAACCATCTCAGCTACATATAATTTTTACCCACACAACTGCATAACTTTGCTATCATGTGGTGTCCGGTCATCTGTCACACGCTGGTACTGTGTTTAAATGGCCAAACCTATCTTAAAACTTTTTTTGACCATCTGGAAGCTCCATCATTCTAGTTTCATCTAATTCAACAAAAGCTGAACGGCACAGAACATATCTCTGGCACGGTATTTTCTGTCTGTTTCAAGTTGCGGATTAACACAGATTTTGGGCAGTACAGCATCTAAGCCATAGCTTTTAATTCCGGTGAACCAGTCGCCGATACTTTAGCCTCCTTCAAAATGATAAAACGCTTAGTCACTATTTTCAAATTCTTCTACCACAAAACCAGCATTACACTAGCAGTCGTGAATATTTTAATGAATTATAGATAGTCTAGGTGCGGTTCTGATGGCAGTATGTGGAAAACAGAGCAATTAAACAGCCCAGCCATGGTAGGCGAGCTGACGTCACTTGCTGAACCTCGAGCAGCAATGCTCGGCATGCAATTAACTTTTTGGTAATTGCAAAAGACCCAATTATATACATATCTGACATTGCATCGTGGGGGTTTGTCAGCATCAGCTCAGCTTCTTGTTTATTACTGTTGTAGCTGCTATTGATACTGCCATAACTCGTCATAATGTCACTTGACATCAGTGTTCATGAGTCGTAAATGAAAAGGAATGGGAACGCCGAGCGCCAAAGGCGCGAGAATCGAGGCGCCGAAGGCGCAGAGGTGGGTAGGATCTGGGGAATTTTTTTTTGATTTTTTGTCTGGCAACGGTGCATTTTGGTGCATTCTGGGCGCTTGTTTTAATGTTAGTATAAGGCGTGTAAAACAGAGTTGAAAAGCAGTTTTGTGTGCCAACTGCCAATTGGTCAGTTATCTCACATGGCGGATGTATCATCCATGATATCATACACATAAACACATATATCAGAGTCAGCAGTCAGCCAGTCAGACACACATGCAGCTTATACTATGGACATAGTCGACATACACGTACATGCTACCGTCTATCTCTATATACTACTTTCATGCATTTTATTTCAAGAGATTCAACACCATTTCACTAAAGTTACTTTCTGCTGATGGCATGTTTATTTTATGAACACATTAGTGGCGTATGGTCCTTAATAAAATTTTGCTGATCGACAACTGATGTCACTCGAAAATTTTGTTTAAATGGCTGTAGCGTGATTCTTCCGTTGTGTGACGCTTTCTTGCATGCTTTCTTGACTCTATGACCATGTGCCAGCCACTTTTCAACGTACAGTAGCGGATTGAATTGCGTCAGCGGTGGTTCAACAAGGCTAATGAATATCAGACTCGACAAAATTACAGTTAACAATTGGAGTATACAGAAAAAAAACAACGGGAACAACGTTCCCGTTGTATAAGAACGGGAACGGCGTTCCCATCCGACTCGAACCCTGCTTGACATAATGTGTTACATTTAGCACTTTATCAATGAGAACATAAGAAACAGCAAACTAGTTCACAACATAAGCTGAACAGCATGGCAAAGAACCTTTAAACTCAGTCTGGACAACCGGACTAATCTTCTGTCGCAGAGAAACGTCAAATCGTTGAGGAAGTTGACGTCTGTTGACATCAAACAGATAGATCTGTTCACCTCCGAGATTAACAAGCAGCTCATTACCATCAGGACCAAATGTTACATATGTTGACGCAAGTGTCCGGTATTTACGCCGATAGTCATGCTGTTTTTGTGGTAAATGGCCTGCAATGTATATCAACAAGCACATCACTTTGGCATACACTACAGCTTTACAGAAAGCATTCACGTGCCTACGCTGTACACTACAGAGAAAGATAAGATAATACAAACCTAATCACAGACAATAAATCACTATAAATAAACTGCATGGTTGTTATATTCAACAGCTGTTGTTGTTTCGCACAGAACCTGGCGTGAGAAATAATTGGTTTATTAGGTTTAGCAGCCAAAAGCTGGATTAACACATGGGATAGCAAAAAAACAAGACTAGGCCTAATGTCCAATGTCAACGAGAACTGTCTTCAAAGGCAGAAAGTATGCAGACATTACCGGCAACAAAGTAAGTAACACAGTTATCAGGAAGTCGATAATCATCTTCCAGTGGCGGCGGTACTGGTGGCGACATCTGCTCAGGTACTGGTGAACTAGTGCGAAATCGAGATCGAATAAACCTAAATGTCAACACAGTGACAGTATAATGCCATGTTTCACAGAAAAATCATTTCCAGTTCTAGCAAACAGTTCTTTACTATTAAATCACAAACAGCAATAGACGAGTCAGGATGATAAAAGTGTGATGATTTCACTCTTTAGTATATGTCAACAAAGTCAGGTAATACACATCTATAACTGAAGTCAGCAACCCATTTGTCTGAATTGAAACAATTTCACACTGTGAATTTACGTAAGTTATACAATAACAGAACAGATGTATAACAATTCATAGAGAATATGCAAGAGAAATAAGTAGTGAGAGTTACAACAATGCTGCAATATATTGTTAACTATCTCGAATATTCCTCCCAATGTTATCTGCTGCAATGAACAGCACCATATATTTTCCAATATTTTCATAGCACATAATATATAAATGATTCAGACTCAAGATAATTTACGTTAACATTAAATGAAAATAACAAGTTGTGCAGCCTGTAGTGCTGCTGACATAATACGCTCCCACCCCCTGCAAGTGGTGATTTGAACAGCCACACAGAGCTTTCAGCTTGGAGGGAACCATGCATGTTGCTGATGCAGGTCATCGTACTCTAAGTTTGAAGTTCATATGCTTTCTTTTTCCAAATATATGACTGACTTTCAGTCATGGCATTAACCAGCTGTTGACCTGACCTTTCAACCTCTAAATGGGGGTCACATGTCACAAGTGTCAAGCACTTCCTTCTGCCAATTTTGAGCTTCGTATGCACTTACATTCTCGACTTACAGTCATGGGACAGACGGACAGAAAGACAACAGCCATCAACACTTAATGCCATCACTCTATGGGGGCGGGGCATAATAAATCATGTTGTACCACCAACACAGGTGAATCACTGAACATATTATGCACAGACGTGAAACAAACAGCAAAGAGCACGACAATGTTGCCTTTACAAGAAAGGCAGGAAAGGAGTTAAGCCAGGGAACTAGCCTGGAAGCTGTTTCAGCAGGAAATGTGATGCCACGACAATGCAACATGCGCCTGTCATACAGCCGGACATACGGATCATTGGCACCGACTGCCAATAGTTCAGGTCGTACTGGATTGATGCTCAGGCACTTAGCTTCAGCATGAGGACCAATGTGCTCGTTGAGGTTAACCAGCACATTCTGTGGCCGATCAGTCTTGCACATCTCAGGAGCACGCAAGTCAAACTCCCTAGATTTTACCGACACACAACATGTACTAATCCACACAGACCATTAGAGAAACAAAAAACACGGACATTCACAAACTGACAAAAGTAAATGCAAGCACAAAAAAATAAATGACATGGAGACGACATGGTCATATGACTGTATTTAACAACAGCAGTCAAACTAACTGAAACTAGAAACCAAAAGCATTGTCCCAAGCGGGACAATGCAAACTGGCAGGATATAGTCACATGCATACATACATAAGTGATGTTAATTACTATCTCAATAGTAACCAAACGAAGTATTTGGCACAAACTCCACGGATGACTTTTTACGTCATTATTGACGTCATTAGCGAAGAATATGTAAACCGGTTGTCCCGTGTTGTACTGTTTGCGTAAGTAAGTAGGGAGTAAACAGTGGAAAAAGTCACAAACTGTTGGCTGCAAAAATAACTTCTGTTTATTGCTACAAAGCATAATGTAGTTTCGACTTACACAGCATATCAATTCGGCTTATCAGCCTACTTATCAGGATATTTGGATTCCCCAGCGGCTTCATTCCATGAGGAAAGAGACGTGGCCTGAAATAATGGATTCCCCTGTAACATATTGGAGATCTCGCAATAACAGCATGTGCAAAGTGTTGCGTATTGTCAGTGGAGTTAATTAATTACTATCTCAATAGTAACAAACAAAGAATTTGGCACAAACTTTTCAGCCTATTTTTACGTTTTGGAAAATTTTCACATCAAATTTGCGATGCTATCCTTCCTCAAAGTAGTAAAAAATGACCAAAAATGTGGTTCTGAATTTGTGACTCTGCTGTAGCACCATCTGACGATGCAGGGAAAATTGCAATATAGGTGCACAACTAGTCCCTCAGATGCACAACAGCCCCAAAGATATTTTGAAAAATTTACTTCCCGTATGACTTTTGGTGCGCACAAACTTGTTCGTTCCAAGCCATTTTTGGACTACCTATAGTACAAAGTTTAACACTTGCTGTCTGCGTTATATAGTGACATGCGGAAAAAAAAATTATATAGGTTCACGTCTACATTCTCCACACTAAACTACTGTGGTGGAACTTTAAAAAAAAAATCTCTCAGCTATCTATACAAAGTGGTGCACACAAACTTTTCTGTCAATTTTTGGAATTTTCGCAATTTTTAACGCAATTTCGCGAAAATTCTGGCGCCATCTAGTGACGAATATGAGAACTATGTAGTGCACCTGAAAGGGCTGTCTATTCTGAAAAAAGTCTAAAACTGCATCAAAATTGATAAATTAACCGTAACAATACATGTTCGAACTATGCACCCCTCGAACGAACAGCTCGCCGGCCTCGGAGCGTGACAGAAAAACAAACAAGAAGCTCAGCTGATGCTGACAACCGGCACAATGCGTTTAGCGGTCAGTCGAGGTCAACAAACATGGTACCATTTTGGGTCCGTTGCGACTTTTCGCTAAGCATGTGCAAGGCTCCATGCATCACCGCTGAGGCATTGTAAACAACGCTATGGACACGCCCAACACAGCACCATCAGCCTAAATAAGCTCCGTCCATCTGTCCATCTGCCAAGCGTCACAGCCAAACTGCGACCGCATTTTTGAATTTTTTCCACATCTTAGCAAGGTATTTTCACGAGACACATGGCTCGCTTAACTTTTTAACTGTCCATGGTTGTAGCCAAAACCTTCCACTGATAAGCTGTATGTATGCGTAAAAGTTTCAACGAAGACCGACGCTGTTATGCTTAATTTCTATCAGTGGTGTAAACCTTCCAGCGCTTTTAGCAAAAACTTTTCAGCGACTACCGCCAATTTTTTGGCACGTTTTCAGTACAGCCCCTAGTGATCTACAACTGTGCTTTGTACAACTGAAAACTCTTGCACCGTCAGCGAGTTATTCGACTTTTAAGTATCCCGTGACCTTGAAACCCGGGTTAGGGGTCACTCAAGGTCATCGAAAATTATACCACTAGATCTGGCACCCTCGACTTCCTATTAACGTTCCATATTCACTATCGTCCTATCTCGCACTGTTTCCGAGATATCGGCCATTTCCGTCGAAAATTGCCAATTTTTCCCACTCCCCGTGTATGAAACGCCCCGATGAAGAGGTTCCCCTTGGAATTTGGTATCGGCGTAATGGGTCCTAAATGCTTAAATGATGGGGCTACCAGACGGTCTAAAAAGTTTTAAGATAGGTTCAGTCGTTTTGATACAATACCGGCTGTGACAGACAGCCACCCAGATAGCCACCCAGCTAGCCACGTTGCCGTAGCTAATACGCGGAATGCATATAGATGCATCGCGCCTAAAAAGCATACAAACACCATATTTTTTGCACTACAGCCGGTGCACATTGTATGCCCTTACATGTACAAAATCATATTCAAGTTCAAATGCATCCATGGACGGTGGTTGAAACAACTCATGTCACCGAGTTCGAATACTACTTCGCTTGTACACATAAGGGCGTTCAACTATATTCTGTCATGAGTCCTGGCAAAATGATATTTGCAGTTTTAGTGGTATGAATGTCGCCCTTACACTGAGTTTTAAACTTATAAGTTTTTAACATTTATCACAAGTAATTATGAAGTTCATTTGCTGTCCACCGGCCATTTATTGAACTTCAAGAACATGAGGTTTTCAAAGCGTCTGTCTGTCATTATGGTCCCCTTGTGGGCCATCACCAATCGTGCACGGCTAAAGTCGTTCCACAGCAGCACTTGCTGGCAAGGCGACATTCATATGCAAGATAACATGAAAGAAGACATAGTGATAAAAATTTCAAAACTATGCATTTAGATAAATTAATAAATAAATAAAAGGAGGCAATAGTCGCAATACAGTCTATAGTAAATGAAGGTGGTTAATAAGCAGCAATCACATTAAACAGCTGAGTTCTTTGATGAATTTGGTACTCGTTCCTGGGCCATAAAACAGATTTGTATTCGTTCACATAACGCAGCCAAGTTTCAACAGTCCTTTCTTACATGATAGTTCCATCTTCAGATGCACTCCAGAAGATATTGGGTTGACTCAATGAAGTTGCCAGTCGCTTCACACGCCCAGCATGACAACCAAACACATGCAGCACTTCATGCGACGTCACATCGTGCACACGGATTTTACAATCTGCTGCCGAACTTGCGACAATGTTGTCACCGGAATGTGGCAAAAACTGCAGCATATGCCACACACAGTACTTTACTTAGGCGGCACTTGTACAAAGTCATGAGTCTGAAAGTCTCGGCACATAGTTGACAAAAATCATACAAGACAATGTAAATGGGCTGACCTTCACTGAGAAGATGTTGCCGTTGTGACCAGTGCGAATTGTTGTCAGCTGCTTCTTGCGAAATGGATCCCATATGATCACCTGCACGTCATCTGATCCACTGGCAAGCAGACTACACAGCAGACAGAGTACTGCATCCCACTGCTTCCAGCTGACTCGTTCCACATTCCAAGTAAGTAATACGCTGTAGTACATCGGTTTTTATTCAGCCAGCTACTTTACAGCATTTACTCCAGGTTAGGCAGGGTCCACAACAGAAATCTTTGGAAATTGCTGAAGTAGCATGTTTCATAGACCAGATGCCCTTCCTAATGCCAATCCAACAGTGTCAAAACACTGAACACCACTAATACTTCCTCTAAATCTTGAACAACAAATGTGATAATTTTTAAATGACAGCCGATGTTATGCCACTGGCATTACTGCAAATACTATCAATGCTAAGAATTAAAGCAGCAGATGCAATTCAACTGTAGGCATTCCACACACTAGCTGCTAGCTGTCACTAGATCAATCACCTGTCTCTGTCGGAGGAGAAAAAGCTACCAAGAGCTACAGTTGCTACTGACCACTGTTATCATACAATGTATGGCCCAGACACAGGCCCAAAATAATGACCTACAAGTATCACTATTGTTTGTTTGTTTTGTTGGTGTTTAACAGCACTTTCAGCATATATAGGCTATATCGTGCCATAGGCATACGAAATATATATATTGTGTAGGGCTGGGGGAACACATAGCAACATAAACAAACCAAACAAAAGAAAATACACACAAAACACTCTTCCACTTGGGCTTTGTGGAGATAATCTCCTCACCTCATGAAGGTGTCATCAGAGGGTCTTTCTACAGCCAATCACTTGGCACTTGACCACTACTGACATGGTATAGGTATGGTATAGTACAGTTTAACGTCCCACTCAACACAGTATAGGTCATTTTGGAGACTACAACTCTGAGCAGTGATGTGCACCTCCCACTCAGTAATGGAGGGCCAGCGACATAATAACCCCCTTAACCCGCGTTGCTTTTGTTTACAACGGCCCAAAAGGGATGGAACTAGCTCCTAACCCACATTATAGTGGAGGTAGCTAAAG
>Ga0049107_10000611_pt1 | contig 11214 bp, 8 predicted proteins | sample WorMetilPIANOSA1_FD_61187 | JGI IMG/M metagenome (GOLD analysis project Ga0049107, IMG submission 61187) | Marine gutless worms symbiont microbial communities from Max Planck institute for Marine Microbiology, Germany - Olavius ilvae PIANOSA.1 | ecosystem: Host-associated > Annelida > Digestive... | reverse complement strand
CCCCCCCAAGAATTCTTATACGCTTTGGGCGTAGCCCAAAAGGTCTACTGACGCCCCTGATCAAGACCAACGCGTTACCACTACACCAAACCGCCATTCAGGGAATCTTCCATATCCATGTCTTGGAGCAGTACATGCTCTCCATGGTTGCACCGTGGGGGAGGGTCGCCAAGCCTGTCATGAGCGCTCTGACGTCAGTACCCCCTCATCCACACTGGTACCGGTCCTTTCATCGTTTAGCAGTCCTCCCCTCCGTCAGTCCCATACGAAACCGCAGTGATAAAGACTTCTGCTATGATTACGGTAGAAAAGGCGTTCATTTACATGCTCTCCCAATAACGATGAGGTGGGTGAATGGACCGTCATAATCATTACTCAAGCCATCTGAACTTCAACATAGTCGATAGTTACTTTTTTACCAAGCTCTCCCAGGAACCCCAAAACTGTAGTTTCCCGCCGGCTACGGCTATACATAAGGGGTTGAAAATTTGACCATCAAGGCCGTCCTTCTGAGACGGGGTGCCCAAATTGCTGTGTCAGCCAGTTACCTAAGAAAGATAAGCATAATAATCTGATGACGTTCCCAAGTAATGTGGGAATGATTTACGGACAGGTAAGTATAAAGCCTTGAGTAAAACTGGTAATGACTGACAATTGGCGAAGTGATAGAAACAAAAATGATGATGAGATGAATGTGATTACGACGAGGCTGCAAAAATGACTCTGGAAGCTGATTCACAGTAATGCATTACGGAACGACATAGGAACACGCACACACCAGCCCATGATAACAACATTTAAATGAAGTCATAAATATTGTCAACAGTGCCACTAGAAGATGAACATAACAACAGCCGCAATCAAGAGTCGGACTGTTTGCGGCAGTGATAGTCAAGATTGTTTGCAAGCAGTGTCTGCTGAGAAGTTAACAGAGTCTGAGTGTGTACTGCGGTGTGCATTGTCAGCTGGGCAAGTCCAACGTGCAGTCCAGTCAGTGTCGGCAGCTGTGAATACTTCACGACACCGTCACGAGTCAGCAGTCTGTCACCCACAAAACCACCTACAACACACCCACTAATACTGCACTCACCGCATTTCACAAACCAAAAAGTGGCTTGTGATAAAAAACAACATACCGGCAACAATATTACTGTTTTGCCTACGTCTAAGGCAATTTGCAATGTTACTGCTACTGCTGCTTCTACTATCTTGGACTCTGTTCCAATGCGAGGGGACTTCGTTTGCGCTAACTGAAGTCCTGCCCCGCATTGCTATGCCGTAGATGAAGGAATGATAGGAAAATGCAGGTGGTGCGTGGCCACTAGTGGCATCAGACGGCCATGTATACTCTCTCTTATTATATGGACTCAACAGTCAACACTCAACAGACGTCCAGCGACCAACAGTCGTGACATTTCATAGACACGCACGCACAACTACCGGGCTGGAGTCCAGCCCGGTAGTTGTGCGTGCGTGTCTATGAAATGTCACGACTGTTGGTAGTCGGCAAGTGTAGGAGATGGGGAGGGGAAGGAGAGGACAGACGTAGAGTCACACACACCTGACCACCCTTTCTCTTTCTGTGGACGACGTACAGCCGACGAAACTCAGTCTCGCCTGCCATACGTCGTCGACCCAGTGCTCGGCAGCGGGTATACGCGGTTCTATAGCTGCCGTCCAGCTCACCCAGCGTGGCGTCCTCTGTTTCCAATGCCGGCCGGCCGGGCTACTACTGAACGTCTCTATATTTAAAACAGCTGTCCTGAAAAGCACAGGGTGTTAAACCTACCGGCAGCTCCAGGCATTGATGAGACCAAGTCAGTACTTGCAAGACCAAAACAAGAGAAAGACAGCGACTGCGCAGAGACAGCTGTTGGATGGATCTAACATGTAATCAATATGCTGCTACTTGCATAGTCTCACATTATCACCTGTAGCATAAATGTGTCAAGTTGACGTTGCTATTAAAATGGCAACAGTAGTTGCAAGTGACAGCAAACAGATGCCAAACCGACAGCACTGCTGTCCAAGACACAACTGACTCAGCAGTGAGCACAGTCCTGTAACTGTCTCGTTGAGACCAGGTCAGTAGGCGTAGGAATGAAAATGAAACATTAAACAACACATCGGAGGTCTGCAGTGCACAGTGTTACTTGGGCTTGTCAGAATACCACGGCTACCCACGCGATTTTCACGCATTTACGTCCATGCAATAAGGAACTCCGCAGGGTTGGGTGTGAAGTCACCACAGTCCGATGGGTTTAGAATAGATCTCATGCAGGAGCATAACGGAGTTGATAAATCTATGCGTTTTGCAGTGATGTAGTACTCGAGTCCGACAGTGTACACAAGTCAGACTCCAGTCCATATTTTTAGGACTCGGACTTGGAGAGTGAGGACTCAGACTCGATCCACGATGACTTGGACTTGAGCTTGTACTTACAATTGTTGCAATTATAAGCTTTCTGTTTTAACAGTGAGTATGGACGCTTCGTATTTTGCCAATTCCGCTACTTCCTTAGAATAGTTGTTTCTGAATCACCAGTCATCATCATCATCATTCAGGCTGTCATTTGACCACCTTGCTTGTGTGCGCAACAATAAACCCCGTTCACCAGAGGCTTCCATACAGTTCTATCGTGTGCTATGGTTTCAGCTGCTTCTGATATTGGTCCAAAATCCATATAAAGTTGTGTTCATACATTCCTCAGAGATGCCTCTTTTCTCTTCTGGTCTTCCCTTTGGTTTTTGTTAATTTCGCCTCGCTTCTCTTGCAGCTTTTTGCCGAGGTTTTTGGATGTAGTCTAAGAAGATATCCCATGAATTTCATTCTCAGAGATGCTTCTTTTTTACTGTACGGTTGCGTTCTGTCAACTGCTTTTTACAGAATAAATGAATGAATGAATGAATTCTCTTTTGATGACGTGACTCCATTCTGTGTAATTTCGTTTTTGCTGTAATTCTTCGTTGCTGATTACTTCTGACACTTTACATTCAATATCTGTCTTAAGAATCTGCGCTGGAAACAGCTGATTCTATTCTCGAAATCCACTCCAGTGAACTCTGATTTCAACTTGGACTGAGACTCAGACTATGAGGACTCGGTCTAAGGGACTCGGACTGGCAAAGTCACAAGCAAGGCTCGGACGTGGACTGAACTACATCACTGGCGTTTTGTTACAGAATAAATGAATGAATGAATGAATTCTTATATCATAAACATCATAAATATCATAAACATCAGCAATAAACATTAAACATTAAACACTACTAATAATCAGTCTTTAGATGAAGTTGTTTACAATCACTACTACCCTGTGTCTAAAAAGTGATGCCTAAATACAAATCATTATGACAATGACTGAACTTTCGAGTTAATTATTCAGTTAATCTCATTAACTAGCACTTCTTTGGAATAAATTATGCAATTCTCGTCAAATTTCTCCAAGTAGTTTTTGAGATTGAAATATTTTAAAATTAGTACTGGAAAATTGAAGTTACCAGTATGGCAATATTCAATCAGCCGGCTTGCAACAGTAATGAGGTAATGTTTAAGTTTTTTGGTCACTTGAAAAGTAAGGATAGTTTTCGCTAATGAGGACAAAATTCTGAGTTGTGAGAAAAGACAAGGGTTACAGTGCAAAAAAACTGAATTAGTTTCCTGACAAGTAACGGTCGTGTTCAGCTGTGGACAGACTGCTGTGGAAGACTGACGTAACGGTTCAGCAGTGGCAGAAAATGCATGGCTTGCAAGAGACGAGAGCATTTGACGCCACTAAAGAGCTTGTTTTAAGTCAAGAAGATGCACCTGCACCCGAAATTCATGGAACTGTGCGTCACTTTGAACAATAAAATGACATCATTGTGGATCTGACTTTCCCATATTAAAAACAACTTGTTTTTTATACCAGTTTTAATTACATATATTTGAGAAAACATGCTGCGAATTTTGTCAAAATTTGCAACAGTTGGTGGCAAAGTGGCTGTAAGTACAATTAATTCTGACAAGTTAAGTTCTAGTTATGACGATTTGTATTTGGGCGTCACTTTTTGCCTTAAGCCACGCCCTTTTGAACCTTAAACATTAAATTTGTGTAGAAATCCATCTACACATACTTACTGCCAAAATTTATGCTTCTATCTTGATCCGTTGCTGAGTAATGGATGAAAGCAATGTGAATGGGCCTTTTTAATGGCAAAATTGGCAATGCGCATGCACCGTGTCACGTGACCGGGTGGTACGGGGTCATCCAAAACCACATATTTGGAATCAGTGACCCCGATTTGTCTATTCACTATATAACTTTTATGGGGCTACAACGACGATTAAGGGGAGTTTAAAAGGGAGCACCCCACTGTAAAGCAGTTCTCGTCTAAAAATTGTCCGGTCAAAAGCGGGCCGAAAATGGCGGTTTTTCAAAAATTACGGGGTGCAAATGTTAAAATTTTTGTTTTCTAACCCCGAAAAGGCACATCCTTGCGCGAAACCGCGCCGTTTGATGTATTATGCATGAAAATCGGTTTGGGGGCCTTGGCTGTGGAGCGTTGGAAGAACCCCCCAAAAAATATCTTTGATGCGCAATTCAGTGCATATGGGGAAAAGAAACCCCTTAAGGTATCATGACTAAATTTTGCATGTGGGTAGATATCCAGGACCTAATCATGTATGCAACTTTTGGTGATAATCGGTTAAGGGGTTTGGGGTGTTACTGGCAACTGACTACTGCAATCATGTTTGCATTATTTAATAACAATGACGAAGAAAAGATAACAGATGAAACAAGACTTGACATACCTAACATAACAAATTCAGGTATTTTACTGACAATCTTGACTAAGTCTTTCACATAAGGAAACTCATGGGTGACCAACATGGTTGGCTGGAGTAATAAAGGGCACAGATTCTGCCATCTGGTTCCAGTGACAGCTTTACTGCAACAACAGATCAACACGTTGCATTTCACGACAGCAGTTAAACTAATAGAACACAGCAAAACCAATATACACAACTGCTACAGGACCAAATATTCACTGTTGCCTTGCCTGAGACAGCAAACAACTGTTACATGATTCACAACATACACTGCACAGAGTGACTTTTGCTTTTAGGCACTAGTTACAAATAGTCTTACTTGCTTACTTACTTAACATTTGTTACACTGTGCGCTAGCTAGCGGCGCAGTGTATTGTAATCGATCCTGTCTGTGTGTGGGTGGGTGTGTTTGTTTGTTTGTGTATGTGTGTGGGTCTGTTACCACGATGATCTTAAATTGCGTACATCGATCCTCACCAAACTTGGTTTGTAGGTAAAGGTAGTGACCATCTCCAGCTGATTAAATTTTGGTCATCCCGCACCCCCGGAAGGGGTCTGCAGCAGGGGCGAAAATTTTTCTGCTCCACCTTTCTACAGCCAGTGCGCAGTGTTTGCATCTCCTCCGAGCGCCTATTCATTTTGTCTTGTCACAAACTTGTGGAATAATATCTAGCATTACCTTTTCCCCCTTATTAAGCTAGATCTCCAACTTTACAAACTGTAGAAAAACAGGAGAACAAGTAACGATAAAATAACTGCTATAAGAAATACAACAAGTGAGGAGACAGATGACGATCTGCACTCAACGACAGGCATTGTATCAAACAGAGAAGCTTACAAGCTTCACTACTGCAAACAGACCACGCGTCAGCATTCATCTGGGTCAAATGGTATGACCGTACGTAGTGGAGTCACAACATTACTGGCCCCAAGGCCTCACCTCTTGGCATGGCAGACCCTGTAGAAAGGAACCCCTCTCTTAGTGTGGTCACCTTGCAAAGTTTAGTTGCTATGTGCACGTAGGGGTCCGAAGAAATTGGGAGGCAGTGGCGTGCAGTCCCTTCAGTTGTGGGCCATGCCTCTTCCCTTGATGGGTTATTGTGCTAAATTTGATCACTCTAGGTCAAACAGTAATGTAATACATAGGGTCCCAAAAATTAGTGCTGGGGCTCTGCATTCTTGGGATATGGGCGTGGCTGACCCCTAATAACAAGCCCCACCCCCACATGGAATTGATCACCATTGGTCAAACGGCACCAGTATATCTGCACAGATCTGCTAGGAAAATTGGGCCCTCACATACTGATTTTCAAGGTCACTCAAGGTCATCAACTCATCACCTATGTGACCTGCATCGACCGGCTACCTATGACTTCCTATTAGTGATCCACAGTAACCATAGGCCTGCAGTTTTCAAGATAAATGGTTATTTCCGTCAAAAAATGCAATTTGTTCCTATTCCCGTGTCTGACACCCAATTGAGGGTCTGAGTGTTGTAATTCTGTAATGCCAGTAGGGCACAAAAACTAGAATGGTCATACCAGATTCCAAATAAGGTTTGACAATATGTGCATTTCTTATTGTGTCTACCACAATGTAATGGACAGAGACACAGACAGAGATGAAATGCCATGTCAAGAGCGCACTGTGCATACTAGTAGCCTAGTGCATGCTGACAAAAACAGACAGGCAGTGAATGAATGGTTACATTAATGTTACAGAATACATGCAGCTGCAATAGTGCAATACTGATAAACAGCGGACTTGTTATACATCCAAACTGAGTACTGAGTAACTGTTCACGGTCATGTTATGCTATTCTAGTTATTTTAGATACAAACAAGCTGTGCCGGAGGCCGCCACAATATGCTCCCCGCACCCTGCAAGCTGACCTGACCTTTTGACCTTGAAAGTGGTGTCCGAGTTACGTGTGACGTGGGCTACCTCTGTGCCAATTTTAGTCTGTCTAGGCCTCTCTGTTCTTGACTTAGGCCCAATGTACGTGACCGACAGACAGACGTCAGACGCGCATCATCACTTAATGCATCTGCCCTAGGGGGGTGGAGGCATAACAAGCGACACTACATGTGTCTCGTTAACAGTGCAAGACACTGACAGCAAGTTACAGCTGCTCCATCAACTAGAACTTTACTCATCTTTTAAGATTACTTCAAAACTGATATCATAAAATTGGCACAGATTTAATTAATGCTGGCAGGAATTCTTACTGTAGCTCATAATGTATGACCTCTAGTAAATGTTTAATGTAATTTTAAACATCCAACCACACACACCTTGATTGCCACTACAAACCAACAGCAGGAAGTCAGTTGGTAATAGCTCATGATCTACACAATGCTGAATACTGAATGTCTGTTGAAGGTCGAAAAAGCAATGGAAAATGGCCAGGACATCAACTACAATAAATACTCACACACTTTCTAGCTGTAAACCACAGGCACTAATACGACCTGACGTCGCCATGGCTACCAGGTGTGTTGTGGCATGTGACTGTCCTAGAGACCAGATCACTGCCACAGGTACGAACATGACATCACGTAACAAACGAAGTACGATGATGCTACAGGCATTGTCAAGAACCCTAACACTTTCAAACTGTGTGACCCTGGCCTCTGACATCTTGGACCAACAACAATCCCATATCAGGATTGTTTGTTTGTTTGTTTGGTTGGGGTTTAACGGCACTTACAGCACAAATGTACGTGACCATCAACTGCAATTTATTGTGCCATAAAAGTAGGAAAATAGGGGGTGGGGTGACAACACAGATATATAATAAAACAATGAAGCAATACAATAAACCAAGAAAATAATATGCACTCTTCGACCTGAGCTTCTGGAGACGATCTACCGCCATGATTAGGCTTTCTCAGAGGGGTCTTTCTAGCCGATTACTTGGCAAGTACTGACAACTTAACCAGAACAACCAAAAGACAGAATACATAGCAACGAAAACTAACAATACATAAAAGGGGCCCTAATTAACAACAATACAGTGTAAAGCATGCTAAGATATAAAACACAAACTAGACCTGTTTAGTCACCTTGTATGACATCCGGCCAGGAAACGGAGTGGATCTATTCTTACAACCCCAGAGCCCGTATGGGCCCCCTATCAGGATGTTCATCTGTCCACAGTAGGTATGTTATGTTATAGCAGTATTTTCTTGGGTAGATACAGTGTCCTCTTTAAACTGTGAGAAGCAACAATTTGCTAAGTTTAGGGGAAAGTAGCAAACTGTTACTGGGATCTGTACAGGAGGGTGGATTGGCTGGCTGGACATGCCATGAACGTTCTCTCCAGCAGTCAGCCATGCTGCCTTATACAGGGCAGCGAGGTCACGCTTGGCTGACCGTACTAAGGCTGTCAGACAAACCAGGTGTGCAGCGGGTGCACAGAGAGAGAGAAGAGAGAGCTAAAATAAATAACTAAATAAACAGTATTGATTCCACTTTCCATAAACAAAACATCTACTGATAAACTTACCGTACAACATCCTCTGGGTAGTAATTAGGAGAGTAGCCAGCCGACAAAAGTTTATTACACAGCGTTGTCTTCTTTGAAGATGGCATAGAGTCCGGTTGAAAAGCAATAATCAGCTGACTTGCATCAAATATTTTCTTCACTTGTTTTATAAGAAATGCTTCATACTGATTTCTCTGCAAGTTAAAACCAATATATAATTTCTAGTCACGACAAAATTGATAATAATTTAAATAGTCACTGCCATAAATCACATCTATTAACCTCTGTCCATCCTGCTACTGCACAAAGAGTGATACACTGTTTCATCAAGGCTCATCTCATCTTTCCCTGGAGCACTGGCACCTCAGAGCTGACGCAAAAAAGGCAAACTGGTACAAGAAATATAAAGTGCAATGGTATTGACTTGTTTTAAGAAAGGATGATGATAAGTGGATGAAAAACTGTGTTACTTTGGAGGTTGAGGGAGCCAAAGAGGTAGGCCCAGGAAAATATGGAAAGACGTTGTGGTCAAGGAAATGAATGATTTGCACTTAAAACCAAATGATGCTATGGATCGTCAGAAAATTGTGCCAGAAAATTTTGACCTCTCGCATTCTGCCTTTACTCCCACCACATGTATTAACGCCCTGCTGAGGGGGGGGGTTCCCCTTGGAATTTTGTAACGGCACTGGGGTTAAGAACTAGAACGAGGCCCGTACCATATTCTTCAAAAGTGTGACGATAAGGACATTTGTTTAGACACATTACCGGTATTGGACACAGATAGACAGACAGACAGATGGAGAGATTTGCCATGACAATATCGTGCTTTGTATGCATTGCATGCTGACATGTGATAATTACGAGCACTTCTGAACTCAGCTGGCATGAAAGCAGTTCTTGGCAGTTATGAATGAAATGGCTGTATCAACGACTGCTATCACATGGATGCTACCCAGTACTTGTCTGATGTATTACTATTTTGAACGCTTGCGCTAGGTCAGACATCATGAACAAAAAATATAATAAATGACATCTTATTACAATATAAAGATTGAACAAGAAATGAAACTGAAAACCAGCCCCATTACTGCTTCAGGCATCTCAACATGCTACAGCATCTTGCAACACCGTGCAAGTGTTCACAAAAATGAACATTGTCATTTCTTGCAGCAACTGTAGCACAGAACTTTGCAACTGTGAACATCACCTTACTGGTGCTGACCCATCCCGGTTAGCCTCAGTTAAACACCACTAAACAGGCTCGTTTGCTCTTGTTGTTGTAGTGACAGAGTCCATAATGTACAAAGGAATAAAAGCATTTGTGCACATGCAGGGTCTTGGGTGTATTTCACAGCTCCTGAGCCTGGAGTCAAGTTTGTTGGACCTAGAACTGAATAACAACTACATGATTTCTTATTAACAGAAGAACTGAAATAAGAATAAAAATTACTGAACTAAAATAACATAGCCTATATTATTCAGTTTAATAATAAAACATGTTGCGAAATTAATCTGTAAACAAAAGTAAAAGTATGACAGAACAAACAAGAAGCTCAGCTGATGCTGACAAACCCGTGCGACATGTTTAGAGGTCAGTCAAGGTCATCAAACATATTACCATTCCATATTTTAGGTATTATTTCCTATTAGTATGAAATAGTAACTTTGCCTTTTTGTTTTTCCGATATTCAACTACAAAAATGTCATGACTGTGAAATCCAGGTCAGAGGTTATTCAAAGTGGTACTATATGATAGACTGGGTATGGTTTCCTATTACTGTTCTATAGAAACTTTGTCCCTAAGACGCACTGTTTTTGAGATAACTGACATCAAAAATGCCGTGACCTTGAAAACTGCCTAATGGTCCATCAAGGTCGATGGAAATATCACCATTTGATAGAGTGCATACGACTTCCTATTCATGTTCTATAGTAACTATGGCTCCATCTTGTGTCGTTTCCGAGATAGTCAATGTCAAATAATGTTATGACCTTGAAATCTGGTCAGAGGTCACCCAAGGTCATTGAAGGTGGTACCATTTGATAGACTGGGTATGGTTTCCTATTAGTGTCCTAGAGTAACTTTGTCCCTACAATTAACCGTTTTTGACAGGGACCTGCGAATCGGAAATTTCCGTTCGAATCGAATCGGTGGCTATGATTCGAATTCGAATTGAATCTCGAATCGAATCAGGGGGTAGTCGTTACATGTTCAATGCCGATTGTCATAAAGGAGTTGTGTATTTAATAATGTGTAAGCCTACTACCCTACTGCATGCTACGTTGTACGTTCTGTTTTTTTTTGTCTGTACTTTTTTTAACTTGCTATATTGTCTACCTGCGCTATCATGAACTGTCACTCTGTGGCAGTTGCTTATATAGATTTCTAGAAAGCATTTGATTCTGTCTGTCATAGCAAGCTGTTAGTTAGACTTGCTTCCCTGGGTATTGCTGGCAACCTGTTAGAATGGATCAAGTCTTTTTTATCCGATAGGCAGCAGCGTACTAGGGTTGGCAGCGCTCTTTCTGGTCCAGTGAACATCAATAGTGGAGTTATTCAAGGTAGTTGTATCGGGTCTATTCTGTTCCTGTTGTATATTAACAGTATAGTCAACGTTATAAAGGAAGACGTAACATGTGTACTATTTGCCGACGATGTCAAATTGTATACAGTGCTGAAAGCAAATGCTGATATTATCAATTTACAGGAAGCACTTGACAGTATAGGTCACTGGTCTGTCAAATGGCAAATGCCTATTTCTATCAAGAAATGTTCCGTGATTTCATACGGAAATAATAATAATAATAATACGAGCATTTGTAAGGCGCACAATGTCAGCATCAGAGCTGAATCTGAGGCGCCGGCAGTCGCTAGGTGGAGAGGATGGTTAGAGGGGTAAACTATTTAGCC
>Ga0049107_10000610_pt1 | contig 11216 bp, 4 predicted proteins | sample WorMetilPIANOSA1_FD_61187 | JGI IMG/M metagenome (GOLD analysis project Ga0049107, IMG submission 61187) | Marine gutless worms symbiont microbial communities from Max Planck institute for Marine Microbiology, Germany - Olavius ilvae PIANOSA.1 | ecosystem: Host-associated > Annelida > Digestive... | reverse complement strand
TCTTGCCACGACAGTCCCAGGATCTTCCGGATACATCGACGATGGAACACATCCAGGGTGTTGCGGATACTCGCCGTTGACTTCCACGTTTCACATGCATGAAGTGCTGTAGATAACACGATTGATGCCTAGAGACGAAATTTGATGGTACTGTTAATGGAGTGGCTAGACCATATTCTGTTTAGACGCTGGAAAACCAGTGCAGCTTTACCTAGTCTCGCTCGTATGTCAACTTCAATATCAGACTGGTTGGAGATGTAACTGCTAAGGTACTGGAAATTTTCAACACTCTGAAGCAAGTTGGAGCCAACTGAGATTGACGTAGTAGGTGGTTCCCCAACAAACATAGCCTTCGTCTTCTCGCAGCTAATGCGCAAGCCGACTTTTGCAGCATTAGTGTTGAGATCATCTGTCATGTGTTGTGTGATGTCATGTGAATCAGATAACATGACGATGTCATCAGCAAAGTCTAAATCTCTTAGCCTTCCTGGGACCAGCTGATACCGTACTGTGGGTTACTCATTGACTTCCTCGTGATAAAATCCATCACAATTAAGAACAGGAATGGAGAAAGGATGCAGCCTTGTCTGACACCTGTAATGATGTCAAACATGTCAGAGTAGCCGTCTTTGGTTCGGATACAGCATCGGTTGTTGGTGTACAGAGATATAAATATATTGATGATCTTTTGGGGAATGCCATAAAGTCTCAGGATTTCCCAGATTGACTCGCGGTGTACGCTGTCATAGGCCTTTTTGAAATCGATGACGTTTACTAACGGCGTAGGAAATGCGAAATCGCAAAACAGTATATCAAGGTTATATCATGGTAATATTCACAGCATGCACGGAGACAGCGCTGTGCGTGTTAACCTGTGCACATAAATGCACGCAGGCGTGTGGAAAATAAGACGTTGTTAACGTTTACGCCTACGAATAGAATTCGTCAATAATTCGGTCACGCAACTGTTAAATGAGCTGCAGAGAAAAAAAACAGCAAATAAAGTTAACACCTCAGAGCGACGAATAAATACGACTTGACAGCACGTTAAAGTCGCCTATATAAGGTGACACTAGAAACGTATACAGTATACACGACACGCAAGACAATGTCAACTGTCTACTAGATTTATCTACAGCGCTAGCTGATACGGTCGCCATACACGATAGATAACACTAACTTCGCCGTCAGTCGCCATTGGTTCTCGCCGCTGCTGCATATACCAGGGCTGAAAAAAATGTTTTTTTTTAGGTTTTTAAAAACCTCGAAGTGAACAAAAAGGACAGCTACCGCGAACAGATCGAGCGTCAGCATGTGTCGCAAAAAATTTGGCCCGGGCTGGGGGCGCGGTAGACCCTGCAAAAATTTGTTCATCTAGTTTGATCATTACCCGAAATTTGGTTGCTGTGCGTCATTGGCTTATGTATAGAAGGTCCCAAAAATTTGAGGCGCTGGCGCTCCACCCCTGGGATGGGGGCGTGGCTGACCCCTAGAAACACGCTCCTCCCCCACAAGTGTTACCAAGCCGGTCGTTCTATAGTCAAACAGTACAAGCGTATATGGAAATCCGCCGGATAAACTGGGTTCCTCGTGTCCCGCCTTTCAAGGTCACTCAAGGTCATCGAAACCGACACGGATCGATAGGCTACCTATCTGAGTTCCTGTTAAGTGATCCACAGTAATAATGCATTATCCATATATATTGTTTCCGGAATAAACGGCGATTTCGGTGAAAAATCGCGAATTTTTCCCACCCTGTGTATTTAACGCCCCCGCTGACGGGGATTCCTCTGTAATTTTATAACGGCGGTGGGACTGAAAAACCAAAATGACGCTCCTACCGGATCGTCAAAAAATTGTGACGATATGTGCATTCACTTACACACAATACCGGCACTGGACATACGGACGGGCGGACAGATAGACAGAAAACGGTAGAACAATATCGCGCGCTGCATGCTAGCGCATGCTGGCACGCGATAGAAATTTAGTAGTTTCTTTAAAAGTTTTTTTTATTAAGTAGACTAAATTTATGCACCGTTTCATCAACTTGCTTTAGTCTGCAAACTGTTTCAGTTTGCTAACTCACGAAACAGTCTTCGAAATTTCGTTTTCTTCGTTAGTTCACTAGGCTAGCTGACAATTGGAGACTTTGTGATAACTTTGTACAACAAGACCTATAAACCCTTAAGAAACCCCATAACCTAAAAACCTTAAAAATGATTGGAAATAAGTATGTTTTGCAGCCCTGTTGAATGCTAATGTCGTATAACATCTTCGGCCGCATACGACGTTCATCTACTACGAACATGACGAGCTTCACTGGCGCCGGCCGACTTATGCGGCAGACGTGGCAAAATCAGTATCAGTTTTGCACCGGAGGCTCGCAATGCATTTCGCTATACCACAACCGCTATTCATTCTTCATTGAAGAATTCTGATTGCGTACGTTATGAGCTAACAGCACGATGTGACTGTGAGCAAAATAATACATTGAAAACGCAGAAATTTACTCAGAATTGAAATTAGCTCAGAATTGAACTCTAAAATGTAAAAACATTGAGGGCGGTAAGTGGTCAACTAGTATGCCGATATCCTATTTAGGCCTGTATGTGGATAATTTTGTATTCCGATGGGACTTCCGGTCCCAGATCTCCAGTTACTAATTAACTGTATACCACGTTTGGAACCTTGGCGGCGCCAGTGATACACAAATGTATTATTACACTTCGCGCTAAGCTTAGCGGCGCAGTGTATTGTAATCGGTCTTGTCTGTTTGTGGGTTTGTGTGTTTGTTTGTGGGTCTGTTACCACGATAACTCGAAATTGCGTGCATCGATCGTCACCAAACTGGGTCTGTATGTGAAGGTGTTAACTTAACCGTTAACTTAACCTAACTTAACTTAACTGTTGATGTGTTAACGGCGTAGTGAGGCTTACTGATCAATACCATCTCCACCTGATTAAATTTTGGCGGTCCTGCGCCCCCGGGAAGGGAGTCTGCGGCGGGCGAAATTTTTTGGCTCCGCCTTACTACAGGCAGCAGGTAGTGTTTGTGTCTCTCCGAGCGCTTTTTTATAATCGCGGTAGACGGCGTTTCGCTATCTTTGTCACTATCCCTGCTTCTGCAAGAAGATATATTCCAATTTCGTAGTGAGGCTTACTGATCAATGCCAATCCAGGGTCAGCATGGTCAACAGGAGCGGACAGTCGTTGAAACAGGTACGTGATCTTCCGGATGTCCGTTTTAATTGCAGACAGTCCCATAGAGACCTAACAGCCCATATTATTTTGTTTCCACTGAGTGCTTCGAACGACATCCAGGCAGTGCCGGTGATGTGTTCGGGTTATACAGACCGCGGTGTGTGTCTGAACAGTTCGTCCACGATACGCCGCGGTACACCTAGTCGTTCATACAAGTCCCTCGGCGACGCGTCGAGGTCGTTTATAACGTTCATTCGATCGCGTTTAATTTCGCCAGCAAAATACCGACAATGTCTGCGGTGCGTAACAGTGGACGCAAACAGGACCATTAACGTATAGCAATACCGCGAGAAGTTTCATCACGCAGAGGTCGACGCATCGTAAAAATAGACAAACCCGACGCGGGGTATGAAAACGGCGTGGTTTAATCGAACATCGGGGTCCGGGTCTAACCCATTCGATCCTTGCACCCCATAAATATCTCTCGATTAAAGACTGTGATCAGAGGTCACAAATGTAGCGAAAATGTCAAAATTAGAAGATAGATAGAGATGGCGGCTCGAGGTTGGAGCAGGGGATGCTGTAACACTCGCAATTTTTGGTATAGCGCCCCAGTATAGCGTATAGGACAAAGATTTTATGAACAGATTTTCAGTTCATTTAGTGCACTAAATTTTTCCGGCTGGTGGAGTGGTTGCCTGTGGGGGACGGGGAGGTCTCGTGCATCGTAAGTAGACCAGACGGCTGTAAGCGCTTGGCAGCACAGCATCTGCAGTTTGCCATGGCACAAACCGCCACTGATAGGTTGGGGGAGGTTAAGGTTAGGGCGTGGCTGTGGAAGTTAACGATTAGGCCTGGACTCGCGCACGGTTGTCGACACACACACACACACACACATATATATATCGGTGAGACCACGGCTACGTCGTTGTCAGTCGGAGCTGACCACCGGAGTGACCGAGAACTCGACGGTCAGCTGGTCGCGTATCGGCCTGATGACGGGCAGCATCAGCTGACAGGCGGCGAACTGCGTCGTCGTCGTCGTCTCGCTCCGGTCGCCCGCGGCTGCCGAGGAGGAGGTTCCGGGTGAACCTGCACCGTCGCAAGACGCCGGCGCATGCAGCGGTTCTTGGCGCATGATGAACGGCTGCATCAGAGGTTGCTGCTGCTGGTGGTGATGCTCTCCGTCAGAAACGGCTGCCTGCCAGCCGGCGGTCTCACGCGGTAGATCTGCGTGCCCGTTGACCGTCGTAAACCACGGCCCGTCGTAGTCACCCCTTCCCGTCGACGATCTCAACACAGGCTGCTTGGCGGCGTTCGCAGACTGAGGATGTTCGCGGCCCGCATCCGTCGATGTCCCTGGCGAACAATTTTCCACCTGCATCTTTTCGGTCGGTTCGTTCGAGTTTTCCGCGGAATGATATACCGAATCTTTTGATCGACTGACGAACTGTATCACGCCCGAACTGGCGGTTGAATCATACGAGCGACTGTGGTCGTCTGTTTCGGGATGGTCCGCAGCGTGGTTCCCGGTAACTTCGTCACCAGTGAGTGTTGAGGAATCAGACATGCAGTCGGTTCGTGGTCGCTTCGTAATGCCATCATCATCGTCGTCATCGTCGTTTGCAGTCACCGCTCTTTTTTCGGCTCGTACCTGACTAATATCTGGATCGAACAGCGCAGCTACGTCTGATCTAGGTTCTGTATCCAGGTTTGAACTGCTGCTTTCTTCGTCCATCTTCGAAGGACGGTCATTGCGCGTTACTGGAAGACTTCGTTCGCCGTTTTCTATCAGGTGTTCGACCGCTTCGTCGCCAGCAAAGGCGACTTGAGTAGAATGTGGAGGGTCCAACGAGGCGTTCGCGCGGCTCGCAGTGTCTTCGCCGTTGTCCCTGGGCGGAAAATCAGTTTCCTGCGAGTAATTTCGAGAATGTGGTCGGTGCGGCGGTGGTGGTATGCTGTCAGACGGAAGTGGCGGAATGTTCCAGTGATCAGCGGAATTCGGGAGTGACCCGCTGGCCGTTGGCCATTTCTCGTACGACGGAGAACCACGCGCGGCGCGGTCGTCTGGCGCAACACGGTTCTCTGATGTGTCCGACGTAGCTTCGCCGACATCGGGTTCGAAGCTTCCATTGCCCGTAGTACAGCCGTGGATCTTTGCCATGTGCGTTCTGAGAAAGTACTTGTTGCACAGTTCTTTCCCGCACACGTCGCACGTAACTCGGGTGGCGTTGGCCGCCTCCTTGGCGCCGGCGCGACCTTGCGGACTCACGACGAACGGATCGGAACTCACATCAACAACGGGAGCAGGCGGCAGCAGACCAGTCGGACCGGATCCGAACATTGGCTGCGTTGGCAGTGCAAGTCCTGGAAACATTTGGAGCACGGGGTTGGCGCCGGCAGCCTGATGCGTCATCGGTCGGTAGTGGTCAAAGGAGACGTCGACAGCGGCGGTCTTGCTGGCGGACACGCCGTGGATCTTCTGCCGATGCGTGCGCAGGAAGTACTTGCTGCAGAACTCCTTCTGACACAGCTCGCAATACGCTTCCGGGTCGATGCCGGACTGGATCAGTTCCTGGTCGGACGGCGGGCCCACGGCGGTGGCCGCCGGTTGAGATTGACGCGGTGCCCCGACCTGCGGTGGTGGCGGCGGGGCACCCGCCTGGTCTCGACCGTGGCGACCGTTGTGGTGACCGGCCGAGTGCTTGACACGTCCGGGCTGCTGATGCTGTTGCATGCCAACGTTGACCGCATCCTTGTGATGATGCGACACGTGCTTCGGAATCTTAAGTTCGACCGGCTTGGTGTGTTTGGCGGCATCTGTCAGCGGGCTGCATAGGTCGATACCCGAAAGTAACGAGTGAAGCGATAGCGGAGGCGGCGGTGGCCCCAGAGACAGAAAAGGGTCGTCCTGCTTACTTCCAACAAGTCCGAACAGTCGGAAAATGTCGGATGCGGTCATCATTGGTTCTCCGGTCTGCTGCTGCTGCTGGAGCGGTGGAGGAAGAACTCCGAAACCGGCCGCTCCCGTGGGATCGGTAGAAGCTGCCGACTTGAGGGCGAAGTCGAGATGGGACGCGAAAGCGCTGAACTGGCTGTCGGCCATCAGCAGCGCTTTACGCATCTCATCGTGTTGCTGCTGTTGCTGCTGATGTTGGCGAGATGAAGACGAGACCGACGCAGGCGAGCGCGCAGCCTCTGAGCGGGTGGAGTCGAGCGGAGGTGGCGGAGGGTTGTAGATAGCAGCGGCGACCGCGTCCAGCCCGTGCACCTTCATTTTGTGCGTCTTCAGGAAGTACTTGTTGCACACTTCCTTGTTGCATATGTCGCAAGACACGCGATCCGACTGCTTGCTGCTGCTGCCGGTGCTACTGCCGCTGGAGGACGCTGCAGACGCTCCCAGTGTCAGCCCAGACCCCAGCCCGCCCTTGCCTGACGCTGCCGCAGCGGACTGAGGTCTCCCACCGACGCCGTCCAGCTGCAGCAACTCTCCGGCCAGCCCGAAACCTTCCGGGCGAACGTTATGTGCGCTGAGTAAATGCAGGACTAAACCGTAGCGGTTCGGAAATTGCTTCTTGCAGAGACCGCAGACCTGATCGGCGGCGGAAACTTGTTCGGAGGCTGTCGAGGAGCACGACGTTTCGGCGAGCGTCGACGTCCGCTCTCCGTGAGACTTTCCAGCTCGTCCCGCTGCTCCGCCGCTCGGCAGCTTCTCTCCTGGCTCCGTACCGGCTCCCAACGACTCTAGAACACCACCAGGGCGTCCGTTGCCGGCCGCTAGCAGTCTGATTGTGTCCGACAGCGCCGTGGACGTCGCGATGCCGTGCTTTTCGCGGCGATGTACGGCCAGAAAGTAGGCGCTGCAGAACTCTTTGCGGCACAGTTCGCAATGGTGAGACGACGACAGCGGGTCGTCGACGGTCATGCCGGAGGACGGGTCTGACGGTGGCGGCGGTAAAAATGGATTCATCAGAGCGCTGAGAGCGGCCACGTCGTCGCACAGTCCACCGAACCCTCCGCTGCCGACTGCCGCAGCGGCTGCCGCGTTGGTCTTCTGAAGCTCGGCGAGCGTGTTCAGAGACGACGAAGCGGAATAGGCTGCAGCGGCGGCTGCGGCGGCCGGTGAGGTTTGGTGCAGGAAGGACGACGAGTTCAACAGCGCTAGCGACGACGCGAATGGGTTCAGCAGCATTAGGCTGGTGAGACTTGGAAGCAATCCAGCGGCGTCGGCAGGCGACGTCGCCAGATCTGCCGCAGACGGCGGCGACTGGAACAGCAGTGAGTTGGTCGTCGACGTACTGGTCTGGAACGGTAGAACGAACGGCTGTAGGGAAGTCATCAGCGGCGTCTGGAATGGCAGCTGCTGAGCTGACGTCGACAACGACGACGAACTGGTGATGAAATCGTCATGTGCCGTCAGTGCATCCGACGTGAGCGCCAGCAGCGGCAGCGCGTCCTGAGGAAGGAAGCTGTTTGAAACCTGCTGTTGTTGCGGCAGAGGGTGAGTATCGGATGCTGGGACGCCATGGACGTCGTGCCGATGTTTGCGCAAATAGTACTTGTTGCAGAAACGTTTCTGGCAGAACTCGCAGAAGTCTTCAGCGTCGGCGCCGACCGACATTGCAGCCGATGACGTCACTTCCGGTAGGTGTTTCATCGTGGCGGCTACCGAAAATGCTCCTGAACAAACATCTATGCCTGATGAGGATGACAATGCTGACGACGATGACGAAGACGACGAGGCAAGTTGTTCTGAGTGAAGCGTGAAGTCCAGCGGAACATCGGATTCGTCGTCCAAGTCGTCCGTTCGACCGTGATATCTTGCCGTCACGGCATGGTCGTCTGTGTAAGACAACGAGCAGTCGACCGGCGTCGCTGAGTCTGTCGAGGTCGGTGGTCTGTCGCTGCCGGCGTCCAGCAGCGCAGCGTCGGCGCCGCGCATCAGTTCACTGCCGAGCTGGTGATAGGGCGTCGGGAAAGCGCGACCGGAAGCGGCCGCGTCATCCGCGTCGGGGTAGCTGCGGCCGCGACAGGTCGACGCGTGAGCGGCCAGCGCTTCCGGCGACGTCTCTTCCGCTCCGCACAGCTCGCAAACGTTCTGTGCCGGAAGGCCGACCGCTTCCGGTAGCGAACTGACTTCCGGAGCTTTCGCGTTGACTGCGACGTCGTCGTTGTTGCCGCCGCCGCCGCCGTCGTCGTCGTCGCGGAGGCAGACGCGGACCGGGCGACACTGTTTGCGACGTCCGCGACCAGTGCGAGGACCACTGATCAACGTCGTCCCGTCTTCTTCGTGCTCGTCTGCGGTGACTACGTCCTTGCAGACTTCCGACTGACGACTGGCTGCCGCACCCTCACTAGCCGACGAAGAATCGGTCGCCGTTGTGTTGTTGGTGTTCTCGAACCGAAGTTGGTCTCCCGTTTGCGGCGAACTGCGCTCGTCGACCGCCATATTGCTCGTCTTAGTGACGTCACACAGTTGCCACAGGCAGAGATGATGTGATCCTAGACACATACACGAAAACCTGAATATATGCGGTTTGTTCCGTTTTAACTGCAGACGATTCTATCCTCGACGGCAGTTTAGTCGTTTTAAAAGTATGACTATCGGGACAAAGGGTTAATTCAGCGAACCGCTGATGCGTAAGTTTGTTCTCATATCACACATATCTGCATGTGCAACAGACGCTGACGCATTTTATGGCAGTGAGCCGCTAAAACGGTGTTTACAGTTCCACTTCGATTCGAGTTCGACACATTTTACAGGAAAGCGCTTTGGCTAATGATCTTGGGCTTCGCTATGATGTTACATCTTTGACGTAACAGCTTTTTTATTAACACTTTCGACTATCTGCTGATCATTCGACGACTGCTGGAAAATAATGAACATATCAATTTTTACTGCGCGACGTTATGCGTGAGCGCTGTCTTTGCTGTCGGCCGTTGTCCATCTGTCTGTCTGTCCGTCTGTCTGTCCGTCACGTTCGTGTATTGTATCCACAAGGCTGAAGATATCGTCAAACTTCTTTCTTGGCCCGGTAGCCTCATTATTCTAGTATTTTGACCCACAGGTGACGTTATCCTATTCCAAGGGAACCCTTCAGCGAGGACACTGAATACACCAGGGGTGGGAAAATTTGCGATTTTCGACTCAAATCGTCGTTTATCTCGGAAACGGTACGAGTTAGGCTCATGGTTGCTATGGAACGTTAATAGCAAGTCACAGGTGGCGGATCGATCCGTGTCAGATCCGATAACCTCGAGTGATCTTTTTGACCCGGATTTCAAGGTCACGACATTTTTTGAAGTCGAACGTCTCAAAAACCGTGCGTTTTATGGACAAAGTTACTATAGAACACTAATAGGAAACCATACCTAACATAGCGAATGGTACCATGTTTGGTGACCTTGATTGACCTCTAAACGCGTCGCGCGGATTTGTCAGCATCAGCTGAGCTTCTTGCATTATTGGATACAACGTACGGTCAACTACGCTATGGCCTACACAGAGAGGTAGTAGCTGCATGGTTTGACACATAACGGACGGACAAATGGCCATTAACATGCGGTAGGCTAGAAGACGAGATAGTGACCGCTGTTACTGCTTCTGCTGATGATAATGACGTCATGTGCGTGCAACTGCTTCCAACTACACGTTCTATTGGATTTAAACCGTTAAGCGCCAATTTAGACAAGTCAGGAAGAGGTGCGAGATTGGAGAACCGCTATAATTTTAGATACATTAACGAAAGTTCGAAGTCGAACAGTGGTAGTGCTAGCAGTGCAACAACATAGTCTATATTTGCCTGTGCAATTTTTCTGTACAAATCTCGTTTATTGTATATTCGCTACAATCATACTAACTCACATTAGGTAGCGTGTACACATTATATGAAAATGGTCTATTTCTGGGAGGTTCCATTTCCAGAAATAGTTGAATAACTGTGGTTCACATCTGCTGCATATTGCGTTGATCGTCAGCTTTACGCAAACAGATATGCCATAAATATTTAACAACGGAGACGATTAGTGCGCACCCAATCTCATCCTGTGCCCGGTCGTGTGTCGTATACGGCTACAGCTACAGCAGCTGTTATCGATTGAAATTATGTTCTCCGCTTGCTTGACATTGTTTGCTGCGCCCTGTGATCCATTCTATTTCTAGTGCCTTATAGCACACTATTACTAATGCATGCATGCTTTGCGCAAACAAATCGATCGCGTACGTTGATTCTTTTTTTACCGCGCGACGCTATGCGTAAGCGCGGTACTAGCCGTTGGCAGGTGTCTGTCCTTCTGTATTTCACGCTGGTGTGTTGTATCAAAAAAAAATACGGCTAAAGATATCATAATAGTTTTCCTCGTCCTGATAGCCCCGTCATTCTAGTTTTTTGAGCCCAAGCGACGTTACCCAATTCCGAGGGAAACGTCACTGGAGGCGCGTGTATTAATGGCCACAGCCAATGCGCAGTCTTAGATGCAATGGCGTGGCTGACTTTCTAAAGCACGCCCCTCCCCATATGTGTTACCATGCCGAATTTGGTCATTCTGTGTTAAAGGGTGTGGGCATATATACAGTAGAATCCTAAAAAATGGGGAGCGCCGGAACTCCGCTCGCTTGGGATGGGAAGCGTGGCTGACCCAAAAATATATACACGGCTTTTTACACGCCCCTCCCCACGTGTTAGCGGTGTTACCACGTTCTGCGTCAACGGGTGTACGCAAGTATAAAAGAACCCCCAAAATTGGAGAGCGCTGGAACCCCCACCTTTTGGGTGGGGGCATGGCTGACCCCGTATAAATGCGCATCTCCCCCACATCCTAGGTTTGCCTAGGTCTGCCTGTCGATCATGAATATTCATGGCGCACGCCGCAAGGCGCACTGGGCGCCGCAGGCGTAAGGCGTGTAGGCTATGGACTGGAGGTGGGCCGCAGCGTGCGTACAGCGGGCGGGGCGGGGGCATATTGTGTCGCCACGCGCACAGCTTGTTTCTTGAGTGAGTGAGTGAGTGAGT
>Ga0049107_10000609_pt1 | contig 11242 bp, 7 predicted proteins | sample WorMetilPIANOSA1_FD_61187 | JGI IMG/M metagenome (GOLD analysis project Ga0049107, IMG submission 61187) | Marine gutless worms symbiont microbial communities from Max Planck institute for Marine Microbiology, Germany - Olavius ilvae PIANOSA.1 | ecosystem: Host-associated > Annelida > Digestive... | reverse complement strand
ATTCATGATCCGCTGCAACGGCGCCATGGTGGACTGTGGAAGTGCTGCTAGCAGCGCGTTGCAGTAGTCGAGCCGCGACAGTATGTATGAACGTGGCAGCCAGACTGGCGGTAACGTCGCGGCCAAGCAAACAACAATTTTTTGCTGTCTTATAACTTAGGCGCGGTACTGGTACTAATACTTAAATGTTAAGTACTGGTACCATGTAATCGTGTTCCGAGTACGAGGTATGAGACGGTGTTATTATTATTATTATTATTATTATTATTATTTATTACGCCAAATGGCAGCACATACGTGTCATATACAATGAATAGTACAATAAAAAGACATATGAACAAAGCGAAGTATAAGATATATAATACAGGAAACTCAGCTATCGCTGACAAACCGCGCGACGCCTTTAGAGGTTATACTGTTGTTCCAAACCTATATACCCAAGTGAAGCTTAGACTAACATTTACAGTAACGTAGAACAGGCTATGCCGTGTCCTGAAGCATTGCGCATTTCAGTTTATAAATATTTTGGTGAAAAATGTTCTACTGTATGATATGTTGTCGCAGTCGGCACAATTTCCGTATATTACTTAACAAGCGAATACTACTCGTCGAATAAGTAATTACAAGTAACACAGCTGTTGCAGAGAAACCGCGCGTAGATGCATATCGTGTTCATCGATACTTATCGCAGTTGTCAACCAAGGTGATGTTACCATTAGCATTTAATTTCGAATGACATTGAAACCTGCATACGTCAGTGACAGTTGCGCCAATCAATGCTTAACTTCTTACTAGTGCTCCGTCGTAACCATGCGACTAGCTTGCACGGCCGTTTTCAATCTGCGTTAAGGATAAAAATTGACTTCGCAGATAAGGGTGAATATCTCGATCATCATTGGAATTTTTGTCACTATGCAAAGACGTACAACGATCGGGAGATGATGAAAACTGTTCGATGGTTAAGCTGTTTCTGTACGATACACGAATGTGATGAACAGAATGCAGCCCCTCGCTTTGCATGGCTGCAGTCGAGTAGTGCGAAAGCTTTAGTACTGCGCGCTAGCCAGCGGCGCAGTGTATTGTAATCGGTCCTGTCTGTGTGTTTGTGTGTTTGTGGCAGGTGGGCGGGCGGTGTCTGTTACCACGATAACTCGAAATTGCGTGCATCGATCTTCACCAAACTGGGTCTGTAGGTTGTAACCATCTCCAGCTGATTAAATTTTGGCCGTCCTGCGCCCCCGGGAAGGGGGTCTGCGGCGGGGCGAAAATGTTTGTCTCCTCGTTACTACGGCAAGCGCGCAGTGTTTGCGTCTCTCCGAGCGCTTTTTTTATTTAAACTGTGTGTATGTGAAAGCACACGGAATCGGAATACGCGGAATCGACTCCGACGGTGTGTTATTACTGATACAGCACTGAGTATGTCTTACGCAGTGTCACTGGGTCTGGCTGGCAATAACTTTGCAGATTGCTAAAACGTTACTGATCGTACAATGATTTTGTTATCACTGTAAAGGCTGGTCTGTGGTCATGTAATACATGTGGTGTTGGCGTGTGTTCAGGGAGGTGTGTTCGGTGGTTTGCAAGATGACGGCGGGTTCCTGTCGCGGTCCGAAGCGCTACAAGCAGTCTGCGGTGTGGGCAACGAGCTGAGTAAGACGTCGACGTCGCCGCCGGTGCCGTTCCAGATGATGAAGCACGACCCGCTGTCATTCTACAACGACGGCACGATGAACGCGACCAGTGCAGGCCCGGCCGGCAGCGGCGGTGGCGTACATCAGCAGTCGCATCATCAACTCCAGCAGCAGCTGCACTCCAGGTCGCAGCCGCACCATCCACCGCCGTCGTCACAGATACAGCCGCCACACGTTCCGTTCCGCTCCGGCGACTCGATGCTGGAGCAGATCCAACATCAGCAGCAGGGTGGCAGCGGCGGAGGATCGATGCCGGATCTACATCACGCTGCCCAGCACCAGCAGCAGCACGCCGCCATGACGCAGATGTATCCGTCGGTTTATACGAACCTCGGTGGCGGCGGCGGGGCCGGCTGCGGCGGCAGCGGGGTTGGCGCGGGCGGAGCGGCCGCGATGCACTCGATGTTCGGACTCGGTCCTGCCGCCGTTCACCATCATCACCTGCAGGCGGTGTCGATGGCTGCCGCAGCCGCCATGGCCAACCAGTCGGCGTCGCAGCCGGTCATGCCGCCGCCGGCGTCCGGTGTCGGTTCGGCAGGTGCGGCCACGATGGGCGGCGCCGGCGCCGGCGGCGGCCTGCACTGTGTGGTCGGCACGGAGCTCGACTGCGACCCGCGCGAACTCGAGGCATTCGCCGAGCACTTCAAGCAGCGCCGAATCAAACTCGGCGCCACCCAGGCGGACGTCGGCTCCGCTCTGGGCAAGCTCAAACTGCCGGGCGTCGGCTCGCTAAGTCAGAGCACGATCTGTCGGTTCGAGTCGCTGACGCTGAGTCACAACAACATGGTCGCACTGAAGCCGATCCTTCACGCGTGGCTGATGGAGGCGGAGCGCGCCGCCCGCGAAACTAAGATGAGAGACGAACTGCTGAACGGCGGCAGCGGCACCGGCATCGACAGGAAACGGAAGCGAACGTCGATCGCGGCGCCCGAGAAACGGTCACTGGAAGCGTACTTCGCCATCCAGCCGCGACCTTCCGGCGAGAAGATCGCCCAGATCGCTGACAAGCTCGACTTGAAGAAGAACGTTGTTCGCGTTTGGTTCTGCAATCAGCGTCAGAAGCAGAAGCGGATGAAGTTCTCGGCGGCGACGTTGCGCGGCCCACAGTGAAGAACACGGCGAGAATTTTATCGACGATACACAATAATAATTCACATCGCTTTACTCTCGCGCGTGTCGCCTTCACATTACGAACAGTAGCGAGTTTCGGCGGCTGCAGTTGTTGCACGGTCGTTCGAACGTGGCGCCGCAGTTTTCCGTGCAGCACGACGTGACACGCATTACACCGAGCTCGTTCTGACGCCAAGTCTGCGACGTTCTCAGAGCGTCTTCGTTTTGCTGAGCAACTTCCACAGCATCTCAAATCTAAAATCATCACTCTACTATACCGTCGTATTATCATCTTTGCTAAATTGAAGCGTTGCGTGGATAAACTGAGTAAGTCGACTTACCCTTCTCTTGCCCCGATTACCGTTTTCGTAATCTCCGGCCTGCAATCTGTTACATACTGAAAGAATATTTGCAATGTGTGATAAGTTTCTTATGGGTTGTACGTTATTAACTGCATTTGTATACACTCATGCGTGCTGTTTTCTGGCATACTTGTACATTTAGTGACTATATTAACGGGTTATGTAGACACAATAATTTTACTGTTGAATCGGATTGTGTTTCTTGAATCTATGTTTGATAGTTTGTTAGCTTGCAGTATGGCAAGTACGAGGTAAATAAATATATCTAGTTCATGCACCCACCAATCACTGGCTTCCCTGCTCCTAACAAGTCGTATCTATACTTTATTTAGTTTATGTTCCCAAAGGAGATGAGATGGCAGTAATCTGAAACACCGTTTTAAACTACTCAACTCTACTTAAGCACTTGTTCTTGAAATTTCGCCGGATGATCAACTGCACAAAATAAACATAACTCTACTTATACGATTCTTCCTGAACATCGCCAGGTGGGAGTTTGATTATTTTGGCAGCAGTAAGTATTTATATTACACTTTATCAATTAAATAAAGATATATTAGATTTTTCAAGTTAAAGATAGTGGCAGATTATTCTTTGTGCAGAACTACCCCGAACAATATAAAATATACTTAGCTAGGCCAGAATTTAGTTGAATTTTAGCCGTTTGCATGTCCACAACTTAAATGGCGATTTCCTCAAATCCACTTTTTGCAAGTTACTCAGTTTATGCACGCAACGCTTCAATTGAGAATGGACATTATTGCAAAATAACGTCTTGTGCCAAAGTGCAGTTTAGAGGTGCACGGGTCATTAACTAAACCGAGGCTGTCGATAGTAGTGTGGTCGATCTAATGAATTTTGTCTCGGCGTTCGATTAGTATGATTTTTGCGTTGCTATATCAGTTGCTATGGTAACGTGACGCCGACTTGGCGCTGCAAACGTCCAGAGTATTATGGCGAGTATTATGGAGTCAAGTGTCGATCGTCTGCAGGTGTCTGCTTGTGTATGTCTTGATGAGTATCTGCGTTCCTGCGGTTAATTAATATGACAGAATCACATTCCATCACCAGCTCATGTTTTATGTACTGTGTAAACATAATTTGGACCAACGTTGCATCCTTAACACGGACGTGTTAAAAGCAAATGTCAGCTGTCGCAGAAAAACCGCACAATCACGTATTTAGAAATGCTCTACGCACGGAAGCTACACAATGTCACTTTGCAAATGGTGACCTTGAATGGTATTACATGACCTTCAGGATCACAAGGGGTTTATAGGTTTTTAAATTAATGCCGTATGTGCTCTAAGAGTTTGAATACTGAAAATAAAGAAATGTCTCAAACGACACTCAGTGTCACCAGTAATGGTGCCAATCGACAGAGCAAACATACATGTATTTTCTTATTAGTGGTCTTCAGTAGCAATGTCTCTGCCTCGCACCGTTGCCATTTGTCTGTGAATTACAGGTCGACTCTCGTTAGTCTGCCACAATTCGTTTTTGGAAAAATTTGGCGGATTTAAGAAAACGGGCCATGTATACTGTACAGCGTACAGTAATGTGCAGCGTACATGTACACTGTACATGTACACTGTACAGTGTTCGGTGCAGTGCAATATGTAAAAGTATAATATTCCAGTGTATACTAGAACAGACATTATGCTGTAGTGTGCAGGGTTTTAGAATACAGTATCACACTCGTCGACTGCCTGCTAGTGGAATTTAATGGAAGCTTACATTAGTGGTATAATGACTTTTGATGAGTAGTAAATAAATGGGTTGGTACTGAAAATGTTTTGGCGAATGGCGTTGGCGAATTGGCGGTTTAACGAATACAGGTAGTTTTATAATGGAGATGAATTCGTTCTGTGTAATTTTGGCGTATTTGCGAATTTGGCTGATTAACAAGTGGCAGAAACGAGAGTGGACCTGTAAAAATTTAAGTGAGAGCAAATTCTTGAGACATGCAGCCAAAGTGATTCATACACGGTCGTTGGCAATTACTTGGCTTATACTTGTATACATTATTGTGTATAATATGATACATTTGCCGATATATTTGATTTAGTTAGGTTTGAAATAGCTGGAATGACCCTGAAGGTCGCTAAAGTTCGTCGGCAATGTAGCCGTTCTATAAGTCATGACTTCTTATATAAGTGTCCAGAAAATCATAAGAATGGCTGGCTGTGCAACAGACGAATTTCACATTGGACGACTGAATGCCGGATGCGTATAGCTTAAACGTGGGACTTTGCTTGGTGCGTTGGGAAATCTTTAGCTCGAGGCATCTTTTCGTTTGAACAGAGATAATGGCTGTTGATGACTGCCGAAAGTTTAGAGAACGTCTTTTGCGTTTGCTTTTAATCGCAAAATGTCGCTCGCTATGTGGATGTCATTGTTACATATATCTGTAAATAGTAATGCGTGTGTGTTTCGTTTGTTATTGCTCAGAAAATATGTGTATATACAAATTGTCGGTCGGCTACTGTTTCATGCCGTGTGTCGCGCGTTTAATTGTCTATATTGTGCAACAGATTGACTTGTTTAAACTATTTTACATTTGTTGAATAAAGCATTGGGAACATGAATGTGATTATCTGTACCTCTATCCAAATAATCTTTAGTGCAAAATTACTGTCATGTGAATTAAGTACAAAATTGGAAAAGTACAAATTATACAAATAAATGTCAAAAACTTTTCATTTAATTCCACTTTCAGTCGCGGTAATTAAACGCCATCACATTTTGCTAAGCCCTAAGTCAAAAATATGCTTAATATGAAATAAATAGCGTGAAAATCGTATTTTATGGAGTTTAGATTATTAATTTTTAACGTATAAAAAGTAAACCATAAGTATGTTAGGACGACTTTTAGATCGTGTCGTGAGCGAGTAGTGCTGCAAGAGATGCAGGCATTTACAACAAGCTGTAGGTGGGAGGCCGCCACAATATGCCCCCGCTCAGGCCCGCAAGTGGTGACACGATATACATCATACACGCATCTGGATCCGTTACTAACTCGATGTCCATGTTGGCCTGCCAGCACAGCCAAACAAAATGGCCTGGTGACCTTGACCTTTCACCTTTTGACCTTGAAAGTGGTGTCCGAGTCACGTGTGATGTGGGCTACCTCTGTGCCAATTTTAGTCTTTCTAGGCCTCTCTGTTCTCAATTTAGGCCCGATGTACGCGACAAACAGACGTCAGCCAGACAGACGTCAGACATCAGACAGCATTAAGCGATGATTCTGTCTGACGTCTGTCTGTCTGTCTGTCTGATGTCACAGCATCATCGCTTAATGCCCCCGCCTAGGGGGGCGGGGTCATAATAATTTGGCGGCGGTCTGCGTCTACGCGCTCAAGGCGCATATTATTGGCTAGCGCATTGCCGCTCTGTGCCTCTACTGGCGCCGCCGCCGCCACCGCTGCTGCTACTGCTGCTGCAGTTTGTTGTGCATCTTCATCAGCGGCGTACAACAACGTCATCGCCGTGAAATGGCCGAAGCTTCATCACTAATGTGAATCGACTTACTCGTCATCTCTCGGGGACGATGTAAAAGTACACGACGACTGTCACTCCTGCACTGTCAGAACGCCCATCTCTTGCACAATGTCATAGCCTTCGCAATCGTCGTCTCACGATGAACGATGGATTGGCGACAGAATGAGTTGACATTTTGTAGCGTCCTCCGACGCTAGGCGGGGTTCTCTAACAGCTTATCTAAAAATGATTATTTTATTATTTTGTTATAAAAGGACAATACAGAAAACAAACAATAATGGAACACAGTATTCAAAAGTGAAACACAGCCTCGTAAAACAAAATTAGTCAACATAAACACAACATAAAATCAACAACGCGACCGTCCGCTTGCATATCTGTTAACACAAAAAAAGCTGTCGCTGAGAAACCGCGCGACGCATCTGTGCAAATGCAATGGCGTGGCTGAGCTAAAACATGCCCTTCTCCATATGTGTTACCATGCCGAATTTGGTCGTTATGCGTTAAAGGGTGTAGGCATAAATGCAGAACCCCAAAATTGGGGAGCCCTGGAACTTTGCTCTCTTTGGGATGGGGGCTATGGCTGACCCCAAGATAAACGCTCATCCGCACATGTGTTACCACGTCAAATTTGGTACTTCTGCGACAAAGGGTGTACGCATACATAGAAGGGAACCCCCAAAGTATTGGGAGTGCTGGGGCCCCTCCTCCTTGGGGTGGAGGCGTGACTGACCCCTTATAAACAAACCCCCTCCCCATATGTGTTACCTCATCAAATTTGGTAATTCTGCGTCAAAGGGTGTATGCATAAACAAAAGGAACCCCCAAAATTGGGGAGCGCTGGGACACCGCCCCCTTGCGGTAGGGGCGTGGCTGACTAGAAATACGCTCCTCCTCCACGTGTTATCCTGCCGAATTTAGTCGTTCTGGATCAAACGGTACGAGCGTTATTAAGGAGATCCGCCTGAAAATTTGACCCCTCGCGTCCCGCCTTTCAAGGTCACTCAAGGTCATTGTTGCCGACACGGATCGATCCGCTACCTTGACTTCCTACTAACATTCCGTACTTAGGCTACCATGGATGGGCCTATCTCGTGCTGTTTCCGAGATAAACGGCGATTTCGGTCGAAAAGCGCAAATTTTCCAACCTCCGTGTATTTAGCGCCACCGCTGAATGGAGCTGGACGTGACACATTTCCAGTCAAATATTGTTGCAGTTTACTTCTTTCAAGTGCCTTGAAGAAAATTGCGATATTTCTCAACTTGTAAACATTTGTCGGTAACTGCTCAAATCAAACGGCCGTCTGCATGTGATGGATGTGGTCCGCTAGTAGGCCTGCGAATCACTAACGAACAACGTGTGGGGCGTGCTGTGAGGCCAATCGTGTCGTCTAATAAGACATCGTAGACATACGTCGGCCGACATAGCGCCAGTGAACAGCCGGCCACGAGTGAGTCTATCGCTGGTCGGACGGACGGGACGACGGCTGCAGTCTCTGACCGAACCGACTCCGGCTGACGCCACCGCGCGCTGCCGCCGCCGGCGGCGAATATGGCATTAAAAATTTATACGACGTCAGCGCAGGAGGCCTGCGTTGTACAGCAGCAGCAGCAGCAGCAGCAGCAGGGGCGGCAGCGGGCGGGAGCCGCAGCGACAACGCAGGACTGCTATAGCAGAATGGCGCGGCAGCCACGGCCGAGACGACTGCGTCAATATGACGCCGATGCGCTGATGAAAGGAAGCTTCATAGCAAGAACAACGACGATTGTTACTACTGGCAGATAGGTCTATGACTCCTGGGGAGGGGTTCAATAACCTCTCATCGTGCCTAGACTCGTGCAGTTACAATTTACTTTCTTCTCTGCGCAACAACCTGCAGATATGTTAAGCGTCTCGACATCATCAGTGAAAAGTTATTTTCGTGCAGAAAGCTTACTAAAACTCGTCCACAAGTTGTTTTCTTTTCAGTGCCAGTAACGTCAATACAAGCAGCAAATAAAAAGCTGCGTCAAAATTGCCAACCGTCTCACGACGAGAAAGATTTTAGTTCGAGACATTAGCTCTATTCCAGTCGATAGTCGGCGTTAATGGCGAAAGAAAGTAAGCTTTCATGATTCGTCGGCGCCTTGTCCAGTAAAACCGCCGTCCGGGTCGTGTTTTACGCGCTGGCGGAGGATTGAGAGGCGTGCGGCGTCGGACGGTCGGCATTTCGTCGGATCAGTCGCACTACGACGCGTCGCGACAGTCGTACGACGCGCGCGCTTTTAACCGCTGCGCTTTAATTAATAGCACAATCTTGGGCGCGCGTGTTGACGGCCCCGGCGCCTGCTTCACTCAACCTGCGGGCAGGACGGTGGGCAGGCGGGCAGGCGTCGACGATGGACGGATGAGTCCCTGGAGGCGGCCGGCGGCATTACGGCGGCAGCACAGCACAGATGACAGTGCAACTGTCTACGCTGTCGTGTAGAGCGACCGCCGTCAATCAGTTCCGTCCACCACTACTCACAGCTGCTGTAAAATATGCTGTCTTTCTCGCGTATTCTCCTTACGAGGGTCGACAAATGACATTCGTGCAAAAATTTCTAAAAGTTAATCTTGTTATATCGAGGAACATTCAGTACCTGATACACCATATACATGGCCACGCTCAAAGAACGCCCAAAGACACAATTTTGATGTTGGCATAAACAGATTGTAGAATAAACGATCTAATAAACCCCGAATGTTATGCAAGCATACCTCAGAAGGTATCATTCCGCATTATCACAATTTCCAGCACTGTTCAGCTGTGTCTTGCCTGTTGTCAATCATTCTTAAAGGATCCGTAACATTTCTCCCTCGACCTTAGACAAGGTTGAAGCGCGGAAATGTCTAACTATCACCTGGAATCTAACAACTGTCTGTTATTGCCAAATCTCCACTTACTGATCACAGGTCACCTCCCTTCTAATTTTCGAAATCATCACCAATCCCTGTACTCGGGTATTCTGTCCGCCCCATCATGCGCTGTCGTGCTGCTTGTCTGATCATCCATCTCACTGGTGAACAGTGTCAACATGGTTCGAGACGTCACGATATCATCACAGACTTGAATGAACATTATATGTACTATCTCCATCGTTCCTATTTTCACAATAAATATGAACTGCTTTGAGATGAAAATCCACTGGCGCCACTTTGAAAATTCGCAATTTCTAGAACCAATGTGAGGCGCAGAGCTGTGGTTAAAGTTCCCCTATACACCCAACAGGGACCCCAATTCTAAGGGAGCCCGTTCCGAATTATAAGTTAAAGAAGACCTTTTTTGCACGCATTTTAGTGGTGTCAGTTTATTAATTTCGCCTATGTCACGCCTGTTGACCTCGTTTTACACATCTCTAAACCACAAACTGTTTACATGTTTTGAACAACTAAAAGTCGTTTATTACATACAAGTCGTAATGCAGCTCTCCGGACGGACTATTTTCGAACGGAGGAAGTTCTCAACATATGTATCAGCGTGCAAAATCAAACTGACTTTTTGTGTCATTTAATTAAGCGTTATTTGTTTGTTTAAATTTCCGCCTTTTGTATGCTTATATAGCATGGCTGAACGTGAAGGCAACTAACTTCCGATTGTTGCTTGAGTACTTCGCTTTGTAACTTGCGTCAAAGAGTAACTTCTTAATATATAGTTAATGGGTAACCGGACATAATGCCCTCCGCTTCCTGGTCAGAATGTCCCCTGACATTATGCCCCTGGTCACTATCCCCCAGTATAAACAATAACACGGACACAATGCTCGCCAATGCCATGACACTACGCGTCGTACTTGGCCCTAAGTGCATGACGTCATTTTACGCCTTTCATTATTGAAAAATAAGAATACGTGTAATATGACACCAAATAGCCTAGTAACGTATTACTCGCCAAAAACTGTAACACACTAATGCTACAGTACTGAAAATATCACATATAATCCATAATAACAGTCTCTATCGAACGGTCACACTGCTTACACTGAAGCAGTCAACTGTACGTCAATGACGTCACTATGCCTAAGCGGTAGCCGATGTCCGATGCCGCACAAGAACGCATCCATAGCAATGTTTCCGTCGCGGTAGCTGCAGCACAGCTTGGGCAGCCTCTTCTGCAGCTGCACCGTCGTTCGTCGAACTCGCTTCGGTGGCAGTTGACCGCACGCGTGCTGCATTAACCACGTCACGGACATAGCCTGATCGAGTTGCAGAGACTCGATCGTAGTCCAAACGCCTGGATGAGAATGACCAACAAGCTGGCGAATGCCGTTGTTCCAGCTCTCACACGCATTGTAACAGCTCAAGGCTTAGGTAGTTGCGGAGCCTGAGCAGCCTCATCATCATCATCGTCGCGTAGCGCGCCCATCACTGAGCATAGCCGTCTCCACAAGCTGACGCCACTTTGAACGATCCTGCGCACGCATCCACGCTGTGTTAAGACCAATGTTGTGCGGCCGAAGGTCGAGCTCTATTGTACGGAGCCATGTCCTCCTTGCTCGACCTGGTCGGCGTCGCCAATCCGCTGGAGGACGATTGATGGCTGGTCGAAGAATGCGCGA
>Ga0049107_10000608_pt1 | contig 11250 bp, 5 predicted proteins | sample WorMetilPIANOSA1_FD_61187 | JGI IMG/M metagenome (GOLD analysis project Ga0049107, IMG submission 61187) | Marine gutless worms symbiont microbial communities from Max Planck institute for Marine Microbiology, Germany - Olavius ilvae PIANOSA.1 | ecosystem: Host-associated > Annelida > Digestive... | reverse complement strand
CTTCTCGAAAACGGTTTGTTAGGTTTCATGAAACTGGATTCGGATTCGACAAACAGATCGTGCTAAACCGGAAAATCCCGAACCGGTTTCAGTTCGGTTTGGCAAATCGATTACGGCCCTGGTGTACTCTTGGATATAAAGCGTCCACAGTTGACACAAAAAATGCAGAAAACACCAATATGTATGAAGCATCTCGGTAATGACTCTGGTACAGGAAGTATTACAATAAATTGTCTGTTAACAGTGGCAAGAAATCGGAACAAAGCTTCTTTTATTTCACGATCTACTTTTTACTGCAATTTTCATCAAATGTAGGAGCCAACAACAATTCAATTCAACAATGTTCAGTTGATTCCAGGGAGTTGATTCAATTTCCATTCGACTGTGATTCCACTGACGTTCTACTCCCATTCGACTGCAATTCGATCCTCGCTACGACCACTCGACGACATTCGTTACTGGCACTGCGGCCTAAATAAATAAATAGGTCAGCGTGACAGTGATCACAGTCAGGGTTGTCAAAGTGGGTTTTAAAAACCTAGATTTTTAAGTTTTTTAAACTAAAAATCCCAAAAAGTCCGAATTTTAGGGCTTCTTAAAACCTAAAACCTCAAGTAATGTGATTTTTTTTTTTTTTTCTTCTTCAGTTGTTTCTTTCATTTGTGTAACTAATTTAATACAAATGATATTCAAATATGAATTGCGATTTGTGGCGCTTACATGGCCCAATCTTTGCTCGTGGGTCGTAATTTTGTGTCCGGCATTTGTAAGTTACAACCCAAGTCACTGTGACCTTAATGACTTTAGTCGAACGACCATCGAATCGTAGTTGTAACCGCAATTTTTCTCCACTAACTTGCAAAGTGAACGTGATGCACCGTCCACAAGACCATTGCACTATTTGTCTGCGTTCATGAAGCACTGCAGATGTGTCGATTTCAACCAGTTTTTGAAAAGCAGCAGTGAATGGTTGTGTTTCAGGGCAGCTGTTGAGCTTAATAAGAACTTTGTTGTCAAGCTCGCATCCTGTATAGGCCTAATCTGTCATGTATTTTTTATGCCTACGCCCCCACAGGCGGGGGCATTAAGCGATGATGCTGTCTGACGTCTGTCTGTCTGCCTGTCGTGTACATCGGGCCTAAGTCGAGTCTCGAGAACAGAGAAGCCTATGAAGACCAAAATTGGCACAGAGGTAGCCCACGTCACACGTGACTCGGACACCACTTTCAAGGTCAAAAGGTCAAGGTCACCAGGCCGCTTTGCTAACCACCGTGTTGGCGCATCAGGCGGCTGCAGCGGTGGGCGTTGTAACGTGTTGGCCGTGGGAAACTGCTGCTACGTTGCCGTCTGCTCGGCGGCGCAAGGCGCCCAAGGGGAGGAGAGGGGCGGGGGATATCGTGGCGGCCGCCCGCCTACAGCTTGTTATAATCTACATTGTGGGTTCGGAAACTATGAATATACTGTAACAAATAACTGGTTCATACGTTCTTGTCTACAAACTCAGATAACCAGCCTGACCAAAAAAAAACTCAAAAATCTTATATTAACCTGCAGTTCAGCAACATGATAACATATGTAATGACGGCAAGGCCATAAGCAACACAATATCATTATCATCACTGACGACATTTTTACATTTAATATTATATGCAGAAATGACCGAAAATCAACAATATTCAACTGCAACGACTACTACACTGCACAGACTAAAGCAGATTTAGCTGCTATGTTAACAATGATGTCGACTAAACAGCATCCGTAATATATTACGGTATAACTCGTTTACCTGAAGCACAGACAATCTACTGGTAGTGGTGTATACATAATTTGCATATGCACAGCCTATCACAATAACTCAGTTCTTGTCACAATGCTCGCTTAACCATGCCACCCATGTGGCGTATCTTCGCCGGGGACAGTTGCTTAGATCTGTCGTAAAATATGGGACGTCAGGGTCAGTCAGGTCAAGCCATCAAACTGTTTCATATTACACCCTACGTCATTGATTTCCAAACATTCAGCAATCCCGGTTCTTGACAGCCTGTAGGCGCCTCGAAAAATTATTGACACAATACTTTCATCCCTGATGATGTGAAACTTGCAGAATTATCCAACAACAGTTTTAAATGAAAGAATGTGACATTTTTAGAGGGTCAAAACATACTCTGACCCCTCATACATATTATCAGGGGAGTCAAGACCCCCTACCCCAAGATCTACACTTTATGTCTTCTGCACTAGCTTGAAGACAGTTCTTCGAACTGTGTTATTCATAATAATTCTGTTGTGCCTGCAAACTGACATCGTCATTTTGGACACGTTAATCGTTTTTACTTACTTACTTACTTACTTAAGTGTTACCAGCATTTGTTTCACAGTAACAAGTTTGCAACAACAGTTGCCTGCTTCCTTTGCCAAAGAGAGTTCAATATTCGTCTGTCTTCATTTACTTTCCTCAAAACTTTCTCGCTGGTGACTTCGTCCGTCCAGCTGATCAACTTCACTTTTCTCCACATCTACATCTCAAAAGTTTCCCAACCGCTATATGCACAGAAAGACACAGACACGCAGACAAATCGACACAATCCCATAACCTCTTCTAGATCAGCACTGCCCGTACACAGATGCAGTACACGAATACAAGGAAAGACTGTGCGATGAAAGTTTCTGGGAAGGACAGTCAACGAAAACTGAATTTTCTAAACATCAAAAACCACACAACATCAACACGAGTGACCACATCAAGCAAGGCACGCCACTACCTTGACCAGAATTTGCACAGATGAATTTCGTCTACGCTCCTGGGGCAATGCAGGCGGCCATGCACTAACATTACTGGTTCAGAGTTGGGAAAGGCATCTGGCTGGCCTGTAAGAACCTCACTCCACAACTCTCCAAAGGTTTCCCGAGGAAGACTACAGGGGCGTCTGGCCCAACTGAGGTGACAGAAATAACGGCGTTTTACGAAATCCAGAGGCGAATGTTCCAACGGAACTTATCCTACACATTAGCAGAATGGCTGTGACTATAAATTAATTAAAATTGACAACTTTCCCACCGTTTTTTTCTTCTTCAGAATTTGGTATCTGGATCCACATACACTTTTGCTTACTGTCTTAAAACGTATGCAGCTGCAGATGCCAAACTGAAAAAGAAACGACGTCAAAGGAAGTTACACAACCGATGTTTGCCCATTTGCATATGTTCTCATATACAGATGCATATTCATCAGCAGCTTCTGATGGCATCAGACCAAAATTTCATACTTAATAGTATAATGTATACACACTTTCGAATTCTCTCTTCAGTTTAATTTCGATGGCTAAGGTCTGTAATTTTCCACCCGATATTGGCACAGTAATTCGTCACACAATGGCTCCAAAACACAATGTACAACAACATTGAACTCTGAACATTCGGAAGCCATGCACATAGCAAATATATACTGAGAAACAGTTTACTGACCAGCAATATCGGTATTCATTACAACAATTACATAGTTTTTACACTGTGCAGCCTCATAAAAACAAAATGATTAACGAGCTACAAGAATGCATTTCTTCTCTGGTGAACGGTCACATGATACAGAAATGTGATTATGCTACTGTCAAATTTAGCTAGAAGGGCACTAAGTAAAGTGCATACCTCTGACAACAACAAGAACGAGAAACCATAAATACCGTGATTGGGATGATCTGCCTATTCTGAATAATACACATCCAGCATCCACTGTGGATGACTATGATCCGGAATATATCACGCTGAAAAGTTTTGCATCCTCCTTGTACAAAGTGCTATCCAACTAGAACATTTCATCATAATCCTTCTGATATATCCCACTGACAGTCCATAATCTGGTGAAAATCCAATGGTTTTCTAGATCAGTGATCTGGAATACAATGCACGTACATCTCCAGAAAATTTATCAGTTCTTTCGCCCAGACAAATTCATCGACGTGTTTCCAGAAGTTCCGAGTAATCCTGCTCAGGCACACAGACTGATTCAGCTGTACAACTCCCGCCTTATTGGAGTAAATACCAGCAAAGAAGAGGTATACGCATCAGCTGAGAAGATATGCCTCCACCCTCATACAGTGAACCGGATTCAGCCCGAGTCCAAATTGCCAACGGGCTACTTTCACAACTTTCTTGCATACTAGATGCCGACATTCCTGACTATTACCTTCATCCACTGCTTCTACTCCCCTGCAACCCCAAAGAAACCACTGAGTTCAAAGATCACGATGTTCATTTGACAAAGCTACACATTCAACTGTCAGATGCAGTCCTTTGTCCTCCACTTTTTACACTTCTTGTTTAACTGCAGCTTCCGAGTGTATACATGTAATGTCACTTATCCTGCGTCGCACTCATACACACATTCGTAAAATGCGAAATAATTTCTACTTTCTTACTTATCAATATACAATTCGCCACGGCGGGTGGAGACACAATAATTGGTTGGTGTTAAATTGCCTACTGTACATCGATCGTTATTAATGACTTTACATCACATCAGTTTTACACAAAGCAAACATACACACATTTAGGCCTCCTAACATTGTGCCCGCCATCGTCTAGAGGGCTTGAAGGTGTCCGCACGTACGTTACGGGACTTTGTTCATGCACCGGTGCAACTTTGGCCGAATGCACTTCCCGACGTCACTAATGACTCCGTGGGACTCGAAGCTTGTCGGCTGCATGAAAGTCCAGCAGCACATTAACATGTTAAAGGGGCAGGTTAACACATCCCTACCCGGGTTAGTGCAGACGCGACAGACGTGTATACACATCCCTCATACTGCCACATAGGGCGCCGCTCCAGCGTACGAGTAATGCTGCCTGCCACGCCTCAAGCATAAAGTACACATGCTGCCACCTGGTGAATGAAAATAAAACAATCGTGGACTTGTTATATGGTGATGTCCGCATTCAGCAGCTAGTGCAGGATTTTGGAGTTTGACCAGTGTTGTCAAAAGTAGATGACTTTGTTACTTTCTAGAAAGTACAATTATGTGCCTAAAATTCTACTTTCTAGAAAGTAAAAGTAGGTCAGAAAAAATCTACTTGAGTAAGCAGAAGTAGAAAGTAGACACATGCATTCCAGCAACACTTTTATTACACGTCTAGGCCTATATAACCATGTAGTATGAGTATGACGTCTTTGGCGTGACAATGTCATGAATTGTTACAGCCGATGTGATTGATTCAACTAACTACCACGCAGCTCACGCTAAACACAGCTATCGCTGACGCTGCATAAGCGGCATCCAGAACTGACACGTAAAGGATTACGTGCACATTTCTACTTCGGTAACGACATGGTTGTGAGCAAAGTAACGAAGTAGAAAGTAGATATTTGCAGGAAAAAGTTACTTCATTACAAGTAGAAAGTACTGTTTACAAATTTACTTTGTAGAAAGTAGATACCAAAAAAAAATCTACTTAAGTACAGTAACGAAGTAGATCTACTTCGTTACTTGACTACACTGGGTTTGACAAGAGGGCAGCCGCGTCGGACCCAAATTGTCGGCCGCAGTCAACGTGTTAACCGCTGTGCCACGGCGGATCCTTTCGGTTACACACACAGACAATATACTCTACACGCGGTACAAATCACTGAAGCATGCAAGATCAGCAATGTCACGTAGGACAACACAGCACTTAACTCCTCTCTATCTCGGTCCATTTTAATGGCCATTTTTCTAGGTAGCCTCAGTTAGCCGGTTTTACTGACGTTCTGGATCAAGGAAGTGGTGGTGGTGACAACTGGAGCTATAAGTCGTGCAAAGCTCCAGTCAAATCGTCACCACCAACAAACCAACACTCAGTTTTTTACAGGCGGGATGCCCTTCCTGTCGCCCAACCAACAGTGTCAAAGCACCGAAGGGAGACAGTAGTGCAGTTAACTCTACATCCACCTATGTTCACGCAACACTGACTGTGCAGATTTCATCGAGTGGGCAAATATTATTGAACTTTTAATGGAACCATTCTGTTGAGGCATCAGCCATCCTCTGTCTGAACTACTCTCTGAAAAAAAACAGGGCGTTAAACAAAAATCAGATCTGTAACAGTACAGAACAATGTCGTTTATATTTTTACACTGTTAGTTTGCTGATAGGAAGGGCGTTAAAAAACCAGCTCCAACAAAGGGACTGTTCCGTAATAGTAGAAACTTGAAAATAAGTAAAAGAAATTAATATCCACGATCAGTTTTTAGCAAAACGCTCACCTAATGAGCATATTATGAGCATCCCAATCATTTGCATGGTCCTGTCCTCTGTTAGAATTGGGTAGTGAAGGGCCGATATGCCGATATAAAAGGGAACAACATCCTTTCTCTTTGAGGAGTAACAGTGGATTAAGTAAGAATAAGGAAGTAAGAATAAGGTTCAGCAAGCAACATCTGGTGGTTGGCATCGGGAAGGACATCTGGACATAAACATTTTCCTTCAGAATACTGCAAGAATATTTCTCAAGGGGGCAACTGGCTAACCAAGGTTCACTTGGATAAATGGCCATTAAAACGGTGCGTGTGTGCGTCTTCTGTTAGAACGTCCAGAACTCAGCGATACAAGGCTGCGACTAGTGCAACGGCGTCGAAGCTACGAAGCGAAATTACTGAAATCCATTTTCAGCTTGATGGAGGCAGTTGTTGCCGGCGCCGCGGGCCTCTGTTCGCCAGTGCCGGCCGTAGACCTCGCCGCCGAGGCCGCAGCCTGCTGACTCTGGCCGTGGATGGCCCGCTCCAGCCGCGAACGTAGGTCGGGTCGGTGCTGCATCACGGAGTGGAACTCGGCGGGGTGCCGCGGTCCGAAGTCGGTCAGCTTCTTCAGCGCAAGTCTGTGAAGACGACGATCCACGGGCGACGTGCTCGCGTCGTCGTCGGTCTCGGAGAGAAAAGCAACCAGCAACGGAACGACGAACGTCACCAGGTGAATTCCTGCACATAAACCGACGTTGACTCAACGTGAAATTCTACACAATAACAGCACTGCTGATCTTTAAATAAAGTAGATCATTTCCAGCAGTAACTGGGATAAACTGAGTAACTTCACCGAGCTCTGCCCAACCGCAACCTCCTGCATACATGTCATATACTATGCCACTCTTATTGACCTTCCATTCTTAGAATATTTAATTAGCATTTTTGAATAAAGTAAAATTGTATATTATCTGTCATAATTCCAGATTATTATATCATTACGGTATCACTAATTAGAATGCTGCTGCTGCTGCTGCTGCCGCCACTGCTGTTGCTGTAACTGTTGCTACTACAGTCGTTATAATTAGCCAGTTCTTGGTGCAGCGAGTGACCGACGAGCCTCAGTTAGTTGGTCGTCGGGCGTCTGACCGTGCAGACACATTAAAGCGCTTATTAACGTGGTTGGTGGTCCTGTTATGTTGTAGTCAGGAAAAGGTCTGTGGGTTCCTTCCCGGGCTCCCTTTGGGCTAACCTCCCCTGTGACTCACTTTGTGACATACACATATTTCTTACATGTATGAACAAATAAATGAGCAGAGAACGGAAACTGATTGCGCATTATCTTTTCCACTGTCGAAGGTAATTAGTGCATTATTGGCTGTGGTAGAGTGCTGGTCTTGCAATCGGGAGGTTGCCGGTTCGAATCTTGGCCAGGGCTACTTCACACCAAGGTTCTACTCAGCCTAGGCTTCCGGTGTCGGTAAATGAGTACCAGCTGCAGCTGGGAAGGCAAAGGCAGGTATGGCTTACTGCGATTGCGGATGAACGTGTGGGTGTGCAGGTAAAACTGTGAGATCCCTTGAGAACATGCGCCATACCTGAGCGCTTCTGCAGTGGTGATTCGCTACGAAGAGGCGCTATATCAAGTGCATGCACCTTTATCCCTTACCCTTTATAACAAACGCCAAATTCTGTGCGGGCAAGACTTACTGGTCTGATCTTCGGCAAGTGAAACCAGCACCTCGGCAAGTCTAATGCCTTCAGTAACGACAGACACGTCCACCTCGTTGCGTGGCTTGTCGACGGCTGCGTACTGGATCACCTGCTCCAGGATCGGCATTGCAACGGCATGTATCAGCGGCGTGGAGACTGAACGGTCAGCATGCTGACAGACTGATATCAGTGACTGGATGCATTTCAGTCGCACCTGGCACAGCAGTGCAAATAACGGCAGTTAGTTAGTTAGTTAATTGGTGTCTAACGGCATTTTAGTACAAATAGGCTATATTGTGTCACAGAGAGTATGAAATATATCACGCAGAGCCGGGGGACAAGACAAACACATCATACAATTAAATAGTGAAACAATACAATAAACCAAGAAAATCATAAGTACTCTAAGTACCTGTTTGGACACTTTGGCCTGGGCTTTATGTAGACAATCCCCATGACTAGGCTTCCTCAGCGGAGTCTTTCTAGCCAATCACTTGTGAAATACTGACCAACTTAATCAGAACAACCAAAAGACAGAACACAGACCAAAGTAAATTAACGACACATAAAAGGGCCCTAATAAAGAGCAATACAATAAAAACGTGCTAAGATATAAAATGGAAAGAACCCGATTTAGTCACCTTGTACGACATCCGGCCAGGAAACAGAGCAGGTCTATTCTTACAACCCCGGAGACTACACGGGGCGGTTGTGCAAAGAAGACCTGTCTGGACACTGTCGAGGAAGACATAAACAGTGTGTGCCTGTCCCAAGAAAATGCTCAGTCTACAAGTAAATAGAGTTAGTTAGTTAGTTGGTGTTTTACGACACTTTCAGCACAAATAGGCTATATCATGCCAAAGAAGTAGGAAATGTATCACATAGGGCCGGGGGAGAACACAAATATCATGCAATTAAACAACGAAAGAATACAATAAACCAACACAATCATAAGCTCTCTTCGGCCTGGGCTTTATGGAGACGATCCCCTCGCAATCGCTAGGCTTCCTCAGAGGGGTCTTTCTAGCCAAACACTTGGCAAGTAATGATAAATTAACTAGAACAACCAAAAGACAGAACACATACCGACTAAAATTAACAATACATAAATAAGGGGCCCTAATAAGCAACGATACAATTAAAGCATGCTAAGATGTAAAACAAAACTAGACCTGGTTTAGTCACCTTGTACGACATCTGGCCAGGAAAAGGAGCAGGTCTATTCTTACAATCCCAGTGCCCGCATGGGGCAGAAGTACACACACAAGGAAAATCAAGGAGGCAAGCAGCTAACCCAGATTCATGCAAAAAAATGGCCATTAAAATGCGACTCAAGTTTTGGCTTTGAGACATCTTCAGACTCAACAGTCTCGGTTTTGATGTCGTCTTGGATCTGCGTCTTGACCCAAGTCTTGGTAAATGTACATAAAGTCTTGCATTAAAAACAATAACAAATACCAAAAAAATTAAACCTCCTTAGTAAATAACTACTGGTATACTCAGAGCATTTGATCACTCATTTCAAGTCGGATTTTAGACGCAGCCTTGTCAGTGTCCATCCACTCTCCGGACTTAACTCTTGTTCACAAGACATCTCAAAACTCAATATTACAATCCTGGAGTCTGAAGTCTAGATCTTCGGGTCTCGGGCTTGAAACCTCAAGCCGTGGTCTTGGTCTGGAGTCTTGTTAACTTGCGGGGTCCTTAGAAGACCCATCATCTACCTTGAACAGCTCTCAAGAAAAAAAATTTAGGCATAGGCGTCGAAGCTCGAAGTTCACTGGCCTTGTCCTTGGCCCTAAAAACTGAGATCCACTGCTGCATTCTTTGAGAAACGTTTTGGGGATTACGTTTTAAGTTTCAACACTTTTTTGTCTTCTGCTTTACAATACTGAAAATGCTATTAAAACCACCAAAAATGTATTTTCCGCCCCGTGTTCCAATAAGGAGTTCTACGGTGCTTCAGTTCCCCAGCTTTCGCTGCTGACCTTGTGAAGTCCTGATCCTGGCCTGGATGAAGTTCTCAAACATACCCGCTAGTGTAAGTGAGATATCCTTACAGGCAAGACTTCTGTCAATCTCAAATGTTTTCAGTGCCCCAACACTGTTGATTGGATGTCAGGAGGGGCATCGGACTGTACAACACATAGCTACAGCTATCTGCAAAGTTTACTACGACACCTAATGAGCAAATGTGGTTTTGTGTCCAAGTTCACAAATCTTTCTCTCTCTCTCTCTCTCTCTGTTTTAACGGCCATTTTCCAGGTGGACCTATTAACTGGTACCAGAATGTCTCCATTCTGGATGTTATTGGAGCTAAGGGTGACGGAGATAGTTGTAACAACTGGAGCTATAAGACGTGCAAAGCTCCAGTCAAAATGTCACCACCAACAAACCAACATCCAGTTTTTTTACAGGCCGGATGCCCTTCCTGTCGCCCAAACAACAATGAAAGAACACTGAAGTAGTAACAGAAGGAGACAGATAAAACTAGTTTTTGAGCAAACAGCAAAAAATGAGGAAGGGTGATAACACTCAAAGCAGTGACGGGAAAAGTCCGAGTACACAAATGAAAAGTACGAAACTCCAAACCTGGGTCTGACTGCTTTGCCACGACTGAGTAAATACGTCGACGCATGGCGTCAGCAGCGCGGACGGCAACACAACCTCAGCAGGACACGAGACAAGAAACACAGCGGCTGTCAGTAGCAGAGTCATTTCCTCCAACCCAGCACGGTTCTGCTCCGCATCTGCTCACATCGTAACCAAGACAAGTTCGTTCGGCTGTCTTATTGGTGAACGACAACCAGCCTACTTTGCCTTAGGTTTTCACTGGCTTCACTCTGGTCAAATGGGTGACAGGAAGGGCATCTTACCTGTAACTAGCCGTAGGTGGGCAGCCGCCACGATATGACCCCGCCCAGGTCTGCAACGGAAGCGCGCAGGGGCAGCCTTGAGCCAGGCTGGCCGAGCCGGGCACGATCAGCCAATACACGCCATCCAGCCAGCCGGCTGCACATGCCATCCGCCGACCGGATGTACAAGACAGACGTCAGACGGCATCATCGCTTAATGCCCCCTGGGCGGGGGCATAAAAAGTTGGGTGTTCGTTTGTTGGTGACAATGTGACTGGAACTTTGTATGTCTTATAGCTTCGGTTGTCGCCTGCCTCGGTGGCTCAGTGGGCTGAGACACAGTGCGCACCGACCAGAACGGTCTGCCGGAGGGGCGGGGTTCAATCCCCGGGTCGGCCGGTAGATTTCGTGTTCGGATTTCAGGGGCGCATGCTTTGAGATTAATTTCTCGGGCAGGCAAAGAGGGTTCGACGG
>Ga0049107_10000607_pt1 | contig 11255 bp, 8 predicted proteins | sample WorMetilPIANOSA1_FD_61187 | JGI IMG/M metagenome (GOLD analysis project Ga0049107, IMG submission 61187) | Marine gutless worms symbiont microbial communities from Max Planck institute for Marine Microbiology, Germany - Olavius ilvae PIANOSA.1 | ecosystem: Host-associated > Annelida > Digestive... | reverse complement strand
GCTGCGGCTGGGAAGGCAAAGGCAGGTATGGCTCATTCTGATTGCGGATGAACGTGTGGGTGTGCAGGTAAAACTGTGAAATCCCTTGAGAACACGTGCCATACCTGAGCACTTCTGCGGTGGTGATTCACTACGAAGAGGCGCTATATCAAGTGTATGTGTATGCATCTTACGCAGACCACGGAGGGTGTGGCTCGGTGGCCAAGTGGTTAAGGAGTCCAACTTGTGAACAGGTCGCAGGTTCGAATCCCAGCCACTGCGCTGCCAAGTTGGGCAGTGCAGCGGTAAAGTTGTTTACACACATGTGCCTCTGAGGAATAATTTGGTACCGGCCAATGGGCGGTGACATACGGCGGCTGGGGAAGTAACCGCAGGTCTGGCGGAAAGTAATGGCAGCCTACCGCCGGGTTTATGGATTCAGTCACCTGCGGGCTGACTGCCGAGGACCGGGATCAGTTCCGGAACCCTATTATGGAGGAAATGACACCAAGCCTGTGACCACTGGAAGATTAAAACATTTACAGCACAGGAACCTCTGATGCACTGGCACAAGAAATGATTGGACATATTAATCCACTGTCCTCCAGTGATGTGAACAACGACTACATCAACAAGGACAATGACTTGAGATACAACGTTACGAGTGTTACAAGACATTCTTGGTGCACACAAGTAAATTGCAATAAGTGGTAACAAGCACAGCGCACGAATGTTAATTCAAAATAATAATAATAATAACAATAACACTTAAAATTTATATAGCGCCATAATTCCGTAGATTCAGAGGCGCTATCAGTACGGTTATCAGTTTGCGGCTAGTCCTGTAAGGTGTATCTTAAGTTTACGTTTAAAACCACGAAATGTGTCGCAGTATACAACAGAATCAGGCAGTGTGTTCCAGACTAAAGGTCCTGCACAAGAGAAACGCCGTCTTGCAGTTGATGTTCTTGTTCTTGGCACGGTCAACAGTGGGCGATCGGTTGACCGAAGCGAGTAGAAGTGAGTTGAGTGCCTAGGTCACCTACCCCTTCCTCCGGCCCTAGTGACGGGCGCACGGACAGATAGACACCAGACGACAGCAATGACTGCGCTTACGCTACGCATCGCGTCAGTGAGTGAGTGAATAAGTAGGGTTTAATGTCCCCATCAACACACTACAGGTCACCACTTGCACCTGAACCTAACAAGAACAACCAAGCAACAGAACACCAGATAACATAAAAATAACACAACCTAAAAAGAGTCTCTAGTTAACAGCACAACACATAATCATAAGAAACCTAGGCTAAGAGTCAGGACAGACAGAGCCTGATTTAGTCGCCTTTTACCACATCCAGCCAGGAAATGGAACAGGTCTATTCTTACGGTGGCGGTTTGGTGTAGTGGTAACGCGTTGGTCTTGATCAACGCAGTTGCTCTACATCGAGCCCGGTTAGTACTGGGCTGGGTGACTGCCTTTGGGTAGGTAAACTATCTCACTACGTAACCAGCCTCCCAGGCCAACTCAGCCTGGCCATCCCTCCGTGGGTAGGCGCAATGAGTACTGGCGATGGTCACGGCCACCGTTAGGGAAGAAAACGGCGAGTTCTGCATAGCAGTAGCCCCTGCGACCAGGACTGCTAGTATATTGACCTAGTTGATTAAAGGCGCTGGCTGTTAAATTGAGCCGGCCATCTAGCCAATCTGGGTCATATACTGGCTTAATTGGGTTTAACCCTCGCCGGCTCAAACGGCCAAAAAGGGGGATGAGCTCCCATGCAACGGACCTCAGTGTCTATGCGAAATCTTCTTCTTCTTCTATTCTTACAACCCCGGAGCCCGCACAGGGCACGCCGAGCAAGTGACAATAAACACGTTTACAACACATGTACTACAGGCTGGCAGCATCACTAACCAAACAGATGAGTTTTCCATCAGTCGAAGCAGACTGGCCATAGAGCTGGCCATAGAGTTGTATGTCTCATTGCGGTCCAGCCGGTACACCGTTTCACCGCGACCGTCATCGTAACGCTGCAGGTCTCTGCGTAAAGGTAAAAAGGTAAAGTTTACCATACTCCACTAGAGAGCGTAGGTGGCTGCTCATCTCCCTCTTCTAGGCCTTGAGCCCGTAGGTGGAGAACCACTAATGTCTGTGACGCGTGGCCAGTGCGACGCCAGACCTACGGTTACCTTCCCAGCTGCAGAGGATCACCGCCCATTGGCTGGTACCAAATTATACTGCTTGGTGACAGAGGCACATGTGTGTTAACAACTTGCCCAGGGTTGCACTCGACAGCAGAGAGGCCAGGATTCGAACTCGCGACCTAATGATCGCAAGTCCAGCGTCCTAACCACTCGGCCACCGAGCCACACAGGTGTAAAATACACCAGTACAGTTCACTTCTTTTAACGTGAAGGTTTATTTGGTTTACAGCATAATATGCTGGATTAACATCACACAGCAGCAAAAACAATAAATTGTAAACACTGCATATTCCCATATTCTCTCTCTCCATTTTTAACAGCCATTTTTCCTGGTTTAGCCCGTACCAGAATGTCTCCATTCTGGATTTTATCGGAACTAAGGATGATGTATGTGGTGGTGAAAACTCGAGCTATAAGACGTGCAAATCTCCAGTCAAATCGTCACCACCAACAAACCAACACCAAACTTTTTACAAGCCGGATGCCCTTCCTGTCACCCAACCAACAGTGTCCAAGCACTGAAGGGAAAATATCACATTCCAATCAAGTAATCAAGTTCTACGTAAACACATTTCTTAGCCTACTCATAGTATCAGTGTCACGTTAATCTGGAAGTAAATATTTTCCTTACCCCTTCCTTCAGTGTTTTGACACAGAAACAGTTTCGAAACAGTTTCACATCCACACTTTACCTTTTAAAATGTATTAGGATGACTGGTGTTGATGATTGCCAGAGAAACCTCTGGCAATGTTTACAGAAGTAAGTTTTTTTACAGGCCAGATGATGTTGCTGCTTGTTTCAATGACTCTTAAGACTTTTCCCATTTTACCAATTGTTTTTCTTAACCAGTTGAAATTCCATGATGCATAAAGTCTGGGTGCAATTCACCAAGTATCACTACTACCTGTCACAGTCAGCGATCTGCCATCAACACCTTGTCAGTCATTTCAAAGACAACTCTTTCCAGTCACTGGTACCATCAACCAAATCCAGAACTAGTGGAAGACATGAAAAAAAACACAAAACCTAAACCAAGGCAAACAAAGTGGCCGTGGCCAAGAAAAACACAAATCCTAACACAAACCTGTCGGTAACCACGGTGACGGTCGTATTGGTGATCGTTGTCACGGTACCCGTTGCTATAGCGATAAGTGGCTTGTTCTCGGCACTGACAACCAGCGTCTCACCGACGGCGATGCCAACGTCACACAATGGAGCCATCATCCTGGTGTCACATCATCATCATCGTCATCGTTACCACCACCACCACCACCACCACCACCACCACCACCACCACCATTATCACCACCAACAACAACACCACCACATCACCACCACCACCACCACCACCATTATCATCACCACCAACAACAACACCACCATCACCACCAACAACAACACCACCACCACCACATCACCACCACCATCAACACCACCACCACCACATCGCCATCATCACCACCACCATCATCACCACCACCATCACCACCACCAACAACACCACCACCACCACCACATCACCACCACCATCACCAACAACAACAACACCACCACCACTACCAACAACAACACCACCATCACCACCACCACCACATCACCATCATCACCACCACCACCACCACCACCATCACCACCACCATCACCAACAACACCACCACCACCACTACCAACAACAACACCACCATCACCACCACCAACACCACCACCACCACCACCACTACCACATCACCACCACTACCATTACACACACTCCGTTTTAACATCCATTTTTCCAGGTGAACCTGTATAGCCCATCATCATCATCATATCTAACCTGCATCACTATCAATGCAAAGCACCATTCACTGCCGACAATCTCAAGAGCGGTCGATTCTGAGCCACATCAAGGTAGGAACAGAATCAAACCTGTACCGAACAAATGGAATCACCTGTGACATCGGCGGAACGCAACGAGGTACCGATCAATGCCGAGCTGTCGACACTCCTCGGTCACAGTCGTCAAACTGCTCAGACAGTTGCCTGATTTCTCACTGCAACAACAGATAACAGCATGCGGTTGCATGTCTCCATGAAGATGATGATTTCAGGTGGACATATATGTATGTATGTATAGTAGAGTTTAACGTCCCACTCGACACAGTAAAGGTCATTTTGGAGACGGGGGCCCTGAGCAGTGATGTACATCTCCCATTCAGTACTGGAGGGCCAGCGACATAATAACCCCCTTAACACGCATTGCTTTTGTTTACAACGGCCTTATCTTTTGAACCAACAATGTCAAAGCACTGAAGGAGCAAGAAGTAAGTAATATTTTGCCGAACAAAAAGCAAATGGTACAGACCGTTCCTCGGCAGATAGAAGCCAAATGCCGGCAGCACCGCCTGGCGACTGACTGCGGCGTTCAGCCTCCGACTCCAGGTGAAGCAGGTGACACCAGTGACGGAAGTAATCCAGGTGAGAATCAGTCAGGTGTGACAATGTGCTGACAACTAGTCTCGTCATCGCGTGGTCTACCGACGAAGGAGGACTCCAACCCTCGACTCTGTAATAACGACAATAATACAACTTTTGTGGGGTACTGGCATCAGAGGGCTGATGAGAGGCATGGTATACCTCCCCCAAGGTAACCAGGGGCTATTAGTGGTCAGAAACAAAGCTGGAAGACCCCCAGTTTAGCTTGGGGTAAGCAAGTCCATGGAATGTGATATTTTTCCCATTCAGTGCTTTGACACTGTTGGTTCAGCGACAGGAAGGGCATCCGGCCTGTTAAAAAACTGGATGTTGGTTTGCCGGTAGTGATGATTTGACTGGAGCTTTGCACGACTTATAGTTCCAGTAGTCCAGTTGCCACCACCACCTCCATCATCCTTTGCTTCAATAAAAGTGGCTAACCCAGGTTCACCTGGAAAATGGCTGTTAAAACGGAGAGAGAAAATACAACTTTTGGTTTTTGTTTAACCAGTCTATTTTTCCGTAGATTACTGTTTAATGGACATGAACAAGCTTACAAGCACAAAGACAAGAATTAACATCACTTCCTAATACCAAGCAGTATAATTTGGTACCGGCCAATGGGCGGTGATGCTTGGAGACTGGGAGGTAACTGTGGGTTTGGTGGAAAGTAATGGCAGCCTACCGCCGGGTTTATGGCTTCGGTCACCTGTGGGCTGACTGCCGAGGACCGGGATCAGCTCCGGAAGCCCACATTCCATTTTGAGCATGGGACTACCTTTGCCTTTACATTTACCTAAAACCATACTAGTCTGTTTGCCTGATAACCACGAGGTGTGCTTCTTGATGCTGAGACAAGCTTTGCAAGATTCAGCATCAGGTTATTACTGCGACTGTTAGCAGCTGAGGTCACACCCACCCTGCTCACACTGAGTGTTAGCGGCTGAAGTCACACCCACCCTGCTCACACTGAGTGTAGGTCACACCCACCCTGCTCACACTGTGAGTGTTAGTGGCTGAGGTCACACCCACCCTGCTCACACTGAGTGTTAGTGGCTGAGGTCACACCCACCCTGCTCACACTGAGTGTTAGTGGCCGAGGTCACACCCACCCTGTTCACACTGAGTGTTAGTGGCTGAGGTCACACCCACCCTGTTCACACTGAGTGTTAGTGGCCGAGGTCACACCCACCCTGCTCACACTGAGTGTTAGTGGCTGAGGTCACACCCACCCAGTTCACACTGTGAGTGTTAGTGGCTGAGGTCACACCCACCCTGTTCACACTGAGTGTTAGTGGCCGAGGTCACACCCACCCTGCTCACACTGTGAGTGTTAGCAGCTGAGGTCACACCCACCCTGCTCACACTGTGAGTGTTAGTGGCTGAGGTCACACCCACCGTACTCACACTGTGAGTGTTAGTGGCTGAGGTCACACCCACCCTGCTCACACTGCCTGCTGCACAGGCTAGACTCACAATTTAGCCAATTAAAAACAGGAACTGGGCGTAAATGCTTTTTCCGTGAAGTACACGTGGGACTTCTATAAGCTGAACAAGTACATTACCAAGAATGCCTTGAGAAATTATGATCACATAAAAAATGGCAGCTTGTGCTGGTAGAATGCAAATGTATCACCAGGGTGGGGTGGTTAATATGTTCAACCATAGAACTTGCACAATTCCTTGGAGGTGGAAAATGTCTATTTAGAAAAAATATACCGCTGGTAGACGGTACAGGCCAGTAGCTGTGAACACCCAGAACACGTTCTTTCGTTGTTGATTGGCCGCGGAAGTTGGCCAAATGGCCAATGACAATCTTCGCCGTCACTGAGTACCGACTTCTCTGAGCTGTGTCGGATGTAATGTGCCATCTCGTTTCTCAGCTGGATCAGCCCTGGTTCATCACACACCAACAGAACTTAGCAGAGCTTACACGAACTCAGAATAACTGTATCTCTCCGTTTTAACGGCCATTTTCCAGGTGAACCTGGGTTAGAACTTAGCCGGTGTTTATTGAAGCAAAGGATGATGGAAGCGGTGGTGACAACTGGAGCTATAAGTCGTGCACAGCTCCAGTCAAATCGTCACCATCAACAAACCAACACCAAGTCTTTTTTACAGGCCGGATGCCCTTCCTGTCGCCCAACCACCAAACAGTCAAAGCACTGAAGGGAAAAAATTACAGTCCATGGACTTGCTTACCCCAAGCTCACCTGGGGGTCTTCCAACTTTGTCTCTGACCACTAATAGCTCCTGGTTACCTTGGGGGAGGTTTGTCATGTGTCTCATCAGACCTCTGATGCCAGTACCCCAGAACTCAGAATAACTGTGTCCTGTTGTATTTAAAATCAACAATGGCACTGATACCTCCATCAAAGCCACTAATGTCGCTAAACTGTTACTATTGAGCATATGCCAGATAACATTATATCATATCCTCCCATGCACAGTATGGTGGCGCCCCGCCTAACCAACAGTGTCAAAGCACTGAAGGAAATTAGTAAGTGTAACCCTACCACAACCCTAATGCCATGCTATCAGCTTTGCATCTGCCGGTCTGACAGTCTGGAATTCACTGCCTTTGCGATTCGACCGTCGGACTGGACCAGTTTCAACGAGAACTAAAAACTCATCTGTTTGCCTGTTTGCTTAATACTTCGTCGACCGTGTGTTAGAGGTTTTTCACGTAGCCGTGCTATACAAATTTACATTTACTTACTTACTTACCCAAAGTCACGTCATCCAGATTACCAACAAAATCTAATGGTTTCTTCCATGGTCCAAGTGCCACCTTTACAACACACTTTGTGAAAATCAGCAGACTAGTTTTTGTGTAATCCTGCTACCAAACAAAAAACAAACGCCCATGAAAACATAACCTCCTTGAAGGAAGCAACCAGTTACTTCACAACTAATTTCCTTCAGTGCTTCGACACTGTTAGTTGGGTGACAGGAAGGGCATCCTCACACAGGCAATCCCAAACAAGCTGTGCGGGAAGCCGTGCAATATTCCCCCGCCCCTGTACGCCACCTGCTGCAGCCCAGCTCCAGCCCATACACGCCTTACGCCTGTGGTGCCCAGCGCGCCTTGCACCATGAATATTCACGATCGACAGGCAGCGGCTTGCTCTGGGCGGTGGCATAGATTATGGTGTCGTCCATATAAATTATGTAGTGACTTGAACAGCCAACCACAGTGGCCTGGTGACCTTTGACCTTGAAAGTGGTGTCAGAGTCACGTGTGACGTGGGCAACCTCTGTGCCAATTTTAGTCTTCCTAGGCCTCTCTGTTCTCGACTTAGGCCCAATGTATGTGACAGACAGACAGACAGACGTCAGACAGCATCATCGCTTAATGACCCTGCCTATTAGGGGTGGGGACATAATAAGTCCAGAGTGATCTCCGAAAAATAGTATGGCTAAACAAAGCCAAAAGTAATAGTAGTGGCAGGAGCAGTGGCAGGAGCAGTAGTTGTAGCGGAATTTTCTTCACAGCCACAACATCGCAGTCATACTTTTACGTAAGTCTGTGTAGTACTAGGTGATGTCCATTATCTTCTTTCTGTCTCTCATTTGTCTCTCTATTCTAAGTAAGTAAGTAAGTATGATTTTAGTAACACGTGACAAATGCCCATGCAACAATGAAATTACTGACAATGAGGACTAAGGTGGAGAAGAAGAACATAATAATATTTGCCTTTGGGGTACTGGCGTGACAGGCTGTAACATTGGAGTTGCATATACTTATTATGCCCCGTGTCCCTAGGGTAGGGGGCGTTAAGCGATGATGCGCGTCTGACGTCTGTCTGTCGCATACATCGGGCGTAAGTCAAGAACAGAGAGGCCTAGGAAGACTAAAATTGGCACAGAGGTAGGCCACGTCACACGTGACTCTGACACCACTTTCAAGTTCAACAGGTCAAAGGTCAACTTGCAGAGGGTGGGGGCATATTGTGGCGGCCTCCCGCACAGCTTGTTTTAGTTGTCCTTCCAATGATAGACCACACCACTAATGAATATAAAAGTCGAAGAAAGACCGGACAGACCTCTTTTATTGGCATAGTCTGCAGGTACCAGCTGCATAGCAAGTTCTTTGAGATAGAGCAGGATACCAGCTTCGACCTCTTGGCGTCGGTCAGAGCACATCATTGTGTAGAGAGTTACCTGCAAACACATTTGTATAACATCAGTATGAAGTGTTTCGAAGCATCTGTTGCAGCCACGATGGACTCTCAACCAAAGAGTCCAAGCGACCAGTCATTTCTACTGTGAACCAACGTAACACATGGCATTGATAACCTTAAGTGCTCTGACACCGGTGACTGGGCGACAGGAAGGGCATCCGGCCTGTAAAAAGTTGGATGTTGGTTTGTTGGCGGTGACGATTTGACTGGAGCTTTGCACGACTTATAGCTCCAGTTGTCACCACCACTTCCGTCATCCTTAGCTCCAATAAAACTGGCTAACCCCTGTCCACCTGGAAAAATAGCCATTAAAATGCAGAGAGAGAGAGAGAGAGGGGGGGGGAAGTCATCATCGTCTCTAGTTCTGGTTTGCAGCATCACGAGTGCATATATCCCTCCAATGTTCTGGTACTCCAGTGGAAAACATCCAGCGTCAAAGGTTCTCCACTGGAGGCTTCTGGGAGACCCAGTCCAAGACAGAGTAACCTCCAGTAAAACAGGCCAGTTAAGCAAGAACCAAAACCATCAGCACCACCACAAAGTACCAATCTTTCATAACCTACGGTCTCCATAGGCATCAACCTCCCCATATTAATACTTAGTGTTAGGTTCAACCTGCAGTAGCTTTAGGCTGACGTTTTTATATTTCAATTTTTTACACTGCACGCTAGCTGCGGCGCAGTGTATTGTAATCGGTCCTATTTCTGTGTGGGTGTGTGTGTGTGTTTGCGGGTGGGTCTGTTACCATGATAACTTGAAATTGCGTGCATCGATAACTCGAAATTGTGTGCATCGATCCTCACCAAACTGGGTTTGTAGGTAAAGGTAGTGACCATCTCCGGCTGATTAAATTTTGGCCATCCCGCGCCCCCGGGAATGGGTCTGCGGCGGGGCGAAAATTTTTGGCTCCGCCTTACTACAGCCAGCGCGCAGTGTTTGAGTCTCCTCTGAGCGCTTTTTCATTTGTACTGTGCGTATAGTTTAACACTGAACTGTTTTATTACTGTGTTTGTTAATAACTAGCTCTGCATTCACACAACCTTGTTCTGCTGTCCAGCTTTTTGGCTGCAAGAGTGTAAATAAATATTTTCATTTGTCACAGTCACTAGAAGAAGTCTGTTCTGTATGTGTCTGCTTTGGGCAGATTATCTCAAACTGCTCAAATATGTAAATCAAGACATCCATACTGCTAATATGCTCTACAAAATATTAAATCCGCAATGATTTTATGCGTTCTCACAAAGCAAATCAACTTCTTCAAAGTTCAAACTGTTAAAATGAAGTATAAATTCTCAACTGCAAATTTCTGTTGAACAGATGTTTGTGCAAGATAAATTTTTAAGTACTATGGAGCAGAGGTCATATAAAAATAGTATACATAAATGATATATTTTATTTTATTATTGAATCGTACAGAAAGTACACAAATAAAAAAAGTACACAAATAAAAAAAGTGCATCTGAAATCCGTTAACACTACCTGGCCCTTGTGCTCTGCTGAAAACGTTGTCCTTCCCGTCTTAAGTTCCAGTGGAACTGGTCCCACGGCAGAACGCATACTCCCGTTATTTCCTCGAACCTGAACGATATAAAACATTTATAACTTCATCACCGTACGACAATGTTGTCATTTATCCTTCAGTCCTTTGATGTTCGTTGGGGGACAGGAAGGCACCCAGCCTGTAAAAATCTAGAACAGCAACCCCCAAGGGTTTTTCTTTTGTGGGACTTGGCTTGAACTGGAAAGATCTCTGAAAATAGGCTGGTTGAACAAAATAATGATGATGATGATATGATTTCCTTTCAATGCTTGGACACTGTTGGTTTGGTGACAGGAAGGGCATCCGGCCTGTAAAAACAGGATGTTGGTTTGTTGGTGGTGATGATTTGACTGGAGCTTTGCACGAGTTATAGCTCCAGTAGTCCAGTTGTCACCACCACCACCATCATCCTTTGCTTTAATAAACACCGGTTAACCCAGGTTCACCTGGAAAATAGCCGTTAAAACAGACAGAAAATCAATCTCTCTCTCTCTCTCTCTCTCTCTTCCCGGATGCTGGACGTGGCGAGTGGTGACAACTGGAGCTATAAATCGTGCAAAGCTCCTGTCAAATCATCACTACCAACAAACCAACACCCACATTTTTTAATTTATATAATATTTAATATTTACAATTAAATTAATTTATTAATCACTATTCTGGTCGACGGAACCTCCATTCAGCCACCACCAATCGTCTCATCGTGCCGTCGGTCAAACTCTCCACTGTCGGCAGCCGAGCTTTTCCGGCTGCCACTTCCTCCATCTGGAACTCACTCCCTGAGTGCATCGTCAACGCATCTACTCTACAGTCATTTCAACATCATCTGAAAACTTTCCTGTTCCGACGTTCATTTCCGGACATTCTTCTGTAGTTAACATTTTTAGTGGTCCTA
>Ga0049107_10000606_pt1 | contig 11265 bp, 15 predicted proteins | sample WorMetilPIANOSA1_FD_61187 | JGI IMG/M metagenome (GOLD analysis project Ga0049107, IMG submission 61187) | Marine gutless worms symbiont microbial communities from Max Planck institute for Marine Microbiology, Germany - Olavius ilvae PIANOSA.1 | ecosystem: Host-associated > Annelida > Digestive... | reverse complement strand
CCTCTATAATCTGTGACCGTTGGCTAATATTGAGTTAAGTGGCGCTCAGTTATTAGCCACTGCCTAGTCAGCGATAACAGAAGGTGCCAGGCTGCATGTTGGTAGGCTGCTGTAGGCCCTATCCACGCGTGCCACTCAGCTCGGCCCAGGCTGACGGTGCGAGGTGTGCTGAGTGGCTGGGCGGCCTGCCGGCATGCATGCCTGGATTAGACACCTAGAGAAACACTGACATTAAAAGCCAGGCAATATAAATATACAGGTACAACGCCACTCAATATCCCCTCCTACCCCGATCCCTTCCCACTAGGCCCACACGCCCTACCTCTCGGGTTACTCGATCGTGCCTGCACACAAGCGGGACCGATGAGTTGACTCAAGAGGAGGGTAGCACAGCATACACGCACACACGCCTCATTAATTAATGAGAGCAGCGCAGCATTAACACCTTAACCTATCCTAACACCTTAACCTTATCCTAACCTTCTGTTCCCTATCCCTGCAGCCTTGTGCATTGGGCCAACTTGTGAAGCAGGCTTCAGAACTGACGCATGAAAGGGGGCATGCATCACCAGTGACCCAGTCATCATCATCTTTTCTTAAAACGCATTCATAAATATCACGGTCTATTTCTTTGTACCACTTTCACTATGCCTTCTGTTCCTAACCTGTGTCTTATTTTACATGTGATAGGTTATCTCTTAATTTCACATCCATCTATCATCTTCTTTTCTGCCTAATGCAATGCCAGTTCATTTTCTCTATCTGATGACCACATCTCACTTCCATGTAAGATACAATGCCATACATGCGTCAGAAATATAATTTCCTCACAGAAACAAGGAAACATTTTTAGTGGCGATAAAAGAGGTCAATGACCTGAACTTGAAGCAACCACCATGAATCCTAGCAGTAACAGCAGCATCAGCATCTACATCCACAGACATGTCCCCAGATAGCAGAACTCATCCACTAGAATCCGTCAACCAATATCCACACTAGACTTTAATTCACTCATTGGGAATAAACACGCTGTATACAAAAGAGTTAGGATATTTGCTTTGCATAGACTGCCGTTTATGCCACTACATCTCTTAAGCACCTGTTGGTGACAATTATTGCACTGTATCTAGTTTGAGTCCACATCTTTACCACAATCCACACATGACCATTTCTGTACAGTTTTTTTGTGTTATGCTTTTCCCCTCCTACCATCAGATCCGCTTGGTCTTAGACATTTCTTTCATTTCCATACCCTCCTTCCAAACATTAAGATTGTGATCAGTTCTTTCCTTCTGCCTGCTACTATGAAACTTGTGATTTAATCTCTTGTACTGCAGAGGCACTGTCCACACTTCATAAACCAACATTAGTAGAATTAATGACGAGCTGCGGTGCAAGTTACTTTTATTCCATACAGCAGTTTGCTGGTCTATGTCTGTGTCACAGCATGTCACTTCTGCCTCTTCACTTCCTGTTTTCTACAATCACCTAAGACCTGTCTCTTCTGATGTTGCTACACCCAACATTCAACATCCATGTAATGCCTGCACAGTGACACTCTTCCTGGTTTTGATCTTCACCGACGTCAGTGGTCACTGCTGAATCGTTTTCGGACAGGCTAGGGCCACTGTAATGCATGCCACAAGAAATGTGGTTTCACCGACAACGAACTGTGTGACTGTGGAGATATCCAGACAGTGTCACACATCGTCAACTCTTGTCCATTGACCAAGTTTGATGGCGGTCTACTGCGCTTACATAAAGCAGATGAGGCTGCCGTCGACTGGGTGACAACATATGGCTCTTAGCACACGATAATAATAATAATAATAATAATAATACGAGCATTTGTAAGGCGCGCAATGTCAGCATCAGAGCTGAATCTGAGGCGCCGTGACACTTTGACACTTTAGTTACTCATCTTTACTTACTTATTATTTACGAGGCATTTTTCTAACCAGGAGATCAGATGAATCACCAAATATGACAGAATGTCATCAGTTGTTTGTTCTTGCCATCTTACTGACTTGAAAAACCATGTTACCAGAAGATTATGTGTTGAAAATCATCACAGGGCTATAGCAGCACTGATACAAAAACCTCCACCATGCTGGAAGCATTGATATGGACAGCTGGTAACCATCACCAGCTGTCTACGTCAATGAATCTTTGAAATTCGTCCTTGAAATTTATTTCAAAATAGAGTGGGTACTCTGTCTTAAGGAGTGGCAGAAAGGTTTGTGTGAATGTTTACGAATCAGTTACAGTAGTTGTGAAAACAACGAAGAATAGATCAATGGTGACAACAAATACTGTGCTGCTGCTGCTGACGATGATGATGATGATGATAATGATGATGATGATGACGATGATGATGACGATGACTTCCAGCTGTGTGTTGTCTGTGCATTTTACAGCCGAACAGTGATGATCGGCTGTATTTCTCCATCTGATCGTGACTTTATGGAAACGTTAAATGCATTAAAATATGCAAATCGGGCACGCAACATTAAGAACAAAGTTGTGGTAAACCAAGACAAAGCTAGTCTGCAGTTAGCCAAACTTCGCGCTGAGCTTCAAGCTGTCCAGGCTGAGCTTCTTGAATACAAGGCAGTATGTAGTTTTTCTGTTGCAGTATGTGGACTTTCTGTTTATTGCTAGTTTAATTTTTATTGTATATTAATTGTATATTATTTCTTGTAATTTAGTATTTTGTCTTCACAAATCTGAACTGTATTACCAGTGTACTACAATGTGTGAGTTGTAAAGTTTAAACAACCTTTTTATTGATTAGTTTCTCTCGTGTATTGAGACATAAATGTCAACAATATATTTCCACACGAGTATCCAGGTTTATTCTTACATATTCGATTTTATAGTTGCAAAATGAGTTTATTAACATTTTGGAGGAGGCTGAAGGGAGAAATGGTATCGGAGGGAGGGTGCATGAGAGGCTTGGCGACCCTACCCCAAGGTTCAACAGAAGCCTTTAGTGGTCAAAAGGATGGAAGGCATGCAAGAGGACCTGCTGATGATGCTTTGTTGGGAGGGGTCCTTGGGGTAAGCAGGTCAGTGGAACATGAAGTGCTATCTTCCCTCTCTTATCCTAGGTTTCTTTTGAGCTTGTTTTCATGTATTGTGTTTGTATTAGGACTATTTTGATTGCGTTATATTCAGTTTTCCTGTTCTGTCTTTAGTTTATCTGGTTTAGTAGTCAATAGTTGCCTGGTGATTGACCTGGAAAGACCCTTATGATGAAACTTCTAATTAGGTTATCTCCATAAATATCCGGTTGAACAGTGTGTTGTATGTATTGTTTATATTATCGGTTTGTCCGCTGCCATGACATATTTGAAACTACCATGGCATGATATTAGCTTATTGGTGCTGAAAGTGCCATTAAACACCAACCAACCTTTGGTGGGGTCTGGATAGTTTCAGTGTTTAGAGCTGAAAAATTTTTTTTATATGTAATTTACCTGAGAAAGTCAGTTTGGTGACTAATGAGGACAGCCTAAGATGGTTTGGACATGATGAGTGTGTAACTGATGAAGATTGGGTCAAACATTGTATGACTTTGGAGTTTGATGGAACTCGGCTAAGGGAATTTTCAGGGAAGACCTGGTGGGATTGTGTCAAGAATGATATAGAAAGTTTTGGACCATCTTGAAGTATACACAGCAACAATTTGAGAACAAAAATCGAAGGGGAGATCAAATGGGAACTGGCTAACTGAGGTAAGGTTTACCTTGAAACATGGCTGTTAAGGCTATTAAAACAGTTTGTGTGGTGTGTGGTGTGGTGTGGTGTGGTGGTGTGTGTGTGTGGGATCGAGAAAGTCTAGGGTCAACTTTCTGTCAATGTGAAGCAATAGCAGTGACTACTTAGATCTGCGTCTGTTTTCAGCCATTTTCATATATTTGATGACAAATCGCTGTACTGTCATTGCAGAGGGATAGGTGCGAGTTTTGTGGTGTTGCAGGGAATGAAGTCTGCCGATTCAACTATGTTGGCTGATGCTTCGTCTGAGATAGCAATGCTGCGTGGTGAACAGAGCACGTTGCGGCTGAGAGTACGAACTCTGCAGGAGACTGTTGATAATATGTCAGCACGCAATGCTCAGCTGCTTGCTGACCTGCAGGCTGCAAACATCGTTGATACTGCTGGAGGTATGAGTTTACCATCTGTCACCACAAACTCCCTCCCCTCCAGTTGCCAACATCTGTCAGAGGAGTTTTTCTGGAGGGAATGTTATTAGAACTGCACCAACAATCCCGAAAGGTTCTTTTGAATACCTGTGGGTGGGGACTCAGCATAACCTGGAGTAATCTCAGGCGGAAAATATGCCTGTTAAACAAGCCAAAAGTACGTGTAGTAGTGATATTAGTAGTGCTGGTAGTAGGAGTTTGTGTGTGTTTGTCAGCCATGTTCTTTTTTCCGTTTGGTTGCTGTGCTCCATGTGCGGGCTCCGGGTTTGTAACTTACCCGCTTCGTTTCATGGCTGGATGTCATAAAAGGCGACTAAACCAGGTGCTGTCTTTCTCTTAGTGTAGTTTTTTCAGTGTGTCATTGTTCATTAGGGCCACTTTTTGTGTATTATTTGTTTATGTTGGTATGTGTTGTCTTTTGGTTGTTTTGGTTAAGTTGTCAGTACTTGCCAAGTGATTGGCTAGAAAGACTCCTCTGAGAAAGCCTAACTGTGGTGAGGGGATCACTCCACAAAGCCCAGGCCAAAGAGTGTTTTTGATTTTCTTGGTTTAGTGTATTATTTTATTGTTCTTGGATGTCTTTGTCTTGTCCCCAGCCCTACACGATCTATTTCATACTCGTATGGCACGATATAGCCTGTTTATGCTGAAAGTGCCGTTAAACACCAATTAACTAACTAACTTCTGCTGTGCTGTTTTAGATAGTATAATGGAAGAAGCAAAAAGCTACATACAGAATTACATTAAAGAAAATGAAGATTTGCGGTAATGCATTGATATTCAATTTTTATCAGTGCCAAGCAGGTGATGTTCTTAATGGCATTTGTTAGATAGCAGGATTATGCAAAAACTTTGCAACTGATATTCACGAAATTTGTTGGGAAGGTGGCACATGGGTCAAGGAAGAACCCATTAGATTTTGGTGGTAACCTGGATCTTGATCTGGATAATTATTTTATGCAACTTTGTATATAATATAGATTTTAAAATCTGTACCAATATATAAAGTTGAATGTCTTTATGTTTGTCACTGGTAAACTTGGGGCCCCTTACCATCCTACCCGCACATATGATACATATTCTGAATCAGCACTGCTCGGAGTGCTTTGGTACATAACTCATTCACGTTAACTCTATGTTGAGCAGTTCTTTTATGCAAGTTATGAAGCAAAAGTTAGTTCAGTTCATGTTCATCCATGCTATGAAGCAGACAAAATGTGGAAATTGAAACTGAAAATAAATGACGCCTCAAATTGTCACAAAAAGTCAGTTTAATTCTGGACACTGTTGGACAGATCCTATTGGAAGCACATGATAACGGTCACATCTGCTGACCCTCACTTCGTCACTCCAGCCATTAAAGCTATGCTTTGAAGAAAAAATTGCTTGATGCATTCAGGGTGAATCGATGAAGCAGATGCACTGGCAGCACACGTTCAAGCTGTCATAATATGCAAAAAATCAGCCTGACTATGCAATGTGAAGTGAAGGAAGTGCACAAAAGATTTATGGTCAAGGGTAGGTGAGAGAAGTACTTGAAGACTGGCAGCGAGATAACAAACGCGGAAGTGTTAACTGCACAGACACTAAATGATCACTGTGCTGCTATATCAATGGACAAACGTTATCAGGCTACAAGACAAAAATTGACTGTTCAGCACCAAGGCTGCTGGATCTCCAAAATGGAAGTTTTCCGGTTATTGGACTGTCTGAAACCAACAGCCATGGGACTCGATGGCTTACCTGCATGGTTCTTGTACATAGGTGTACACTACAGGTCTTTGCAGCTGCACTAGCTGAATTGTTTCATCACTCAATTGCAGAAGGCTCTATCCCATGACAACGGAAGACTGTGGTAATTACACCAATTGCTAAGGTCGGCAAACCAGTCCACATGAGTGACTTCAATTCACAATTCTGTCACGTACCTTGAAGAAACGTGTCAGGGTAGTTTACAATGTAAACAGTTTTGATTGCATGATGATCGCACCTGGAAGTCAATAATTGTGCCATATTTAAGTACTAGCTCCAAATATTGCCCTGTGGGAGGGCTATTGTTGAGCGTGTAAGGGTGCTGAGTTTTTTGTAACAAACATACTAGCAGATACTTTACTTATTTTCAGTTTCAAATTCCGCTTGTCGGCTTTTATACCATGGTTGATTGAAGTAAGTGACATCTGATTACCAACTTGAACCTTTGTCAAAGAATAACTTCTTAGCATACAGTTAATGTGAATGAATTACATACCTATGCACTTCCGTGATCATGGCAATTCAGAATATATATTATATGTTGGGGTAGATTGTAAGGTGTAGAGTTGTTGGTAATAAACACACTCACTCACAAACTCAGCGTTGTATATTAATACAGATTATCATCTGCTTGTACACAGTTAGACCGTTATGAATGTCAGATAAATAAATAAATTTCACATTGAAGTTCAAGCCATTACTGAGAAATAGCAAATTATTTGGGGATTACTTTTCACTTCAAGTCTTATTTCTGTGCATTTAACGTGGGTGATATCCATCATTGTGCAGATAATGACGATAATTTAAAGAAAAATCTGATGCACTGTGCTTTGTATAGCTTCTTTCAGCATTTGCATTCAAGCTTTACTGAGTTTCTGTTAACGTCATAATACCACTTGGTATGAAGTTTTTAATTGCTACTCCTACGGATACATTTACACAGCAATATTAATAAAGATATTATATTGGCGGAGGTCTGACTAGTTGTGCAGTAAGCAAGCTGTTTGTGGTACAGTAAGCGGCTAGCTGAGGCTGAGGCGACGGTGACAGCATTGTGTCGATCTACTTCACGTTCAATCCAGCAGGCAGCCATTTCATCTACTACTAATGGTGCTTTATCATTCGTCGACGACTCTGTTCCTCTTGACGACCAGTACACTCTCGGAGCTGTTAAGAAGGGTTTGAAGAAACTGCGAGATCAACTGGATCAGGATGTTGTCATGAAGGGGAAGTGAGTAGTATTTGGACTGAATGCTGATTGGGATGGTTTGTCTTGTGTTCCTCCTATTTTGTACATTTAATCTTTTAATTAAGAATGGATGAATTGGATTGATTTGATGTACTGGCATCAGAGGGGAGGGGTGTCACTTCTTTTGCGTCGGCTGTCTGATGCCAGAGAACTGATGCAATGGGAGTGACGCCCTTCCCTTTCAGAAGTCACAGTGGATGGAGAAAAGTTACAGCCCAGTGTGTTTCTGTTGGTTGGCGCTAGGAAGGACAAGGCCTGTAAAACTTTGCACCAAAACCACTAGTTAGGAAAATCAAGAGGCAACCCACTTAACCCGGGTATACCTAGGAAAACGGCCATTAGAATGATGTGTGTGTGTGTGGATGGATATTGATTATGTGCTGGATACTTGGCACCTAATATCTGGCTGGATCCAAATTTAGCTGGATCAGATATTTGTTTGTAGCTATGATAATAAAAGTTAGAATTAAAGCTTGTTCTGGCAAGCTTTAATTTAGTTAGAATTAAAGCTTGTCTGAACAATGTAAGGACATTAATTAAAATTAAAACTCACAGTATATACAATACACAGAATGTGTTTGTGCGTGTTCCCAATTTTAACTGATGGTTTTTCTTTTACAGTTGCACCTATTTTGTGCCTTACTGTCACAAACGAAATGGTGAAAAAGACTAAACAGATATGTGCTGTTTATTGAAATCTGTGCCGTTGTGTAATTTCTGTATGACCATATCAACTGTTGGTCTTGGGGTGCAACAGTACAACCTGGTGAAGCACCAGAGTGAAGTAGTTTATTGATGTGGAACTGTCTTTCAGTTTTTTGTAATGAACATCATATCTCAAAATTAATTAGCGTTCACTATGAATTTTTATGTTATTTGTAATTGTATGTTCTGTCGCTTGATTGTTCTTGTTAAGTTGTCAGTACCAGTGCAAATATTGACTGTAAAGACTCGTCTCCAAAATGACCTATAATGTGTTGATGGGGACGTTAAACCCTACTAACTCAGTCACTCATTGCATTTTGTTTTGTGGTTGAATCCAAATACTGATTGGATTAAACAATCGTAAATCATTTTTCCTGTTATGTGTCAAAGCTGGCAAAAATGGCTTTCCTACAGCCAGGCACATGTGACAGTGTATGCTAGCGGACAGAGGCGGATTTAAGGAGTGGCCACTGGGGCAGTGGCTAACGAGCCCTTTCGCGGAATGAAAAAAGGAGGCCCTTTGGTTGAACGCATTTTTTAATGAAGTTATTTTTTGGTTAGTTGGTTCTTAGGAAAATCAGTAAAATTGTTGCCACCAGATGCCTTGATTTTTAGCTCAAAATGCACCAAAATGCGTTTGGCGGCCGGGCTCTGCCCGGACCCGCTCGGGGAGCTTAAGCGCTCCCCCAGACCCCCTAGCCGAAAAAAGTGGGCCTACTTCTAAGGGGAGGGGACGGGAGGGAAAGGGGGAAGGGAGAGGAGAGAAGAGGAAGGAAAGGGAGGGGAGGAAAAGGGGGAGTGGATGGGGGAAGGGAGGGGAGGGAAGAGGAGGGGAGGGGAAGGAAAGGGGGAAGGAAGGGGGCCCTCTTGATTAGTGGCCAACGAGGTCTTTTTCCTTAAATCCGCCTCTGCTAGTGGACAATATACACTAATGTACCCATGTACTTTGTGGACATGTGTGTTTGCATTTGTGCACATGTGTACATTCAGAAAGTTGGCAAGCAATGGCAGTGATGGTGAAAAGAAGGACGGTGATGATATGGATGTTGATGATATAGCTGAGGAAGATGAGGCTGATATTCATGAGGTAATAGCTGGTCGTGTGGAGTTATTTTGTGCTTTTCTACAGTGTGATGCTACTGCTAAGCAAGATATTGGCTGTGGCAGTTCTTTTTCATTCACAGTTAACAGATGGGTGGAAGATGGACATCATTCTTTTGATTCAGTCCACACTTACGGTATCCCTGTAACAGTAGCACTTAATAGACCAAATGCTTTATCATTTGCATGTTGTATAAATCGTGTTATTAGTTAATTACTTTTAGCTAGTGCTTTACTGTATTTTTAACCTGCATAGTGTCTGGGTTGCATTTGTCAACTTGTAATAAAGAGTAATGAATAACAAACGCTGATACATCTGTAGAGAACTTCCTCTGTTTGAAAATAGTCTGCCTGGAGGATGGCAGTTACGGCTAGTTTGCAATGTAAACAATTTTGATTGTTTGATGATCGCACCTAGCGTCAATAATTGTGCCATCTTTAAGTACTAGCTCCAAATACTGCCATTGGGCTATGGTCGAGCATGTAAGGGTGCTGAGTTTCTAGGTAACGAACATACTAACAGATAGCATTACTTACTTTCAGTTTCAAAATCTGCTTTTGTCGGCTTTTATACCGTGGTTGATTGAAGTGGGTGACTTCTGATTACCGAATCAAAACCATGGTGAGATTTTGTCACCTTTACCGGTAAAAAAACTTAGGAGTTTACATAGATACGATGCTGTATCTCGGAAATAATATAGGACATCTGAGTTTAATGATGGTCTTTTGTGCACTTCCTATGTTTATCTGTTATTATGTATACTGTTTTGCAAAGTGTGCCTAATTTATTTATATTGTTTATTTTAATATGTATTACTGACCGTCAGTATGGAACATTCTGCCCTTCACTTTTTATTTTTTTTAGATCTGGTGTTGAGGCTTGTAAGATAACTACTAAAAGTTACAACATTTTTATTTTGTTTACAGACATTTTTACCTCCACCAGAAGGTTCTGTTTTCACTTTGTTCGTTTGTTTGTTAGCAATATTATGCAAAAACTATTTCACCGATTTTCACAAAATTCAGTAGAAAAGAGGCATATGGACAACAAAGAAACCATTAAATTATGGTGGTAATCTTGATCACATTACATTAGAGATAGGATAGTAGGCTTAGGGTTAAGCAAAAATGCTCTGGAAGGTTGACACATAAGCCACAGAAGAAATTGTTTGATTTTGCAGACCAGTGGACCTCAAATTTAACAAACTGAATGAATTTGGCCATGGTGGAGCTTTGCACTGTTTGAGTGCTTGTATTCTAGTTAGTGATCATGCATTTGTGTCCTTAATGTTTATTTTGTGTACTGGAATTAATGTGATAATATTAGCTGTTGGAAGTTATTTGATTTCAAGTGGTGACTGACAAGTGTGCATATGTTGAGGCTGATGAGCTGAGTGGTGATGATGAAGTCGATGACTACGCTGATGAGAATGATGACTATGATGCTAATGATGCTGACGCTGATGACGATGACGACGCCGGCAGTGATGTTGATGCTAGAGGTGATGTGACAGGATGTAACAGTTAGAGCTACATTCATCACACAGTTGTATGTCACGTGAACACTAACCTTGCTGAGCGGCAGATGATACAGAACTTAGTAACTTTTGTAAACGTTACTGTCATAGGCACATGGTGTCAGAGGGGTGACAAGAGGCTTGGTGACAAGAGGCTTGCCGACCCCACCCCCATTGGAGGAGCCTTTAGTGGTGAAAGACAAGGATAGAAAACCCCCAAGAGGACTTCCTGGTGGTGCACTTTTGGGAGGTGTCCTTGAGATGAGCAGGTCCATCAAATGTGAAGTTCTGTCTTTCCTCTTTTATGCCAGATTTCTTTTGAGCATGTTTTATGTACAGTATTGTAGTTATTCTATTTGTAGCGAGGACACTTGCATTGCATTTGTCATACTTGCTTTTCTGTGTTCTGTGTCTTAGTTGTTCTGGTTAAATTGTCAGCACTTCCCATGCGTTTGGCTAAATAGATTCCTCTGATAATGCCTCTGTTAAACCTGCCTCAGTGGCTCAGTTGGCTGAGACACAGTGTGCACCGACCAAGAAGGTCTGTTGGGGGAGCTGGGGTTCAATTCCCCGGGTCGGCCGGTAGATTTCGTGTTCAGATTTCAGAGATTAATTTCTCGGGCAGGCAAAGAGGGTTCGACGGTGTCCTCTATAATCTGTGACCGTTGGCTAATATTGAGTTAAGTGATGCTCAGTAATTAGCCACTGCCTAGTCAGTGATAACAGAAGGTGC
>Ga0049107_10000605_pt1 | contig 11269 bp, 7 predicted proteins | sample WorMetilPIANOSA1_FD_61187 | JGI IMG/M metagenome (GOLD analysis project Ga0049107, IMG submission 61187) | Marine gutless worms symbiont microbial communities from Max Planck institute for Marine Microbiology, Germany - Olavius ilvae PIANOSA.1 | ecosystem: Host-associated > Annelida > Digestive... | reverse complement strand
TATATATATATATATATATATATATATATATATATATATATATATATATATATATATATATATATATATATATATATTTGTGCAGTGTAACCAGATAAGATTTAGTCCTTACTGGTTTGCAGAAAAACCAGTGCAAAGAAAAGGATCTGCTGCGATTAAAGAATTTGATTCTTTTAGTCATTGAAATTTTTAACATCTAATCACATGAATAATTGTAAATTGTCCAGCCCTAGTTTTGTATTAATGTCAAGAAACTTGAAGATTGTTTGTTGGAGTTGGTCAAGGTTAATTAGTGTAACTGCATTTGTTGAAATCGTTGACACACTGGTGTGCAGGTGGTACAGCAGAGCCAGTGATGGATGATGACCTGGGTGATCCTCTGCGGGCCCACCACCGCACTGTTAAAAATTTTGCAACAACATACCCCGGGAGTCAAAGAAAACAGGACACCACTGAGAGCACTCCATTTGCAGCAGTCAGCCTCCGCAGCACTGCTCGAGCTTATCCAACGAACCTGCTGAGTACACAGACGGCGCAAGAGTTACTCTACGTGACACTGAGTGTCGTGCTGGGGTCGTCGTTACTGACGCTGATTGCCATCATGTTTGTGTGTGCCTGCCGACAACGACGCCGACAACGCATTCTCGGTTACTAGCGCTTTCTGTTTCCCCGCTTTGTCCTATTTGCAGCCTGCGGCCCAGTACGGCATCCAGCCCAGTGTGGCCTGCAGTTTGGGTCAGGCCATGATCATGCATGGGCTGGGCCTGGGTGATCCTCTGCCGGCCCAACCCCGCACTGTTAAAAATTTTGCAACAACATACTCCGTGAGTCAAAAAAAACATGACACCCTAATCTTGTCCATAACTGCATAAAATGTTGACCGGTTTTCAAAATTCTTTTACTTATGGACTCGGCAGTAAACCTGTAATGAAACGGTCACTGAAGATCCCACCACACCTGAAACACATCGCTACACTACCTTCTGAACCGTAATGTCAGGAAACTACTGACTATCGAAACATATATCTATTATCTTGTTTAACAATAAATTTTAACTTAATTTATTACAGTTAACAACGTTTTGACTAATTTGTGTCACAGTGAATATTCAAAATGTCTTTCTATGGCTCTTTGCCCATGCGGACTCTGCGGTTGAAAAGAACAGACCCGGTCAGTGGCTCAGTGGTTAAGATGTTGGACACAGCTAAAACCTGGTTTGAGTTCTGCTCTCAACCGTGAGTCATTGGGTGGCTTCACGAAGGGCATCTGGGCAACATTACTCCCGTTCACCAGAAAGGGCCCAATATATATGTGGGCACATGCAAACCTTCGTAACGAAGGAGTGCACAACGTAAGAAAGGTCTCGCTAGGATAGTGAAGTAATGAAACTGTCGGCATTCACTAGGTCTGGATAGGGTTTGTCAGAACACTAGTCTTTTCTTGTAAATGAGCAACAATTTACCAGCTGACTGCTCTGCAGCACTGCAGGTCACGCCGGGGATTGTTAGAGCAGAATTTATACTGATCACTGAACTGAAGCACTGAAAGGATGCATTCAAATAAAAACCCTGTATTATGTACAGTAGTGTTCCCTCAGCGCTTTGACATTGTTGGGTGTCAGGAAGGACATGTGGCCTGCAAAAATGGTTCCGTTCTCAAATGTTCTGTGAGCCGGCCTAACCGGGACTAATCTTTGGAAAAAGTATGGTTAAACAAATGCCGAAAAAAGTGATTTGCTTCCATACATCTACTGTACTGTATGAGATGATTGTGTGACGTGTGTGTGTGTGTGTGTTCAGCTGCAAGGCAGGGCAAAACCAAGTTTCACGATCCGTCACAAGCAATCTATCTGAACAGCGTGTCACGACGGTCCAACTCGCAGAACCGGCACAGCGGCTTTCTGCTCGGCAGCATTGGCAACGCGGCAGGCAACCGACTTGCCAACGGCTTCGTGCAGGATCGCAGTAGTGGCAGCTGGCGGAACAGTGCAGCAGCAACCGGCCAGCAGCTGCCACAGGAGGACGTCAGTGAGACTGAGGTGTTGAAGTCAGCGCCCACCGATCATCAGGTAGAAGATTAAAGTCAACGTTTTGCTGGTGTTGTTTTGGAGCAGCTGTGGCTCAGCAAATAAGGCGCGGACTTCACCTGCAAACTAGAGTTTTGCACGAGTAGGAGATCTTGTATCCATCCCCACCCGTTCCCGCAGACATCTTCCCCATCTCCACTGTATTCCCACAAAGCTCATTCCCATCTCCACCCTATCTGCTTACTGCTTGTCTCCATCCCATCACAACAGTGCTGATCTCCATCCCAACCAGATTCCCATGACAATACTGCAGTGGCATAGCTAGACATTTTCTAACAGTATGCACTTAACGACTTTTGGCATCCTAACTCAAAAATAAAAATATAAGAGTTTATTCATGTTGACTGAAGGCTCATGTTTCTTCTGTGTAGGAAGGCAAAAGACCCTTTCCGATTTCTAGGAGTTAAAACCCTTATACTTGACCAGCCGTATGCTGACTTGACTCATAGCTTTTCTCTAATCTGCAATCCTCATAAAAGGTTGTTCGTTTTGGCACCATTTTTTGAAGAAAAAATTGGTACGCACATGGTGTAATCGTAGCTACGCCACTGCACACGAGAAGCCGAATTTAATACTTTGTTTTCAGATAAAAATGGCAGACCATTTCAAAAGAAATGAAAAATGTATTCCCTCTTGGCTATTACATTCAAAATTCAGAAAAGTTGAGACTAAAAGAAAATACTACATACTGCACACCACCAAAAATTAAATAGGCAAAAGAATGACCAACTGAACGGAACAACTGACGTTACGGCACCCGTGGTAACAGCCTTGATACTATACCCGTTACCATGGTGTTCTCACAAGTACCCTACCATCCCCTCAATTATGGTGGTATTTCAGATTTTTCCATTGCAATTCCCACAGGAAACCCATGGGATACTGTTGTACTCTACCCATTACCACACCCATGCAAAATTCTACTGCAAACCCAGTATAGAGTAATTGATGGTATCAGAAAGGTTTTCCAGCCAAAACTGTTCCCGTGCTCAATAAAGCACCGCTTTACACACGGACGTATTCGAGTCTTCAGTTGGGAATTTTATAATTTAAAGGTGTGATCTGTTTCTCGCAGTTGATAATTGTCAGTGGTTAAAGAGGTAATTTACAGGGGGGGGGGGGAAACTCTCACCTGGGAGAACAGATAATCCTACAAGGTAATGCTCAGCTGTAAACGATAATAACAGCATTATAGCTGATGATAAAAAAAATTCCCTTCAGTGCTTTGACACTGTTTGTTGGGTGACAGGAAGGGCATCTGGCATATTAAAAGTTGGGTGTCGGTTTGTCCGTGGTGATGATTTGACTGGAGCTTTGCATGTCGTATAGCTCCACTTGTTACCACCACCTCCATCACCCTTAGAAGATTTCGCATAGACACTGAGGTCCATTGCGTGGGAGCTCATCCCCCTTATTGGCCCTATGGAGCCGGCTAGGGTTAAACCCAATTAAGCCAGTATATGACCCAGATTGGCCGGATGGCCAGCTCAATTTGACAGCCAGCGCCTTTAACCAACTAGGTCAATAACCAGCAGTCCTGGTCGCAGGGGCTACTGCTACACAGAACTCGCCGTTTTCTTCCCTAACGGTGGCCGTAACCATCGCCAGTACCATTGCGCCTGCCCACGGGCTGAGTTGGCCTGGGTGGCTGGTTACATAGTTAGATAGTTTACCTACCCGAAGGCAGTCACCCATCCCAGTACTAACCGGGCTCGATGTAGAGCAACTGCGTTGATCAAGACCAACGCGTTACCACTACACCAAACCGCCAACCCTTAGCTCCAATAAAATCCAGAACAGAGATAGGTCCACCTGGAAAATGACCATTAAAATGAATGATAGAAATGAGGTTCTTAAATAACCGGGCTCGATGTAGAGCAACTGTTGCGACCTGGTGACCAGGTAAGGCAGAATGTAACAGAATGGTAAATAATAAATTCAGTGCATTACATATATTGACATTTATTAAGTAATTCGTTCACTGAGGAAGCAACTGAGTATTTGTTGCAAATGTCAGTAACTAAACAAATACACTTAATGTCATTCTGCCTTACACTAGTTATGCCCAAAGAAAAGTTACAAATTTGCTGCATCATGTGGTGGTAGTCACTGCTGTCAAGCTTCCTAACAGCACAATTAGTAGAATTTGCACGTATGCATACTTTGGCCAGATGTGTGAAGCAGGGTTGGCTCCATTCTGACCAGATAGAGCTCACTGCGTAGAAAGGTGGCCTAAGCCAGAGCAGGTATCTGAGACCCTTAGCCTCCCGCACTTTAAGCACAGAATGAGTGAAGTTGTTAATTGCACGTGTGTTTATGATTTGGTTGTGATACATGGAACTTTGTGTAAGTTTACTTTGATTTGATTGGTTGTCTGACTGATTGACTGACTTATTCTATAGTATTGCCCTATAATTTAACTGAAGAAATAACAAGGCCCTTTAAGGTCGTGCAGTAGTCGACCTTTGCAGCCGAGTGGTTACAATACTTGGTTGGACAGCGACAGGACCTCGGTTCAAACCCAGTCTGTCTGTAGTAGCTGTGTTATAGGATTAATTTCCTGGCTGGACACAGAAGGTTTGCTTGTGTCATTTTTAAAATGTGATAGTTAGCAATTTGCAAAGTTAGGGAAACTCTTGAGTTGCTTTGGCCTCCGTGCTGGTGGGTTTGTTGAGCAAAATGGAAGGTGATTTGCTGTAGTCAGCCTATGCTGCTTCTTGGGGCAGCGGAGTCACGCTCGGCTGATAATGCTGAGGCTGCCCCTCCTCAGCTCTACAGCAGGTGCATGGCCAGGCAGGGCCAGAATAATAGAATGCTGCACAAGGCCCCTCAGCTCCTCCATCCTTCCCTCACACCACTTTCCACTAACACAGCTGGTGAATTAGGTCACCAGGTCGCACACACAGTACTCACCACATCGGATACACTACCATCTGTTCCATTGGGGTTACACAGTGGGCCACAGGCCATGGTGAGGCCTCAGCGTTGTGTATCTACAGCAAGGCCGCCACCCCGTAAAACAGAACGGAATGAAACGTCGTGCAATCTCTCTTGGATGTGCCCACGTATGAAATGGGAATTTCCTCTGTACGTGGGAGCAATTTTAACTGGATGCCCTTCTTGCTGATGACACCAGAGACTCATGTGGGTGCTAATGGGAATCCATCCGAGGTTTGCTGGGTGGAAGTCCAGAGCTTTAACCACTGAGCCATGGCTGCTGCTTGTAATTTAACAGAAAACCAGCAGTTATAGATGAAGTCCATTGCTGTGTAGCATTGTGCATAGTCAGAGTGATGTTGTTGATTGTAGATGCCGAGCGACAACGTAACTGAATTGCTTCATGTCACAGATGACGATGGCGACTTACAGCTGACAGGTTTGCACTATTCTGCTGACATCACTTACAATGCCTTTCTGATAACGGTGCTCCTCTTGATCAAAGTTACAGTTGGTAAATGTAGTTAATAGCAGTCTTACATGCTATATACAGCTACCCAGTCTGACTCAGCCTGGCCAATTAATTTTGTAAATTGTTAAGTAGCCTGATTTCAATGAATTTTTTGCTGTTCATTTTCACACAGAATCATCCCTTCAGTGCTTCAACACTTGGTTTGGCTGGTACCAGCTAAACCAGGTCCACCTGGAAAATGGCCGTTAAAACAGAGATTGGATGACTGAATCTGGAATGATCTCCAGAAAATGGGTTGGTTAAACAAAAATATGAAGTAGTAGTATGATAGTAGTAGTAGTAGTAGTAGTAGTAGTAGTAGTCGTCGTTGTCATCGTCGTCGTCGTCCACCAGCACCAGCACCAATACCAGTACTATCACGTACTGTTCCATACAGTTCAGTTTTAAATATGCTGTGATACAGTACTCAGGTCAATGATGAGTTAAATTAAGGTAATGTTATTGTCATCAAAAATGCGGAAGCTGGATTTGTTGAAATGTGTTGTGAGTAATTTTCTGCCGTGACAAGATGTAAATCTCACCATTGCCCTGCACACCAGTCCAAGTGTCGCCTGTTTAATGTTCCGGAACCACTATTCATAATTTTTGGCTCACTATAAATGCATGCATAGATTTCCCACCTCTCCTCAGTTGTGATCTTATCATGTGTGAGAATATACACTAGTCGAATATGCATGTTGTGTTCTTTCCTGGATGCATAACAACTTTACTGCTTTCAGAAGACTTTGCTTATTAAAATGCTTACTTGGACCACTTTTTGCAGTGTATCCTTTCAGCAGATACAATTTTTTAATCAAAATACGGTTCTTATTAAGTGGCATGTTGACGAACTTGGCATTTTCTAATATCCAGATATATTGCAAAGTATGGTAAGAAAATATGAGGTGAGAGCAGCTTTTAGGAGCTAGGACTGTTGGGATTTAGTGTGACGAAAATTGTGAATATGAGTTCAAGTCTTTTCGACTTATAAAATATTAAATGGGCAGCATTGTTTATTGAGACAACACTGTACATTCTGGCAGGTGAGTCGGAGCTGCATTCACTGGACAAAGGTGAGAAGTCGGTGATGGAGGTGAGTGACCCGGGGGTGATGGAGGTGAGTGACCCGGGGGTGATGGAGGTGAGTGACCCGGGGGTGATAGAGCGACCTCACGACATCATCTCGTCGTCAGCGTCACAGCAGCATCTGCAGCGGTCATTGCGCAGTGGCGGCGGTCCCAGCGAGACGACCGGTTCTCGACAGTCATCATCACTGAACCACGAACGTCGCACATCACCCGATCACATTCCACGCATTCACGAGTGCTGGTCACTGGAGCCCGTACGCCGAGCACATCACCGCGACCGTGCCAGCGGTCATCGTGCTGGCACTGGCGGTGAACTGTCATCTGACATGTCGTCACTCGATTCACTACCGGTTTCAAGTCGACCACCGCCGCTTGGAGCCGCTTCGGAGCTTCATAATAATTGTAAATATGTATATATGCTGTTAGTTTGTGGCAGCTCGTTCGTGTGACATTTTTAAAGTTTGGGCCCCACTGAATCTCTGGAACAGCCGAAGCTGTGCACTTTGGATTGGTCATCATTATTAGCAGGTTTTTGACACCTTTCTCTGTTCCTCCATCCTTCTCTGTCCTCCGCTGCCCATTTGTGTACAATTATAGCCATCATCATTTGCCAAATCATGTAGCGTTTGAATGCTTCTCCTCCCGTTGTTGGTTTACCTATGATTCTGCCTTCGGTAATTTAATGCGTAAGTCTCAGGATTGGTATGCAACGTGTAAATGATAATGTATTGTTATTGCTTTCTGGATCAGAAATTTACACCCAGATGGGCATGACTGTATTTTTTAAATGGGTAAAGATGATTTAGCAAACAGATTGATCGAAACAGGTACCAGCCATCCGACCCTACACTGATCGTACTCATAGTCATGTGATCCCTTCTGAAACTTTGCAGTGAATAACTTTTCCAGTGCAAAAATACAGATGCGGTCCCAAAGCTTGTATTTTTGCACTGGAAGCCATTCACTGCAAATTTATACACTAAGCAACTATGTCCTTTGTATGAAGTCTAATGTTTGGATATACAGAAAATGTAAGTGTAATAAAACTGCTCAAATACAGATGTACAAAGCTGCGTTTTATACATACACTAATGCAGAAAGTTGTCACATCAAAAACAGCAGAAATGGTGAACGATGATAGTTTTTGAGCAGCGAATTTTTGATATTGTTGAGGTGCCGCCTTTGTACTGTCACCATTCATGATTTGTGTTTTTTGACCAGGGTTTGAAGCCGGGTTTGGCCATCTCTCTATAGTAGGTATGTTATAGGATTAATGTCCTGGGCGGACATGGCACAATATAGCCTGTTTATGCTGAAAGTGCTGTTAAACACCATCCAACCAAACAAACTTTTAGCTTCCTTTGCCCTCACGTTCTGAACTTGGGTCTGGCATGGGCCAGATGGACGGACAACAGCTCTCAGTGCATTGCACCCCCTCCCTGTGGGTCAGGAGCGTAATAATGAGCCACAGCAAGGTTGACACATGCGCAACACACTGCCCCTGCTAACACTGCTGCACAATGCCCATGCTTGTTAGAAAAATTCGCTACTTTCCGACATGTTGCTATATCTTGTATATGGTTCTAAGTCCACCTGTATTACAGGATAGAGGCCCCTTCCCGTTAGAATTTCACAGCTGTATGTAATGTGGGAAAGCTAGAAGATGGGGCTACCAGTCAGTGAAGAAGTTTGATGATATCTTATAGCCGTTGTGATAAAGTACACGAGTGTGATGGACGGCGAGTCGCAGGCTAGTACCACGCTTGTGCATAGCGTCGTGTGGTAAAGCTTTGTTACGGACATCGATGTTGTGTCTGTGTTTGGTGTTAGCGAGAAGCAGAGTGAAGGATGTGGTGGCTGATGTGCTTCCATCTGTTGCTGACAGCAGCCCGACTGCAGGGGCAGAGGCACCGCAGTCCACATCGAGTCCTGCCGGCGTTCCAGCTTCCGCAGCTGATGCGCAGTCGTGACCACCAGCTGACTGTTGCTGATGCTAGTAGTGACATAATACTTGCCTTTCTGTGCAGCTGCTGTAGGCATCAGATCAGCACATTTTGACTTTTTAGTCCATTCGTCAGGAACATTGTCTCGTTTTCCAATCTAGTACAGTGTGTTTTTCTTTTGTGCAAATTTGCAAAAGGTTTTGACAGTAGTTTATATTCTGCTGGGTACAACGTTTATATTGACACGGACTTTGACATTTAGTATTGGTAATTGTACATTCAAAATTGTGTATTGAAGTGCTTATTTAAGTTGTTCATTTACGTCTTTGGAGTTGGACACATTTTTTAGCATTTTACGCAAACACGAGTTCGTGTTATGTGCAGACTGTTGCTGTTGTAGTGGTCGACAGCGTATTTACGTTATTACTTGAGTTGGTTCATTACCTAACCTCTAATTGCTGCCTGTGCCTAACCTTGTGATTTCTCTGTCCGTCCAGTCTCGTTGAATACCTCAATGATAATAATAATGTTAACTGTACTTGTAGAATTGTTGTACAGCTCGATAATTTCTGTTGTGACTTGAGTGTAAGGATTATAGCACAATATGTTCAGTGTTATTGGAAAATCTGTTTTTTTTTTGCAAAATTAGTGTTTTTTTGCACTTACTTTGGTGTTGTGTGATATGGGTAAAATGCGAGGTGAGTTGAACACTGAGTAGTGGGCATTTTATTAAACGTGATTGCACGTAAAAACTGAATATATAACAGGTGTATAAACATTGCAGGTAAGTTTACTTAGGTGATTTGTTCACCAGATCATAATCATAATGTGATGCCTTTGTGCCATAATTACTGAATGCTAAACCCATGTGACACAATGCATAATTTTCATATGTAGACTAGTATTATCATTAGGGATGTAAGAAAAATCACCAAACCATGTTTGGCATGATAGTCTACTCATGCCCATTAAAGAAGCTAAAAAGTTGTCTATACTTTATTAATGGGGTGGATAATGATAGTCCAATGGCTGGAGAACATGGCGATTACAGCACGTGCAAAGTGAACGAAATGTCAGCCGTCTGCCCTTACAAGTCCTGTTTGCTTTCTGTGCAAAGTTTCATTAGTGTAAGTCAACATTTTCATGGCTAAAAGACTAAAATGTAACGTGATCATTTTAGGTCATACATGCAGTTTGGCTAAAACCATGTCTGAACGCTGACACTGATTTTATCGAGTCTTTTGCAGCTTATGGAAAAATTTACAATGATATCCAGTTCTTTGTCATGATTCTCTTAAATCCCTAGTTTATCATCCATGACATCAGAACAAAGAAATCCATAGGAGCAAAGAGGCGCTGTGCGATTATGCGCTATATAAATCTATATTTACATTACATTTACAAAGTCAAACCGAGTGTGAGATGCCAAGTGGCAGCAACACATGACAGAATGTTGGTGAATGTCTGCTGTGAATGCGGGTTTTTTTTATCTGTCAATTTTGCGCTATATTTCCACATTTGATTTTGTAGTCTTTATTTGTCACTTATGGAAGCCATGTAGAGAAGTTTTCTATGTTGTATCTATGCACGTGAGTACGGCAGACTTTGTAGACTGCATCAAGCCACCGAGCTCGAAGAGGCAAGCTTAACAGTTTAATTGTCACCAATTCTATGGTTCATGTGTGCGTTCTGTGTCATAGAAAAACCGTAACCATGTGCATTTTCTGATAAAATAGCTAAATGTCTACCAGTTCAAGCATAATGTGCATAATTTGAAACGACCAGACCACAAAGACCATCAGTGGAAATGGTGATTTTCAGTACCAAAATTTTACCATAAATAACTCGGTTAATTTTCAAAAAAAATTTCTGACAGAATTATGCAGGATTGTTGCCATACTATTCAGCATTGTCTCCTGCAAATTGTATTTTAATCAGTTGATATTTAGTTGTTTTATCATGAAATGCATAGAGTTACATTACAACGTAAGTTATGAGCTGCATTATACATGCACCTAACTTATTGCAGTGAAAAGTTAATTCTGAGAATACGCTTTATATTGAGTTTAAATGCATTACATTTTACTCGTAATTAATTAGTTAAGCATTGTTGTCTGAGTTAAGTCTTTAAGTATGATGTCTGCTAATGTGGACCATTCAGTTCTGTTTCCAACTGTTACGTCTTACCTTAACTGTCGATAGAAACGAAGCAGTTACTGTCTCTGATGCAATAAGAATAAGACTGCATTTGTCAAGGATTTAGGGTATATTTGTATTTGAATGTTTATTTCTTTCGTGTTCTTATGTGCACCAGTAAGTCTGAGTTGTGACCATTTAAGTATGCTAATGGAGTATCGTTTCACGTGAAGATTGAAGAAGCCTTTGTGTCAGCATTACCACAGTGAAGGACAGTACTGGTAGCATTGCCCCGAGCGGGCTCCGGGGTTGTAAGAATAGACCCGCTCCATTTCCTGGCCGGATGTCGTAAAAGGGGAGTAAACCAGGCTCCGTCTGTCCTCTCTTAACCTAGGTTTTTTGAGTGTGTCGGTTGTGCTGTTAACTATGGCCAGTTTTTGCGTTGTTATTTGTGTTCTGTCGCTTGGTTGTTCTTGTTAGGTTGTCAGTACCAGTGCAAGTGATTGACTGGAAAGACTCGTCTCCGAAATGACCTATAATGTGTTGATGGGGACGTTAAACCCTACTC
>Ga0049107_10000604_pt1 | contig 11273 bp, 7 predicted proteins | sample WorMetilPIANOSA1_FD_61187 | JGI IMG/M metagenome (GOLD analysis project Ga0049107, IMG submission 61187) | Marine gutless worms symbiont microbial communities from Max Planck institute for Marine Microbiology, Germany - Olavius ilvae PIANOSA.1 | ecosystem: Host-associated > Annelida > Digestive... | reverse complement strand
TTGTCAGCATCAGCTGAGCTTCTTGTTAATAATTACGAAACACACACTACCTATGTAACAATGAACAGATGCGGTCACTTATACACAAACATACCGTATACAGTAAACACTGTCTACATTGAATACAAATCAGTTGTCACTCACAGTCACAGTCTCACTCACACATCAGTGGATCAGCCTACTTCGGTTCAGTAATCGGCGCTCTTTCAACTGCATCCACGTCAATTTTTAATGCGTAACGTTACGCAGTGACTCAGGACAAAATTGTGTAGCGTTACGCATCGTCGGCCGTAAAAATGCGTAATTTCTCTACCTTATTGTGCGAAAATGCGGGGTACATGTATTAAGAAGGAACCCTGTAATCCTTTTGGGTTTTATATTCTTTCTTATGTTTAATTGCGTGTTTTTGTCTGCTTTGTTGTATGTCTTGCCGCCTTCTGGCGTAATAAACCATGTATGTATGTATGTATATAATACAGCGGTGATGGCACACCTTATTTATTATAGGTCCTACTGTTTCAGAAATCTTCCAGTTTGGGTGACAGATGTGAAAATCTAGCCTACTACAAGTTATAATGACGATGACTCATCGAAAACAGCAGAAGAAATGATGAATGGCGACTTTGCCAATGTCGACATGGTGCACGCTCAAGTACTATCACTGTCCATCATTTTTCCCAGTTTTCGATGTGTCAGCATCATATCGCTATTATAACACGTAAACAAACTACAGTTTTTACCTTTTTATGTTTGCTGTTTATTGCCGTTCTGGTGTAATTACCTTTTCTATTATTTTCTGAAACTGACAACATTCTCATCTGAGAGAGTCATGGTCAGTAAAGGTCAAAAGGTCAAACTTGTTTTCTGCGAATAAGTCCGCTCAAAAACGTCGTAGACGACGTAGAGTCACGACAAAATTAAAATGTAACTTACTCAATTCTCAATTCAATCTAGCTTATTCAATTCAGTTCAATTCAATTTCAAAGATCGGTCGAATGAGTCAGGTAACAAGAAAAGACTATAACTCGCTTGTATATACTCCGTGAGTCAAAAAAGGACACTTGATTATTGCCCATCACTTCGGCAGATGTTGACCAATTATTGTCATAGTTATTTCACCAGCAGACTCAGCTGTGATTGTGTAACAAACTGATCATTACGTCACATCTTAAACGCGTCGCTACACTACCTTGTGAAACTTTTGTGTTCTTTAATTGATCTAATTACACGTTAATTAACACCAGTTGCAGTTTGTCGGTCATGAGCTTATAAACAGGACGTTTGGTATCTTCAGACATCTGAGACAATTTGGTTGATAGATTCTGCTGATCGTTATCGTTTCCGCGCCTTGGCGGAGGTTTGTGCTCTCCGAGTGCTTTGAGTTAGACTAGGAGAACCCTTTTCCCGAGGGGCTTGTCAATTTATTGCACCATTCTCCATTGTTCAGAGCTGCGTGTCGTAGCTTGTTCGATTCTGTGTTTGACAACGATTGTAAGATGCGATATTACTATCACGATTATCAAATGTCAGCCGCATGCACTGGCCAAAATTTGACGTTAACTTCTCTGCTACAGAAGAGACCACGAAGAGATAGCAATTTTTCAGAAAACACAACTCCGGAAATCTTAACTGCTCGAATAATCAAAACTTGTTTAAGTCAACAGCCTATACGAAAGAGCGCAAGCTACAGGAGGAGGACGGCAAACCTTCGCAGTGGGCTCCCTGGAGGGTGTAGCCGTCGTGGCAGATGCAGCTGCCGACAGCGGCATCGCAGCTCTGCTGACACAACACTCCACGACATTTGTCCTCACTCAGGTCGGCGATGTGAGGCTCCGTCACCTCTACAGCACATCGCCACAGCCGTGCCACCAGTCAATCAAACGTTCAAAACAAACACGTGTAAAGTGCCGTGAATCGCGGACATACGACGCTATATAAAGAAAGATTGGGATTGTCCATAATAGATGTCCGCATAAAATTGGCAAAAATATGCATATTTTGTCTGTGTTGCATTCTATCTGTTCTGTACCATATGCGTGTGTGTGTTGCCTGGAAGGAATCAAAATGAATAAATGAATGAGCGATGAACCTGAAGAACGTTTCGAAAAAAGAGATGGGTAAAAAACACTAAATAATTGATTAAAGTACGTTTCCGACAATTAATCGAAAAAAACAACACTGTTAAGAATCACGGCCATAATTATCACTGTGATAAATATTACGTGCCACAACTAATAGGCGGCGGCATTAAGCGATGATACTGTCTGACGTCTGTCTGACGTCAGTCTGTCTGTCGCGTACATCGGGCCTAAGTCGAGAACAGAGAGGCCTAGGAAGACTAAAATTGGCACAGAGGTAGCCCACGTCACACGTGACTCAGATACCACTTTCAAGGTCAAAAAGTCAAAGGTCAACGTCACCAGGCCGCTTTACTCACCGCGGTGTTAACGCGTCAGGCAGCTGCAGCGGTGAGCGTGGGAATACTGCTACGTTGCAGTGTGCAGGCGCGGTCGGCTCGGCGGAGCGAGGCGCTTCGGCGCCCACAGAGGAAGGAGAGGGGCGGGGGCATATTGTGGCGGCCGCCCGCCTACAGCTTGTCATAATTAGTGGCCGGTTGAAGTTACCGTATATGTCGACCTGGAGCCCATTGGCGTGCAAGTTGCTGGTCACCGTCACTTGATTGCCACGGCGTAGGAACACTTCCGGTTTGTCGCGCAGGAAGCCCGGCGGAGCGTAGACACGAACGTGGACGACCGTCGACCCGGCCACCAGCTGATCCAACGCACTTGCGGCGCCAATCAGACCGACCAGCGTCACGCAGAACAGCAGACTTGCCTGTAGACTGCACATACGCGACGGGACAGTGTAATCAGGCCCGTATTGTCCCGATGCCGCTGAAAAGGCCGTGGCAGCCACCCGCACCTCTGAAAGGCCGTGCCGCTTGCCAGGGGAGTTTCTGTCACGCTACGGCACTGTTATGGCCAGAAACAGTGTTCGTTCGGTTTAGAGTGTTGTGCCTGCGGTACTGCCTGCTGCTGCGAACTTCCTGTGTTTGGTGCGTGTGTGTGTGTGTGCAGTTTCGTATTACAACACGTCTTCCTAAAATTCAGCAGCGGTTCTATGTTAGAGCAGCGGGTGCTATAGCAAGCCCAGATTTCGGCTTAGCGCCCCAGTGTAGCGTGGTGTAGTGTCACTTTTGTGTCAGTGATGAGTCATCATCGACATCATTCGTTTATTATTACACCATATTGCCAGTCATACTTGGACGCTGATGCTAGCCTGCGCGCTCACGTGACCTTAACTGTCCCGGCGTGTTTTGCCATATTGTGACAGATACGTAGCGTGCGTCACTGTCTGCCGCGTCCAGCCCTGGTGTCGCTGCTTCGTGCACTCGTCATCAGTAAAGTGGACTATGCAATGCTGTGCTGGCTGGTTCACCTGCAGTTTTACTAAACCGTCTCCAGTACGTGTTGAATGCCGCTGCCAGGCTGGTTTTCTCGGCAAGGAAATTCGACCACACTACCTCACTTCTCTGCGAGCTAAACTGGCTCAAAGTACCTGAGCGGATCAAGTTCCGACTGAGTGTGCTGACGCACCGCTGCCTGCACGACATGGCGCCATGCTACCTCGCCGAGTCCATCCATCCAGTCTCCAGCTGTGTTTCACGACATCATCTTCGGTCCACAGACACATCAGAACTAATCGTTCCATCAACACGTCGCTCAACGATCGGCGACCGTGCGTTTGCGGTGGCGGCAGTAAGAGCCTGGAACTCCCTGCCGCCATTCGTCCGGGATGCTCCATCAGAAGTCGCCTTCCGCTGTGAACTTAAAACTTTCTTGTTTAGGTCGTCATTTCCTGCACAGTGACAACTGACTACTGATCGCTTGTCTTCTATATACTGTAGTGATGACCGACCTCTAGCAGCGTTAGATTTTATGTGATTTTTATGACATTGTAAAGTGGTCCTGCAGCATTTATGCGACAGCGCCACCCTAATCATATTCATTTTTAATAATAATAATTAATAAATTGAGCGATAGTTATCACTAGGCCTACAAAGCAAGCACACAGTACACAGCGCTAGTAGTAGAATGAAGACAGGTATAGGCATAGAGTAGCAAGCCAAGCGTAAAAAGTGATATGCAGACTAGAAAGCCGTAAGGTTTGGGAGGACAGCACTCCAGTTTTTGTGGCTAGAACGGCCACTGGCGAAATGCAGTGCACACTGCTGGTCAGTGCTCATGGGCAGTTTGGCTACGCTCGGTGAAGATACAGTGGCTCACCGTGATATAAAATGTACTTACCAGCGTGGCCCCCGTCCTACAAGGCGAGGCTGCATTCATGTTGGCAGCCTAGCCCTCTGGGACGTGGCTCCTCTAGTTGGTACTTCGGAAGGTGCCAGATGCCTTGCGTTGGCAAAAGACAGGACTGGGTGCTACTCTGTGCAGATGGTTGCTCACGCAGGCCAATGGCGGATGGAAGCACATATTTTGAGTACAGACCAATATTTCACTGTAATTAGAGGCTTTTGTGCAAGTTCGGACTAAATGAAAGTGACATTTTGGCCCAAACAACATGGACCAATGCTAGTGATCATCTATTGATCCAGATGAATAGGCATAAGACTAACAGCAAACAATATACAATACAGTATGTAACGCACAGAATACATTTATAACAAACACAAGGTCAAGAAAATCTATAACCTGAGGCCGAAACCAAATGGTTCTACTATCGTAGTTTTGCCATATCATCTCAGCAAATTATATTCGTTTCAAATATTGTATTCAAATTATATTCATATTCGTTTATTGTATTTTATGGTTACACTGCATTGAACAGAATCAAGTAAAGATAACCGACACCATTAGCACAGAGCCTTAGTCACTGTCATCGGCTGCTTACTATTTCGGTGGAATTCCAGCCGAGCCCGCTCCTCGACCTTCCTTCTTGGTCGTCGGCAGAGTGCCGCCGCTGTCGCCGCTGTTGGACGTCTGTCGGGCGCCGGCGAGCTGGCGTCGCATGAGACTGCCGCCGCTCGACGCGTCGTAGCCGGCGGCTCCGGCACCCGCCGCGATTACCGTCACGACGCTGCCGGTGCTGCCGCTGCTGGCCGTCCCTCCGCTCGCCAGCGTGCTACAGCTGCTGCTGCCCAGCGTCCCGTACGCCTCGTCCATCTGCCGCGCTTCGGGCGGCGGCGGCGGCAGCGGCGGAGACAGTCGTCCGTTGGTCAGCGGATCGGTGGAACCGCCGGCCGCAGGACGGCGAAGGCCAGGACCGGCAGAGTACCGCGGCTCCCCGGCAGTCTCACCGGCGCGGCGCGGCTTGCCGAATGTGTTGTAGGTCGTCATGTCCGCCGGACGCTTCGCCGACGGCGAGAAGGTGACTGACCGCTCGGAGCCGCCGTGCTTGCTCTGGGAAGTACCCGGCGGCGGTGGTGGTGGTGGCGGCGGCGGCGGAGGTCCCTGCGTCGGCCCGGCGCCCCCGCCGCGGTTCTCCATTATCTGGATGACCTTCGCCCCGGAGATGGCGCGGCTGATCGTCCCGTAGTCCGTGCCGCCGGGATACTCTGGCGGACGCGTGCGCACCACGTCCGGGATGGTCGCCGCCGATGCCGACGACTCGCTTCCGCTGCCGTATCCACTTCCGCCGCCCGACTGCTCGCGGCGCAGGCGCAGAGAACTGGTTCCGGTCGCTGCTGCCAGTCGGCTGTCTGCGCCGGTCAGCTGGATGTACTGTCCCGTTCGCTTCGAGCAGCCGCCGTCCGGACACTCGGGGAAGCGCGTTGCCGACGGGTCGTCGCTGAGGCAGTCGGAGCGGGCCGGACTTGCGCGACCGACGACCATCGTGGCCAGCCCCGCCGCCGTCATCGACTCCATCTCCATGGCGCGGTCGGCTGCACGGCGACCGGGTCCAGCGGCCGCGGCGGACCTCGGTCGTTTGCCGACGGAGCCAGCAGTCAGCGTGGACGGCGGCGACAGCGACGTCGCCGATCGTGCCTCGTTGTCGAGGTCGTCCTCGCTGGACACGCACGACTCGTCGGTGTTGACGTGCTTCGACTTCGTCTTCTGTGCGTTCATCTTCGCCTTACACAGACATCATCAGACTTCATTACCGGCCCAGTTTGACTCAAACACTGTGTAATTTTCGCCATTTTCACACAGGGAGATCATGATCGTACTCAGCAAAACAAGAAAGTTAGCTGCCACAAACAGACGGCGCGTCAGCCTGGGTCAAGGCGTGACAGTGTTTCGGTTGTTTCGAAGAAATCTACCCTGTGTCTCAAAAAAATCCGGACCCTAGAATATTCTGGAACAACTTCACCAAAAGAGATCAGTTATCAATGATTTTGTCAGTGAGGATCGTCATTCATTTATGCGTAAAAATTATGGGTGAAAAGTTTGATACGGGCCGAGAAACACAGAAACAGTAACACTATTGCAGGATAGCGCGTCGGCGCAACAGTGGAATTCTTGCGTCAGAAAATACCTGGTTTTATATCACCAGATTTTTGCCACTAATACCATGTACACCGGCATGCGATGGCATCGGTCAAACGTCGTATTTTTCGGCAACGGCGGCACACTGGCCATATTTCCTGGCTCCTTAGAATACAGGGGATGGCCAACGGCTGACAACAATATTATATATCCTATTAAATATCCTTTTTGGTGCTCACTTCTGCGAAGAACATTTCCTAATTATATAGTTTTACGCGTCGTTTTTCTGCGACGGGTGAGATTTTTTTCATACACTGCTGCTGGCTAATATGCATATAAAACCTATTGCAAACACACGAAACACCAATTGTACGACGACACGACATGATCACACAGATGGATATTTACATTCGGTACTTGGTTCATCTGGTCGTGTGGAACGGGCCGACCTTCAAGCAGCGGAGCCTGCGAAGCATCTAAAAACATCAACGTAAGTAGCATCAGCAGCAAAATGTATTTTTGACTGATGATATTATAGCGATAGCATACAATGACATCAAGGCGGTCAGCTATATTGGTCTTTCATTTGCTGCTATTTATCTGTTATCTAAATCATTCGTGCCCTTATGATGTTTATTCATTACTTTTTGCTAACCGTTTGTGCGACATCTGTACATGTGCATGATAGTTTGTCGCAACAACAGATCGTGCACGTAATAGTAAGTTGGTGAGCGCTTCTGAGGTGGTGTTCCACGAAGAGGCGCTATATCAAGTGTACTTACCTTTACCTTTTTACCTTTGGTGGTTACAACTACGATTTTACTGCGATTCGACTGCAATTCGACCGCGCTACGACAATTCGACGACTAAGTTACGACCGTAGGTAGGCCTACACCATGCCCCCGAAAAGGAGCAAGGCTATGGCGGTCTGGGCTCCGTCCGTTTGTCTGTATGTCATTCCGCACAATTACATAAAAAGTATTGAAGAGGGGTATTCAGTATTCGTAATGAGCTTCAGGCACCGTGGTGTAGCCATGAATATGCGTGGAAAAGGTCAAAGATCAAGGTCACGAGGAGAAAATATGTGGGCGTGGTTTGCGTTCTCTTGAGTTCTCTTGAGTCCACAGTTTCTGAAGAGAATGATGGCAGATAAGTCGGCGGCTACACCCACGGTTCGACTTCGATTTGATGGCGATTCGACCGCGCTACGACCATTCGATGACCTGCGTTACAACCGTAGGCCTATCTGTTGTGTGTGAGCTGCTGCACTGCGACCTAAATAAATAAATAAATAGGTCAGCGTGACTGCGGCTAGCGGGTTACGTCACTGCGACCTTAATGGACTTCGATAAGCAGTCGAACGGCCGTCGAGTCGAAGTCGAATCGTAACTGTAACCACCGCATTAGGATGAGAGATACCGGGACAGTAGGCCTTGGGGTCGGCGTGATGCGCGGCCGGGCGACGGCAGGCGCTCCACCAGCAGATGAAGATGCACGAACTAACACACGCGAGGACAGCGACACCGGCAACGGCGAACACGATCAGCGGTATCAGCAGTGCGTCATCCGGCGGTGAATCCACGTCGAACTGACCACCCACGTCACAACAACGCATCATCGTCATCGTCTATCTATCTATCTATCTATCTATCTATCTAAAAAGTCAAGATTACGGCGACGTAAGTGCAAGAGCACAACAAGGGCGCCTAACAATGTCATGATAAAAAGGCCTGGTGAAATAAAAATGTTTTAAGATGTCTAAAAGTGTCAGCGGACTGCATCAGACGGAGGTGTGACGGTAGCTTGTTGCACGCACGCGGACCGGCGGCACCGGGATTCGTAATTAAGATGAGGGGCTTGGAGGAGCTCAACCCCTTCGTGCGATTTCAGCCCCCCCCGCCCCGCTAGACTATGAGACACTCATGCGTTATCAGCATAAGAAACGTTTATAAATTAAAATACAGCATTATCCTTCCGCCAAAGTGTTCGGTGATACTCAACCGTGCGAAAGTTCATTAATAATTTCTGCACTTGCCGCGGTTGTGCCCTGGACCGCCAGGGTGGGAAGCTCATGACAATCCCGGCCATTCGTTAGACAGCATACTTGAGACAAGCGCTGAGCAACCCCCAGATCAGGAGTATACAGGATAACTGGTTATAAATGGTGTGTCACGTGGTAACCACTTATAGCTCTGAAACAGCTCCAGGCTTATTGGCGTGTGTAGTGCGCATGTTGTGCTTCCGTATCCAGTTTTTATACGGCTTTTAGTAATTTATGGTCTAAATGTATTTTGTACGTTTGTCTGACGTCCTTGTAATGTGTGATTTAAGAGTGATACGCAAATGAATGTGTCGCAAAGAAATAAATACCGGCATCAAATTTCACATTATTGTCACTTGCTGCTGCTAAATAACGCGACAGTATTACGTATCACTTCAGTTTTCTTAGAAGTGGGCAGCGGCTGTTACAAGATCAACATTAAAAGGGAAAGGAGTATGATTGAAGCATGATTATGAGGAAAGTTAGCCGTAAACCGGCGACAGTCGGTTCAACTCGGTTCCGCGATCAGAGTCCGGTTACGCGGCGAGGACGGGTGAGGCGGGTGATGGTAGGGATATCCGCGGTGCACGCATGCCAGCCGCGCGCGATCAAGCTGCAGCTATAAGATTGCAGCAGCAGCAGCAGCTGCTGCTGCTGCTGCTATAGCCGGCTGCACCGACAACACAGATAGCATTTTATTGATTCGTCGCCAATGCCGGCGTAACCGCCACGCCCCTCTCTCCCTTCCCTCCGTCGCCGGCCGCTGTTGCATCACCGCCCGACCCGCCCCGACGTGCGTCCGATCAGCAGGGAGCTCGCTGCCCGTCGGCCCGTCCGAAGCGATGGATTTGCATAAATTTACGTCGTCGTTTCTCGCCATCGACGCGTCTGCTGTCACCGGTAGACAGAGCCGTCAGTACAGCTAGCTAGCCACGCCTGCCAGCCTGCCTATCTGCGTCCAGACAGTTCTGTTCGTCCTGCATCACCGCCGGAGCGTAAAATAGCAGCTTATTTGCTAGCGGCTCCTTCGCGCCATCCACCGTTTTAACCACATAGCGGCGCTGAAAATGCAGCGCTATTAAGTGACTGTATTTTTCAGTCCTGCCATTTGGTCCGTCGTTTTCCAGTCTTGCGTTTTTCATATATTTCAGTTTTTGCTACTTTATTTTCCAATTTTCCAATTCCCATCCACGTCTCCTGACAGCATCATTGGCAGGCGAGTGGCGTTTGGTGTTTTGTGCATGTGGCCGAGATCTGGGAGTGACGTTCCTTTAAGGCGGACGCTTTTACTAAAAAATGTTAATTTAAAAATAGTTTATATAATGGAAAGTCATAAATTTCGTACAAGCAAGTTGTAAATTAACTGTCGCAAGACATGCTGCACAAACTGAAAAAAAAACAGTAACAGATATTGCTTTGCGATAGGCCTACATCATTCAAACTGTTACGCAAGTCTTCAGTAATCAGGGACTTAGATAATTTCGATCCATCCAGTTGAAAACTTAATTTAAAGGAAGATTGGAATTGAACCCTCAGCTGTTTGTCGAACTTCCATCAAAATGCCCCACAATTGCATTGGGGATCACCCTCAGGTGATGTGCATTTCTGTACTTAGATTATGATTTTTCATGTATTTTTACTGGAAATTAGATACACATGTCTGACCTGGCGTTAAGTTGTTTCAACAATATTCTGAACTAGAAAGACACTCAGTAGAGTGCATATCTCCGCCGCTGATGTCACAAATTTGTTACTATTAAACGAACGCCAGGTAACATAACACATGCGCTATATGGCGGTGTCTTCACCTAACCCTAAACCTAAACCTAATCTTACCCACAACCCTACCAACGTAACGTGACGGACGACTCCCGATAGTCACTCACTAATTCGCCGTCGCTGGGGCGTAGATCCTGAAAGTTTGGGATCTTGACCCCTGAAAATATGTAGGAGGGGTCACAGTGTGTTTTGACCCCCAATAAAGTCACATTCTTTCATTCAAAACTGTTGTTGGATAACTCTGCAAGTTTCACATATTCAAGGACGAAAGATCGACTAAACCTAATTATTTCGAGGCGCCTACAGGCTGCCAGGAACCGGGATTGTTGAGTGTTTGGAAATTATAGACGTAGGGTGTAATCTGAAACAGTTTGATGGCTTGACCTGACTGACCCTAACTCCCATATTTTACGACAGATCGTTACTCCACTGCCGTCACCCAATTTTCTCTTCTATAAAACGCTATCAAAGGAACCGCATCACGCATCAGTGAACCGGCTTCTGCCTACGTCGATAATATTCCTGCTTGCTTGCTACCCTACCGGCTACCGTGCACCCAGCACTCATAAACTACAACTTGTTTCCTTCACTGAGGCAAATGTTTCTGCTGCTATACGCAAGCTCAAAAACAATCTGTCCAGCGGCCCTGATGGATTACCTCCCAAGCTGTATAAGCTTACTTGCAGTTACCTTGCCACACCACTAGCCATGCTATTTACTCAGCTAATGTCTGTGTCTGCTGTCCCAGAAATATGGAAGATGGCAATTGTAACACCCGTGTTTAAGAAAGGACCTGCCACAGATGTAGCAAACTATAGGCCTATCTCATTAACTTGCGTGGCTAGCAAGATCATGGAACGTATTATTGTAAATCAAATGACTTGCTTCTTTTTAGACACAGGTGTTATAAACAAAGCCCAGCACGGGTTTCTCAAAGGACTGTCTACAGCCACAAATCTCCTAGAGGCTTTCAGTGATTGGACTGTATCTATACAAGCCCAGAAGTCCGT
>Ga0049107_10000603_pt1 | contig 11277 bp, 10 predicted proteins | sample WorMetilPIANOSA1_FD_61187 | JGI IMG/M metagenome (GOLD analysis project Ga0049107, IMG submission 61187) | Marine gutless worms symbiont microbial communities from Max Planck institute for Marine Microbiology, Germany - Olavius ilvae PIANOSA.1 | ecosystem: Host-associated > Annelida > Digestive... | reverse complement strand
CAAACATAAGATTGTGATTTGCTGTAAACATAGCTTGTTGAATTGTGTTTGACTAGATATGGCTTATCTTCTTTCATAATATTTTGTGCTGCATATTATGTGCGAATAAAGTTGAATATTTGTCAGTTAAAGAAAGAAAGACTGGTAGTAGACAGAATTCTGTCACTGTTACTGGCTTGTGGTTCTCCCTGTAGTGTTATGACATGGTTGTGTGATAGGAAGGGCACCTGGCCTGTAAAATGATTGGTGTTAGTATGTTGGTGGTTACGATTTTTGGAGCTTTGCACATCTTGTGGCTCCAGTTGTCAAACCATCTCGGTCATCCTTGTAACTGGCTTGTGGTTGCTCCAATAAAGTCCAGAATGTTGGTATTCTGGTACCAGCTAACTGAGGTTGTCGTTGCAAATGGCCGTTAAACCAGTAATGTTACTGGCTTGTGGTTGATGCAGAGGTCGATTTGGTCGTCGGTGCTATACGGCGATAGTTCACCATCCACCCCGTCGTCGTCACTGAGTCCAGCATCGCCTTCCAAGCCTCGACTGCAGCCGACACCGACCAGGCCTCCAAGACCACCCACCACGTCCACGATGCGGGAAAAGAGTCCACCGCTTCCGGTCTATTTGTAGCATCATGATTCCGATTGGCTGTCATGGGTACGCATCGTTTTGTTGCTTTGTTTGCCCCACTCAGTGCATACTGTTGCTGCTGCTTATAAACCTTGGGATCAGCTTCCCGATTCATTCTTTTTCAGTCTCAATCTCTTTTAGGACATTTACTTTTTTGCATGTGCTAGTTTGGCATTTTCCTTCTGACCATTTCTGTCGTCCATCACTCCTTTAGTCATTCGAGAAATCCTTCCTATAGAAGAGTGCAGTCACAGACTTTGGGACCATGTAAACCATTTTTGCATTTCTGATATGTGTCATAGAATGTTAATGCTTACACTTATAACGGCAACGAGCTAAGTTAGTGGTAAGTGGGCATTTTCAGCCCCTGAGACTCTGTGACCTTGAACCAATTTTGTTGATATTTGGCATGTTTAATCACATCCATCGTCCGACTCCACACGCCAGTGATGGTGGCCGTGCGTCACAAAAGGGAGATGGGGTTGGAAGGTGGGGCGAAATTGCCTCCTGGAGGGATGGGTGAAGTTGCACGGCCTGTAGAAACTGAGTACTGATGGTGGTGATGTGACTGGAGCTTCACGTACCTTAAGAGTTCCAGTTAGCACCGTTGCTGCCACAGTCGTCTCTTTGTACAGAAAAATCCAGTTTGATTTGGCAATCTGGTACTGCCTTACTCAGGTTGTCTTGGAATAACTGCCATTAAATGAGTGTGCTCGTCGTCATATTTATCTCGTGAAACAACATAGTTAAGGTTAAGGTTAAGTCGACCATGCTCCACAAGAGAGCATAGGCGGGTGCTCATCTCCCTCTTCTAGGCCTTGAGCCTGTAGGTGGAGAACCACTAATGTCTGTGACGAGTGGCCAGTGTGACGCCAGACCTACGGTTACCTTCCCAGCTGCAAGGCATCACGGCCCATTGGCTGGTACCAAATTATACTGCTTGGTGACAGAGGCACATGTGTGTAAACAACCTCCCCAGGGTTGCACTTGACAGCGGAGTGGCTTGGATTCGAACCCGCGACCTGTTGATCGCAAGTCTAGCACCCTACCTGCTACGCCACCAAGCCACAAAAAAAACAGTGGAGAAATTAAATTATATTAAACCAGTTCTGTATTCTGTCAGGTTGTTACGGTATTTTGCTGTAGGAATCTCTCAATTTACACCGAGTTTAATCTTCGTCAGTCAGAATGCTGGCTTTGATCTAGTACTCCGTGAGTGCTTCAGACGTTCTCATAATCCGACACTGCCTTGTGAGCTCGTCGTAATGATGCAGTTATATGTGGCTACTACTGGTGCTGTGGTTAAGAGTTAATGCTTTAGATATGCCTTAATTTCACTTTCACTGCTGTATTGTGCCGTTTGTTGCACACGAATGCACGGGCGGCGGAGCCTATAAGCCAATTTGCCACTCTTGTGGCAGTTTGTAACGTACTATGCCAGCCGTTCAGCTGGTGCAGCACTTTCATTGCCAAGATTTTCCAGATATCAACAAAATTGTAGTTAATATCAGCTACTTATTAGTTTCTTGGACCATCAGCTTCTAAGGGTTTTACCTCAGATCCCCAGTGGGGCTCTCCAACCCGAGGATTTAGTCCACAGACCTAATCAAATTGGCGTAGTACTTGCAGTTGCTTCTACTGCTTTGCACAGGCGTAACGCACTTCTTTGTTACTGAAGTCTGAGTTGCTTTTATGCGTGAATGTAAGTTGTGATTGTGAACTTTTCTGAGAAATCAAATTTATTTCATGTCAATATTGTCGAAACACAGGGATGTCAATGTGTCGAGAGAGACTGCTGTGGTTGATGCCAGCTTATTACCTCCGTCAGGGAGGTTATGTTTTTACTTCTGTCTGTTTGTTCGTTTGTCTATGAGAAGGACATCTCAAAAATCGTGAGCTCATTTGATGAAACTTCAATGCTGTGTTTAGTGACTTTGCAGCTTCTCCACAAGATTTCTTTCGCAGTCCATCACGATAGCACAGCACTGTATAAGGATGGAAATTTCCGTGTAGTTCTCAGAATTTTTTCCACTTGTTTGCAGCCCCTTACAAGCTCTGCACCTCCCCCGCAGCGTCCACAGTTGTGGGGGGGAGCACAGAGCTAGTAAGGAGCTGCAAACAGGTTAGAAGTTGTAACCATCCCGTAAGACGGCTAACAATAGCAGTCACCCGTGAGCTTTCTATATCATTTAATCAAAAAAGAATTACGTTGTGACGTCATCTACATGGCGTGTACACTTGCCGACATGCCTTTGACGGAGTATATGTGATCTACCGATGCTCGTCTAGTTGCTGTGGTGTTAGAATGCTTTGTGATAGATGTACGTGTAACATGGGGCCTCCAACTGTTATTGTGGTATCGTGTACTTATGCATACATATGTATAGTGGATAGCATTTAACGTTGTCTGCAACAAAATGCAGTGTTTAAACTAGATTTACAGTTGCGTAAGGCAAGCAGTCTCTAACATGACATAACCTACGCTTAGTCGCGCGTTTTAGTCTTATTCGCCAGGTGGTGCCTCGCTTGGCATCTTTTATTTTTTTTATCAAACACTGCGTTCCTCAAAGGTACACTGCGTCTCTAAAAAGTAGACCATTAGTAAAAAATTACAAAAATTGATCTACATTTATTGTAAAAATGAAAGTGGTCTGATTTCTTGAGACACGGGTATATATAAGTTCAAGTCACAGCATTCATAGATAGATATATTAGTATGATACCGGGATGATCTGATCGAAGTCTGCAGAGAAATAGCACTGGGAAGAAATACAGAAAGTAAAGTAGAAGATCCTCTACATGTGCGTACATGTTGACATATTGCAACTTTTTCTCGACCAATTTCTACTAAGCACACAGTTTGTTTAATTTTGAGGACCGGCAGGTAGTGCGGCTCGTTGATTTAAATATTTGTCAAAACCTAATAGTGTACTGCACTGAGCTTCAACAGCAGATACTGCGATTTTGTGGATTTGTAACTCTGGCAGTCTGTCAGTTATTGATTTCTTTGCTTGTATATCGGCAAGTTAAATTACTGCAATTCACTGAGTATAATGCAGAAGTTGAGCTGTATTCTGATGTGAGCGTGTCTTTGTGTGCTCTGCCTTAACTGGCAAGTCTGTGTCTCCAGTTAGATCACTTTTCTTTCTTCTGTGCTTTGTTCTTATTTCTTAATTTGAATGTGACCAACATCCTATGATGGATGATGTATGGACTGTTGCCCGTATAATGTTTGTTAATATCACTCACATGTTTGCAACAAACACTATAGTGGTGACTGAAAATGAACTGTATAACATTTTAAAACACTTGTGGGAATTGTAATATTTTCCCCTGCATAACACATCAAATAGTTAACAGTAAGCAGATGGCCTATTTCGACATTTTACACTGTTAGATGTTATTGTTGTTATTAAGGTGATTTGTATAGCACAATATTTTTAAATCAATAAGCCCACTGAGTCATCTGCTGAATAAGTGAATGAGAGTTGAGTTTAGCGTCGCCAATCCCTATCAACGTATTGCAGGTAATTTTGGAGACGACTGTTTCCAACAAGTCACACTTGCACTGATACTGACAATCATATAAAAACAACCAAGAGACTACACACGGAAAAAACGCAAAATAACCGACAACAACTAAAGTGACCTTGGCAAAAAATACAGAACACACTCGAAAGCAAACTAGGATAAGACAGAGGACAGGCAGAGCACGTTTATTCACCGTAAAGCAGTATAGGCAGTAAAGGGAAGACAGTCTGAGTCTGAAAACAGATTGGGCGTATTCTGTGATGTCCGGAGCTCGCACGGGGCCAGCTATTGGATAAAAATCTCCAACCATTTTCTGAACATGTCCAGTGAAGTGTCATGTGACTTGCTAACTAAATTTTGTTGGCTGTTGATTGTTTATTAAAAATCAAATAAGTTGCTGGCTTTCGTTGCATTTAGATTGTGAAAATATTTTTAGGTACCTAATATTCGTGTCATTTCGCGTCATTCATTGTTAACGTTTTTGATATCACCATTTCTCTGTGTGCTTATTTGGCTGTAAGTTTTGCTATGATTTAAATATTTTAGCATGTAAATGTATGCGCTGTTATTCACGATATTCTTGATAAAGTTTATCTAATATTTTTTGTACATATGAATGTGAATTGATTAAAAACTGTACTGCAATAAATAATTATGTATAGTAAATGTTTGTTAAACTGTGCAAGATGATAACTCACTGGTGCTGGGCGCCTGTACAGCAAATGTGACAACGGTGTACCACTTTTCCAGCACTATGAATTTTGCCTTATAACACATTTTCGTTCTCCATGGTTAAAGCCATAATCCCGAAATATACTGTGAAATTAGTTCAAGATTTGACTGCAAGAATGTAAATTAGCATCAACTTGTCGCGTACTCGTTACTGGCTGCGTTGCTGGACCTCGCAGTCCCGATACTCCAAGTCACCATTGAGCCAAACCATTTTCCAAGCCTTACTGTAATTAACGCGACCATTGATAGAGCACGTCCAGTGCAGTGGTCAGCAGAAAGATTTTTTTCATCTCTCGTGTTTACGGCGTCATTTTCAGAAGTAAATTTTCGGAGTGAAACTGACAATGTGAAAATGAGAAAAGCTGCCATTTGTGAAAGGTTTCGCCGTGCCCAAATTGGGCTATTAGGGCTTACGTTACTTGCCCCCTAGTGGATTTAGCGTTAGGCATATTGCAGAGAAGAGGATCTCCGTACGTTAAGGGCCCCAACAAAGTTTATGAGTAATTTATTGTCCTCGACAGTGGAGGAAATTATACGATGCTTACTGACTGTCTGTGTTTGCGAAGCGGATAACTCAGAAAGTTGTGGCCGGATATGGACGAAAGTTTCTGGGTGGATAGGATTGAGGATTGGAACAAATAGATTAAATTTTGAGCAACCCACCTACGATAGAAGTATGGTTTTCGGGCGGGGGCGCTAATTTTGAACCTATGTACGCTAATATACTCTCATAGTGTTTGATGTAGAGCTGTTAAACTTGGTACATCAACCCGTCTTGAGGAGAAGCAGGTTTCCAGGAGTTGACTCGCCGCGTGCGAGGTTTGAGCTCTGTGAGATCACCTTGTTGGGACTGATTTTTCGTTGTTATGTATATGCGATCTGACCGAGTGCCGTCAACTTCAGCCAGTACGTTGAACTGAGTTATTTTTGGTCGGTCGCTGTAGGTTTTGGATCTCATTATCAAACAGCAGCTTTTTAATGCGGAATTAATTACATACCAGTCCGCTTCACAAAATGGTTCCTTTGTCTTATCCTTCGCTTTCTAAGTAATATTGTCATACTTTGTATACAAAAATCACGTACCGGGGTACCTAAAATACACTTTAAAATTTGTGCAAAATGTGCGGGAAAAGATATGCAGTGCAGTTCCGTAGTAAATGCTGGTTCAGACACTGGATATGTTTGAATGTTGCTTGTAGAGAGTGCTATTTCTATGATTACTTGTGGACATTTCACAACGTATCTATGCAATGTAGCCTACATAGTGACGTTTCCGATGAATTTCCCGTGTGATGTGACATTGCTAAATTCACAACGTTCAATACGTACCTGCCATTTGTAGAATTCAAGTGAACAATTAAGGAAGAAGCAAAGAAATTGTTGCAGAACTTTAGAAATTTTAGACGTTAAACAGTCGTTCATCAATCGTCGTGATTGACTCATTTTACACACTTTAATTTTACACGTCGCCCGTCTTCCTTATGTGAATAGCTGATTTTTGATTCTGATTCTAAATCGTTGAAATACTATAACGTGCTTGTGTCTGTGCTGTTGCCTCCGCCGAAGAACTTTCTGATGTTTGTGTATGTATACTGTTGCGTGAGCATGATAACTGAAGAAGTCGTGGATGGGTTTCTATTAAATGTTCCAAGTCAGTAAGATAGGGAAGAATTCATGGGCGTAGATCATGGGGCTAGGGGTCCTGAACCCCTGAAATATGTAGGAGGGGTCAGAGTATGTTTTGACCCCCTAAAATGTCGCATTCTTTCATTCAAAACTGTTGCTGAATAACTCTGCAAGTTTCACATCATGAAGGATGAAAGACTTGTGTCAAAAATGGAAGGTAAAACTAATTTTTTGAGGCGCCTGAAACAGTTTGATGACGACCTCGACCCCTTAGTTCAGAATGATCTACGCCATGGAAGAATTGGTTGAATTTTTGATAGCAATCCGGATCATTCCGGCTCCAAGATCAGGACTATGATTCGCGTCACCAGATGATTTTGGGGTTGTTTTGCCCTTAGCGGATGTATGCACACTAATGAGTGCCAGTCTGGTTCTCGTTAATTAGATGTATACGTCATCGTAATTTTGACTGATGTGATTCACATACGTGGCACCAATTTGTTCACTTTATATGCAATGCAAGTAAAACACCTATAAATGCTGGTGACTGTCTTGATTTCTCGATGTTGTGTTTCGAATTTAATTAATTTTGTTTCGGGAATTTTACAGGTTTTGAAATACCTACGAATTTTGAGCGATAACATTTAATAATGTCCTGAAATTGTCTTTTTCCGCAGATTCGCGTCACCGGATGACAATGTTGGGGTTGTTCTGTCCTTAGCGAATGTAGGGCCCCTATGCTATGCACACTAATGACTGCCAGTCTGGTTCTCGTTAATTGGACTTGCATATGTCATCGTAATTTTGACTGATGTGAATCACATAGGCCTATAGGCCTACGTTGCACCAGTTTGTTCACTTTATGTGCAAGTAAAAATACACTTATAAATGCTGGTGATTGTTTTGATTTCTCGATGTTGTGTCGTTTCAGAAATGCTCGACATATTAAGGAATCATAGCATAGGTCGATATTTCGAATTAATATTAATTCGGGAATTTTTTACGGGTTTTTGAAATGTCTACGAATTTTATACGTTGACATTTAGTTATTAACAGAATCACTAATTTTATTTTATTTATTTATTATAAAGTCTCGTACATAAAGTACAGAAACATACACAAACAACGCACAGCACAAACAATTTTCCACAAAAGTGGAAAGTGCAGAAAGCGCGAACAGTGCAGTTAGGTGCACTGCAGCAAACAGACGCAATTAAACTGTCAATCTCTGATCTCAGCAAAGTCATAACCATTCGTTAAAATGCTTGAGTGCTCACGAAGGTCTAGTAACTCTTGCATGAAAAGTTCAGATTGTCGTTTGGGCATCTGTTATTTTGTTTAAAAAGTGTTGCCAAAAGTATGTATTGCTTAGTGACAGTGTGCCATGGATAAAATCAGTAAGCGGCCAATCAAACCATTTGCAACACACCAGAGCATTACGTCCGATGACAGACTCATATCTAGCAGCAATGCCATGACGGGTAATGGACCTCACTAAGGATGACCGCGAAAATAAACAAGATAGAACAAAACGCTCGGAACGCTTACAAATTTCAGGAAAAACCGGCAAAGTGCCAGACAATAATGGCAATAGATAGCAATGAGTTGCGGGAGGCAGACACATAACCCGTCTTAAGCCTTTCCGCCACGCAACGCAGAACACCTCTATTCCTGGATCATCGAGGGACCATAACTCACTTCCAAATATGATAGAAGAATAAGACTTAAACAGTTCAATCTTAGTCGCACAGTTTAAAACACAAAACATTGTTTACTTGGCCTATAAAACAATTACGTTTTTGCAGAATGTCTTCATAATCATTTGAATTTGACGTAATAATATGGCCATGGTGCGAAAAGGAGTCAACACGTAGAATCCGATTTCCTCCTATTTCAAAAATACATTCCTTCATAGCATTATGCAAAGAACGCCGGTTCTGTGCGCCGAAATACATGAACTTAGATTAATCAGCATTGAACATAATGTCATACCCCACGGCATAGGGGCATACGTATCCCAGATCAAAGTAATTGACGCATAGCAGATGGAGTCGGCGCAATCAGCACGATATCATCCGCGTATGCTAACGCACCAACAAAATTAAATCCAATGAAACAGCCAACACCGACTGAGCTAACCGCACTAAAAGGGTCATCAATATAAATACAGAAGAGCACTGGGCTAGCGACTCCACCTTGCTTTACACCGTTGTGAGCAAAAAAAATTCTGAGGCTAAGCCACACCACGACACACGTATAGCATGTACAATATATAAGTGAATAACTAGTCTCAGTACAAACGGTGGCAGGCCACGCTTGATTAACAGCCGAAACAACTTGCAATACTGAACTCTATCTAATGCGCTGAAATTGTCGTCAGCAATGCAACAGAAGTAACACTATTTCAGACATAACAGATAACTTGTAAAGAACCAGCGAATGCGATGACGTCTGAGTTAGTGTCTGTAGCGCTGTGCAGATACCAAATTTTAGCCATTAAAGGTATCACAAAATAAATGTCGATTTGTATAGCGCAGTTGTGTTAAAAACCTCTAACGCGCTTTATGTAACGCTCATTGGGCAGCAAAAACATTTCCAGGTCACGACAGAACCAATACAGAAACAGTGTTGTCACTGCCGACACCGTGGTCGCCGTAGCCGATATCCTGGACGCCGACGCAGTTGTCATTGGTGACGGCGCTGGCTTGGGATTGTTGCAGGTGTCGTAGCCACGTTTGTCCCCGTTTGCTGCTCTCCAGCCAACATTGTACGACAAAATACTCGTTTTAGAAACATAAGTCGCGAATTCTCAGTCTTTTACCTGCCCAACCAGTCAGTCTTGCAAGTGCCACGCTGATCCTGCACCTGCACCAGAAGCGTTGTGTCGAATAATGTATAGACATTAGACATAATCAAATTATGCGAGACTCACTTTTAATTTGAACATTGCAGTTCGCCGACGCCGATACTATTGCACGTGTTATAACGTTCGACATAGTCGTGCTACTGCCGTTATTTCAAACCTTTCTTTGAAATGGAGTATACGGTATCATGCAGTCTGTGTGAGTTACTGTTGTTTTGTATTGAATTGAAGCTTCTGCCATACCTCGTCGAGATAATGTGTTATAAAATAGGCAGAGTGACATATGAAGCAAGTAAGCTTACCTTGCAGTTTGCACCTGGCAGTCTGATATGCAGATCGCGATGCGAACGTTGCGCAAAGCAGCGCCGGGAATCAAATTTGCCAATGCCAGGTTGATTACTTTCTGTCTATTCCAGCCACCAGTTGTGGCTAAATAGGCCCAATAGGCGTACTGTTTTGACAAAATGAAACGTAGGCTAAACGCGTTTGCTGTGTTTCTTATTTGAAATCAAGTATATCGTATAGGCTACGCAGAAAAAAGTTTAATATGACAAGTTGACAACGTTTCAATACAAGCCGGGTCTTAATTAGAAGCCGAGTCTCCAATACAAGCCGGGGGGAGGGGGTCACTTATTCCAATAGAAGCCGGGGACGTGTTATAGGCCGGGGAAGACGTGTTAGCAGTTTTACGTTTTACGGTATGTTGAACAAGAAGGTTAGCTACTGCAAACAGATTGCGCGTCAGAATTCGTGGTTGACCGTGTAAAAATTTGTCTCACATCTAGTTTGATCACCATGCAAATTTTTTTCGTACTGTGTGCGCGCATGTAGGTAGGAGGTCTTAACAATTTGGGGACGTTGGGGCCCAACCCCTTGGACGGCTGACCCCCTATAGACACGCTACTCCCTTACGTGCGTTATCGTATCAAATTTCGTCGCTGTAGGTCAAGCCGTTTCGGCGTAGGTAGGGATCCCAAAAAGTTGGTGATGCTGGGGCCCCGACCCCTTGGGACGTGGACTTGGCTGGCTGTCTAGTAATATGCTTCTCCCTCACCTGTGTTATCGTGCCCAATTCGGTCAACCCATAATTATGTAGATCTGCGAGAAAATTTTGACCTCTCACGCCCAGCCGTTCAAGGTCACTCGAGATTAGTGAAACCGATACGGATCGATCGGCCACCTAATCTATGACTTCCTGTTAGTGTTCCATAGTAACTATAGGCCTATGTCGTACCGTTTTCGAGCTAAATGGCAATATTTGCTAAATTTTCTCACCCTGGTACATTGAACGTCCCTGCTGAGGGGGTTCTTCTTGGAATTAACGGCGGTAGGGCTCAAAAAAACCAGAATGATCCCCCTACCAGACCGTCAGAAAGTGTGACGATATATCCATTCTTTCAGACACAGTACCGGCATTGAACAGACAGAGAGATATACAGACAGACGAACAGACGGACAGACAGAATTAGTAAAATAATATGGTGCTCTGCATGCATTGCATGCTGACGCGCGACAAGATGAACTGTATAGTTCGCATTACTGGCATTCTTTTTATAGTAAAGTTGCAGAGCTTTTTGAACGCCGATCGCACGTTTTTATGATCGAAGCCTTGTACAGGCTTGAAAATGTCCTTTGACAAAATCCACATAAATTAACGTCAGAGCCAGACGCTAAATACACAACATGCATTTTGCGTAATCCTGCTAACAAACAAACAAACTAACTAGAAACCAAAAGCATCATCCCATGCTGGACAATGCATACCGGCAGGATATAGCGTCAGTCTACCGAGAGCGGAGTTAATGCCTAAAAAAATTTGTTGTTTCCGGAAACCCGACCGACCCTAGCTTTTACCCCCCCCCCCGACCCTAAAAATTTTATGGACTTATTTGTGCTGAA
>Ga0049107_10000602_pt1 | contig 11278 bp, 6 predicted proteins | sample WorMetilPIANOSA1_FD_61187 | JGI IMG/M metagenome (GOLD analysis project Ga0049107, IMG submission 61187) | Marine gutless worms symbiont microbial communities from Max Planck institute for Marine Microbiology, Germany - Olavius ilvae PIANOSA.1 | ecosystem: Host-associated > Annelida > Digestive... | reverse complement strand
CCCCCGATGACTTTGTGCTTGTGTCAATGTGAACTATGACCATGCGTCACGTTACGTTATCATCTCTTCGAACTGGTAGATGATTGATCAAGGCAGATGATCTTGACAGTTGTACCTCGCTGCTTGCTGATTGTCCACGAGAATCGCTGTGATTACACGCTCCTGGTATCAATTCGATGTTCTGTTGTCAGTTGACGCTGTGCATCAGTGGTTAAAGTGGTTTTGTGAAGCAGGGGGGGGGGGCTCACCTGACGAAGCCAGGTTGGAGCAAACGCCATACCCATTCCACACCCAACTAATTTGGCTTTATTTGGGCATAAAATAACACTTTATAGATTCAATCAGGGGGGCTCATACTATTGCAGGGGGGCTCAAATCGGAGCAGGGGGCCGAGCCCCCTAGCCCCCTCACTTTAACCACTGCTGTACATTGGGCAAACGTCTGAAGAAGGCTTTAGCACTGGACCATCTTTGCACTGGACAGTGGACAGCCTAGAACTGTCCGCCCCGAAGGTAAGGCAAGGACGCTGCGTCGTGGCAGGGTCATCGTACAGCTGTGCGACAGATATCGTAAGGCCTTCTTCGTTTTAATCAGATGCACTAAGCGTTTGTAGCGGTAACTGCATGCCCTTATAACGTCTTCAGACTTTTAGTTACGGCCTATGATTGTTTGACGCCGGCTGAAGAGTAAGATAGCTACGACGTGCCGTTTTTCAGGTTGTTGTGATCATAACGGACGGATATTCGGACCGTCAAGATCAGACGATCATCCAGGCGAACTTCTTGAAACTGGCTGACATCAAGATCGTGTGCATCGGCATCGTGGACAGACAGGATCTCGGCTACTTCGAACTACAGCAGATCGCAAGCGACCCGGAGGAGGTTGTCCGACTCCAGGTTGACAATTTTCAACAACTCGAAACAAACCTGCTCCCTCTGCTGGCCGTATCCTGTCCTCCATCTCCGGTACCAGGTTTGCACGCCGAATTCTTTATTGTCTGCTAAACGGGTGACGACTGGGACGTCTGTATCCGCCGAATACTCACTATGTGCTGTTTCCCATCGGCATAGTCACAGGCGGAACGATGGCGAATCTTGGCCTCCATCCCCTGCAAAAGTAAAAAAATCCCTTGTATTGATCGCCAAAAAATTGACACAGTTGATTATGCCCACAAGACGACCCTGGTGAAAATCTGTCCACAGGGGCTTCTGGGCAAATGGGCCAAAATTCGATGTCATTCCCGACTTCTTTACATGGCTGATTAGATATACCGGTGGCGTATCTGGTCTTTAATACATATTACATACACTGTAACTGTAACTGCAACTGTAACAACAACATTTCTAATGCGCCGCCTACAAAGACCGACGGCGCATTACATACTACATAGTCCATAAATGTTTGTTTATCGGAGCTCAATAAGGAACAGTGAATAAAAATGTCTTGAGATGGCGCCTGACTCAGTGTCCTACTCAGACTCGCCTAGGCCTACGGGTCACATTCCCAGGCAGATTTTGACGTGTGGTGGCTCATAAGACGCGGGCGGAATCACGCACGGGTGTATTTTAGCGGTACGTCTAGAGCCAAGTTAAAAAGATGCATTTTCATTGTGGCGGCCCCACTACAGGCCGCACAGCTTATTAATGTTATATATTTGTTATTAATATTGATAACATAACATATTCATAACATATTCGTTTATTTGAGAATTGACAGGACGCATTCTCGTACAAGAAAACAGTGAAAAAACACGGTCAAATAAAAAAAATCATTACAACAAGTAACTATAGTAACTGTCTTGAAAGAGTTTATGGGTAATATAATTACAATCGCTAAGATAAGTACGTTGAGTTAGAAGCCTATCATGAGGTCGTTTTCTCAGACTATAAGTCAGTTCACCGATGTTACATTACACTAACATTAGAACCAGATAAATTATACGACATAGTGTCTAACTGTTGTGCATAAATGTTTTTTTTTCGTTTGATTATGTTAAGGATGGATGCTTGTCTGCAGGGCCGCCCGGTGTAATCGGATGGACCGGCGGTACTGGACCAGGCGGCGTCAGGGGTGGCAGGGGTGACACGGGACCAACCGGGATTGTAGGCACGACTGGTCAACAGGGTCCACCCGGCGTTCAGGGACGACCGGGCTTTACCGGAGAGATAGGTAAGCACCACGTCAACGAAACGTGATTATTACGTTTTACCTGCCGTTTGTCATGCTGGTAAGTGCCGCGCCTGTAACTGATTTCAACATAATTGCTTATTTTCGCATAGCGAGCCGGTTCGTGCTAACTGAAAAGAGCAATTGCCATATGTTCAGTTCAGGCTATGAGTTCGTACAGGAATTCCTGTAAAACAAATGAAATGTTGAACACCCTAATAAAGGCACCAGTTTATATAACAACCAACACCGAGGTCGGCGCCAGACTAAACATACTACCGTTTAGACTACTACTGTTTTTACATAATTCTGTTTTTATGCATAATTTTAGTCACTTAAAGTTCAAAGTAATCCCTAAATTTGACATTATGTGGAACTTAACAGTAAGGGTACATGTATCCTGCGCTCTTAGAGCTCGTAGATGCTGTGTAAATGTGTTTTATGTACTGTGAATGGTTGTGTCATGCCGTTGCTACGGGTTTTTATCGCGCGCCAGCATGCCTACGCATACAGAGCGCGATAGTGTTTTGCCAGTTCTGTCCGTCTGTCCGTCTGTCTGACCAATGCCGGTATTGTGTATAAACGTCACACATCGTCACACCTTTTTTACATTCTGATAGTGGCGTCATTCTAGTTTTTTTCGACCCCCAACCGCCGTTACAAAATTCCAAGGCGAACCCCCCAGCGGGGGCATTACATGTATACGGGGTGGGAAAATTTTGCAAATATTGCCCTTTGTCTCGAAAACGGTACGATATAGTCCCATAGTTACTATGCAACACTGATAGGAAGTTATAGGTGGCCCGATTGATACGTGTCGGTTCCAATAACCTTGGAGCAATTGCAGAATGTTCAGCCTCGAAAGGCGAAGCCTGAGAGGTCAAAATTTTCTGGCATATCTCCACAATTACGCTAGAACGGTTTGACCTAGAACGACAACAGTTTGGCACGGTAACACAGCTGTGGAGAAGAGAAGGATATTTCTAGACGGTCAGCCACGTCCATATCTCTATAGGGAACGGGGCCCAGCGTCTCAAAAAATTTTGCACCCCTACCTACGCGCAAACGGTTTGACCTAGAGCGACGAAAATTGGTATGGCAACACATGTGGATAGGAGCATATTTCTAGAGGGGGAGGGGAGTCACGCCCGTATTGCAAGGAGCGGGCCCTTAGCGTCTCCCAAAATTTTTTGGACACCATACATACGCCCAAACGGTTTGACCTAAAGTGACAAAATTTGGTACAGTAGGACATGTGGCAAAGGAGCATCTTTCTAGGGGTCAGCTATGCCCTAGTCCAAAAGGGGCGGGGCCCCAATGTCCCCATGATTTATTGGAACCCCCTATACCTACGCCCAAACTGTTTGAGCTAGAGTGACGTAATTAGGTACGATAACACACGTGGGGAGTAGCGTGTTATATAGTGCGGCAATCACGCCCCCGTCCCAAGGGGCTGAAGTCCCGGCGTCCCCAAACATATTTGGGACCGCCTACATGCGCATATGAGAAACAGCAACGAAATTTTGCATTGTGATCAAACCAGATGTGAGGAAAATTTTTGCACTATTGACGACGAATGCTGACGCTCGATCTGTTTGCGGTAGCTAACTTTGTTATATATATATAATATACAGTTGTACATGTACCGTAACTAACTGTGTGGCCAATGATGGCTGTGAAGTCTGCATTCCTGCGCGCTTCAGTCGCATTCCCTAGGTGACGCCTCGCTTTGATGCTGGTCCTGTATTATTGAAAGACATTCAAAGAAAAATAATATATATGGGAAAAATTCATGACCCAATGCGACATTCGAAGCTGCGATCTTCGCATTGTAAGTTCGACGCCGTGGCATACGAGCTGCACCGTTAATGCAAGTCGATTCGCCAGTTGTCGCCACTCTCTCACTTTCCAACAAAATACGGATTGTATCGGAACTGTACACAGGCATCACTCGTAGTCGTCACGTCCACCGTCCACGTGCACGGTATCACGGTGGTCTGTTCAAAATTCTTGGAGGAACAGATTTTTTTTACCCGCGCGACGTAGTAAGCGGGGTCTTTGCTACGGCGACGTGGCTGGCTAGCTGGGTGGGTGGGTGTCGGTCTGTCTGTCTGTCACAGCCGGTAATGTATCAAAACGACTAAACCTAGCTTAAAACTTTTTCGACCTTCTGGTAGCCCCATCATTTAAGCTTTTGTGACCCCTTGCGCCGATACCAAATTCCAAGGGGAACCCTTCATCGGGGGCGTTAAATACACGGGGTGGGAAAATTGGCGATTTTCGACGGATATCGCAGTTTATCTCGGAAACGATACAAGATAGGCCGATAGTTACTATGGAACGTTAATAGGAAGTCATGGGCGCCGGATTGAATGGTATCATTATCGATGACCTTGAGTGACCCATAAGCCGGGTATCAAGGTCACTGTATACTTACAAGTCGAATATCTCAAAAACGGTCCGTTTTAGGGACAATGTTACCCAGGAATACTAATAGGAAACAATGCACGATCTACCGAATGGTGCCACTTTCAATGACCTTGAGTGACCTCTGACCCCGATTTCAAGGTCACGACATCTTTTCGACATTGAATATCTCAGAAACGACACGAGATAGAGCCATAGTTACTATAGAACGTCAACAGGAAGTCATATGCGCTCTATCAAATGGTGACCTTGAGCGACCTTTGACCCAGATTTCAAGGTCACGGTATTACTGAAGGCAAATATCTCAAAAACGGTGCGTGTTAGGGACAAAGTTTCTATATAACACTAATAGGAAACCATACCCGGTGTATAGAATGGTACCTCTTTCAATGACCTTGAGTAACCTCTGACCCCGATTTCAATGTCACGACATTTTTTGACATTTAACATCTCAGAAACGACAGGAGATAAGAGCCATAGTTACTATACAACGTCAATAGGAAGTCGTATGTGCTCTATCGAATGGTGATATTTCCAATGACCTTGACGGACCCATAACCAGGTTTTCAAGGTCGCGGCAGTTTCGAAGTCGAATATCTCAAAAACGGTGCTTTTAGGGGCAATGTTACTAAGGAATACTAATAGGAATCCATATACAATCTTTCGAGTGGTCCTACTTTCAATGACCTTGAGTGACTTCTGACCCGAATTCAAGGTCACGACATTTTTTGATGTAGAATATCGTAAAAACGGCGCGTCTTAAAGACAAAATTACTATTGCACAAGAGGAAACTACCTAACATATGGAATGCTACTGTTTGGTGACCTTGATTGACCTCGAAACGCGTCGCGCGGGTTTGTCAGCATCAGCTGAGCTTCTTGTGTAAAGAAACAAAGAAGATATAAGTTGAGAGACCGCCACCGAATGCAGACCAATGAGTAGCAAGCAGAAATACTAATCTAGAGATAAACCATAGGAGATAACGTCATTGACCTGTAGTTTAATTATCGGTATTCATTATGCATACTGATAAGTTTTAGGATACTTTCAAGAGTGTGCATGTTACCCAGGGGTCAAAGGAGAAATCTACAGGAAGGGTTTGCCCCTAGGTAAAGTAAGTAAAAAAGTAAGTAAGTATATTTATACACGGCGCCCAAAAACAAAACAGAGAGTCAGTAGGCGCCGCAGCCTCAGCCAAACATATGCCCCATTAAGAGTCGCCTACAGCGAGCATACCATAGTTGTCAACTAGGCGCAGATCTGCAAGTATGTGATGCTGTGGGCCTGTGACCTGTGAGTCTGGCGCTATTATTACTTGTAATTGCTGATTTTCCGCTGCAGGTCCGACTGGATCAACTGGTCAGGTGGGCCCGCCAGGGAATCGCGGACAGAGGGGATCGGGCGGACCACCTGGCCCGATAGGAGCTACAGGAATTTCAGGTGGACCGGGTCCACTTGGCAGCACGGGACCTGCAGGAGCAAGTGGTTTGTTGACAGTTTGTTGCTCTTGTTCTCATTGATTACTTGATTGGTTTATCGTGCTCAGAGACTGGAGCAATCTCTCTCTCTCTCTCTCGCTCTCTCTCTGTGCTGAAAGTGCCGTTAAACACCAACCAACCTGATGATGATCTGACTACTGTACTCTCATGTCTCAATGCGTTCACTAGCTGTCACTAGCCAGGCACTGGACACCACTTCATCTGACATTGTCCGAGACAGTAGTATTACATTTCGCTACTTAATGTAGAATTTCTCAAGACCATTAATGTATGTGGCTCGATCTTTTCTCACGTGCAATTCTGACAACTGGATATTTATGGATGAACCTTCTCAGTTGTCCACAGAGATACGGATTCATTAGAAAATGAAGACATATTTTTCAGAAGATAGTTAAGCTGACTCCCTAGATTACTAACTGTGGCTGTACCCTGAAGTTGAAGGTCTTTTATCTAGAGAAATGCTGTTGAATGGAAGATTAGGTGATGAATGACAATAAACTACTTATTTGAACACATCATCTATTAATAATATATCATTTTACGATAGGCATTTTATCCAGAGTGATTCATCATCATCATCATCTATTTGTCTTATTTGTCTTTTGGCTATTTTCGATCTTTTTGGTATTAGATTTGTTTGTTTTTCGAAGTATGAAGCATACAGCATAGGTATAATCTGTTAAATGGATATTACTGGCAATTTACTGCTTGCTACTATACGATTTGAAATGGTTATACGTGTGTTTACATCATTTAATTCAGCAACAAAACGCCATTCGATTAAACGCAATGAGATAACGCATCGTTTTTTTTTTTCACGTGAATAATGTATAGCTGTATCCATTAGGAACTTGTGAGTGTCTTCTTGAGAAAAACGGTGCATAATGTGCTGTGTTGTTCTAGGTCCGGTTGGACCGTTAGGTCCACAGGGCCGGATGGGGCCTCGTGGTCCGCAAGGGGATACAGGATCATCAGGTCCAGTAGGCCCAGCGGGACCTCAAGGTATGTGTCTTTTTGATTCGTAGAATGTTGCCTAATTAGCATATTTTAATTATTAGTGTTCACTGGTGTTTAGCGGATATTTGCAGTTAATTTTCAAAATTATAAGCATAACCTAACATTTATTGAAACGGACGGACCCTGAGGCCACTAACACCGTTATGTACATACAGTGAAATATGCCCAATGAGTAATAAAAGTTAACTAAAAACATAAAAAAAAACATTAAATTGTACAAAATTTCGCGAATTCTGCCGTATGCATTTGTGAAATATTGTTTCCCTGCTTTTCAGTGATTGAGACTTTATGTCCCATTTGATCCGATTTTCCAGTGGCTAGGAATTTTGCAATAAAGTTGTTGAAAATATTACGTGCTGTTGTAAACATTTTGAAGTTTGGCATGACGTGAAGTAAAATAAAAATATAAAAACCGCATTAGTCCTACTTGTTACTTATATAAGTATACATAGAGCGTTGTCTGTTGGCAGGTAGCAGCCGTGTTGTCAAGCTAGCAGAGAGTATAGATATTACATGAGTGCAGTGGTACACTGTCGGACTATAGTAATCAAAGGCACTAATACTAACATTAACCCGATCTGCTGCAAGCAACATTGAACAAGTTGCTATTGTACTGTGTAATGAATAGCAATTGTTTTTTACCTAGTGCGGGTTTATGTTGTGAAGTCCTATAGTGCGGATGATGGCATGCGTGCTATCTGCATCGCAGGTCCAGTTTTCCATCTGCGCTGGCAGCTGCTGGATGCATAATGCGCCGCGCGGGTCGCAGCACTAGGCGGTGGTTTCCACTCCCATTCGACTGCAATTCGACCGCGCTGAAACCATTCTACGTTACGTTACGGCCTACCTTTTCTGGCTGCTGCACTGCGGCCTAATTAAGTAAATAGGTCAGCCTGACTGCGGCTAGTGGGTTACGTCATTGTGTCCTTAATGACCTTTGATAAGCAGTCGAACGGCCGTCGAATCGAAGTCGAATCGTATTTGTAGCCACCGCAAATAGCTTATGCCAATTAGCTGCCAGTTCCGAAATTTTGAAGCACCAGTGGTTGTGATTTACGTAAGCGGCGCTGTAGAGATTGTGCCTTGTATTTGGTTTACGCGGTTGAAATAATGTTGAATTGCGCAGGTTTCCGAGGAAATCAGGGCGGTCGCGGTGCGCAAGGTCCCGTCGGGACTACCGGACAGACAGGACCTCAGGGATTCAACGGTGCTACCGGCGGCGGCGGTCCGCAAGGAATACGTGGAGACACCGGACAGCCTGGTGTGATGGGTGCTACCGGGCGGATTGGTCCGAGTGGCTCGCCGGGCGAAGGTGGATCGCAAGGTCCGGTTGGTCCGCTGGGACCCATTGGATCGCCTGGGCAGCGAGGACAGCAAGGACCGAGAGGAGATACAGGGCCAATGGGGTCTTCTGGTCCTGAAGGCTTCACCGGTAACGTGGGCCCTAACGGACAGCCTGGAGGTCCTGGAGCAATCGGAGAGAAAGGTATGTATATACCTGTAGCTGTCAGATCCACGCCCGCGGCGTGAGCCACAGGTATCGACTGTGTTCAGTAAATAGGAAAAAATCATAGTTATCTTGTATCTTCGTTAACTGTGCAGGCTGCTGCCCACTACTATCCCATACACCCGACGTTGTGCTTACCTTACCGCGTGTAATGCTGACGTCATTATTTACATTGACAACCGTTACGGCCTTAGACGGAGACTTAATCTTATTACTTACTTACTTACCATCCTGACCCACGTGACTGCCGGCGCCTCAGATTCATGGCACTAATGTTGATAATTCGCGCCATATTAATGTTCGTATTACTATTATTATTTTTATTATAAAGCACTGAAGACAAAAATTAATAATGTCTTTTAATGTGATTTAGATTGGACTTCATTGCTTTGAGTTTTAACACTGTTAGTCGCCGTTGGCATCATGAAAAACAGCTGGCCTGTATAGAAAATTTGCATCAGCAATCCTCATAGCTACGGACTTAGTACCCGTTCTAACGAATGCTGACCATGTAAAAATGAATGCCGGATATTCACCCCCAGCAGATTTGCCGGCGGGGGCGAATCTTCGGATATGTGGTTTTCGGGGGACGAACTTCCGGGGATCTCCAGGGGCGAATCTCCGCACACCTAGATAAATAGCCTGATTTTTCAATCGAGAATATGCGTGCTAGTGATGCTTTTCAGTTTCACTGAATTTTAGATCACATTTTGTATGATTTTTCCTCTGCATCTAAGCCTACAAGGCCCTACATGCAGATAAATGGAAGTTGATTACTGAGACCGATGTATACGTCAGTATTTTGCGGAAGTATGGCGTACAATGAGTAATTTCAGAATTGATATAACTTGTTATTTTTTCTGCAGGAGTGATCGGCGACAAAGGTTTCAGTGGACGGGCTGGAATGCTGGGCTTTACTGGTGACACGGGTCGAACTGGCGAACCTGGAGCAACTGGTCGGGCTGGACTTGATGGATTTGCCGGCCAACAAGGAAGTCCAGGTCCAGTCGGACCCAGTGGGCCACAAGGGGAACAAGGTGAAATGATTGACTCGTGAAATAATGAAACTGCTGCAGAATGGAAACGTAGGCTACTGAATCCACATATTTTAGCACCGGACTGTTTTAGTTGCTGACTGCGTAGGCCTATTTATGCTTTATCTTGTTGATCAATTTTCTTTTTCGCTTTTATGTCCAGATGCTGCGTACGTGTATGTGCACTGACTGTCCGTCTCTCCGCCTGTCAGTCACACACCCGTCTTGTTTAGACACGGCTAACATACTTTTTACCCGCGCGACGTAGTAAGCGCGGTATTATGCTACACCAGCAGGTCCAGGTGATAGCCGTGGCCTTTCTACGCCGCGACGCCACAGATACACGGTCGTAAATACATAGTGTCGAGAAACACGGTCGAAAAAGAACGGAAACTGGTTGACTAAAATGCTCAAGTCTGGTAATTTTTCCCTATATCATCGTGTGATACTGATATTGAGTGACCTCTGACCCGGATTTCAAGGTCACGACATTTTTTTGACGTCGAATAGCACAAAAACGGCACGTCTTAAAGTCAAAGTTACTATTGCACAAGAGGAAAGTATACTTAACATATGGAATGATACTATGTTTGGTGACCTTGAAACGCGTCGCGCGGGTTTGTCAGCATCAGCTGTGCTTCTTGTTACTCCCCACGAGCCGCATCACTGTAGTTTTCTTCATCTAACACCATGGCAAAATTCCGACTGCTGTTAAATGTTGACGATACGTGAAAGTTTGCAATATGTGCGGTTATATCCCGGAAACGGATACGGACTTAGTTGCCAGAAAACTCTACATGAGTTTCATATGTCACTTCCGCTACTGGAAACTTTGCCAGGGATGATAACTCTGGAAATACAGAACCGATGTAATTACAACAAAATGGACGAGTCGCGTGTGCGAGATTACTTTTTTCAAGTACGCTATGTTCTGACAGGTCTCTCCCGAGCATGATGTCTCGCGGACGAATCGGGTGAAATGATGTGGGTGGCTTTTGCGGCAAGAAAGAACCGAGTAACTTTTTGGGAGGATGCGCGTGCTTCGCTTTGAACTGGCCGACAGCATATAAGCAGAGAGATGCACGTGCGTGTTCACTGATTCGTTTGCTAAGAGAAATTCGTGGAAGAAGGAGCTGCAGAATGGTGGAACAGACGTGGCTCAGCAGTTAAGGCATTGGACAGTCTCCCGGCAAACCTGAGTTCGGTTGGTTGTCACCGATATGAGCCACCGGTGCCATCAGGAATGACACGCGGCCAAAATTTCGCCCGTGCTCAAGAAAGGTTCCACTTTGCGTGGCTTTTACGTCAGTTGCGGCCAGTTGTACGTTCACTGTCCGTCGACGCTGCGAAGACGGCTGTCCAGTCGTTCGTGTCAACACGCCTGGACTACTGCAACAGTCTCATGTATGGTATTGCCGATGGACTGATGCAACGGCTTCATGCGGTCCAGAACGCCGCCGCACGTCTGATCACCGGCGCTCGACGGCGATCGCCTGTTCTCCGGGCCTCCAGTTCGCCAACGAGTTCAGTTCAAGCTGGCTGTGCTAGTGTTCAAAGCGCTGCATGGGCAAGCCCCACAGTGCTTGACGGACGACTGTCAACTCGTTGCCGCTGCCGGTCGCCGTCA